>Ga0187785_10000204_pt1 | contig 23267 bp, 17 predicted proteins | sample 0815_BV2_4_20_MG_FD_132466 | JGI IMG/M metagenome (GOLD analysis project Ga0187785, IMG submission 132466) | Tropical peat soil microbial communities from peatlands in Department of Meta, Colombia - 0815_BV2_4_20_MG | ecosystem: Environmental > Terrestrial > Soil > Wetlands > Peat | place...
TCATGAGATTGCAGGGCTGGGGGCTCTCCTGAGCGAAGTGATGAGACGGCTCTGCGTCGTCCGCAGCGAAGGAGTGCCCCCAGGCTGTGCCCAGAATCGAGTCACCTGTAAAAAAGCGTATCCGTAATAAGTCTCGAGATTGCTTGGTCGTTTCACTCCTCGCAATGACAGAGGATAGGCACTTCTCGCAAGTAACTGATACCAATGCGCTTTCAAAAGAGTAACATTGAAGGGCTGGTTCACGGCCTGTCCTGCCAGATCTCCTCCGCTACGAACGGAGCGGCCTGACTTCGCTTCGGAGACCCGCCAGGACAGGCTTCATCCATCGTCACTTGTTTGGTAGCGCATTGGTATGAAGCGTTACCGGTACGGAATTGTTCACTTACCAGGCATTTCGGAATTCAGTAGTCTGTGGGTGTCTTGGGAGTGCAGCCCTGCACTGCCGATCCGAGGGGCGGAGAGGATGGTTACGGTGGAACCTTTCCCCGATCGAGAAACTATCCTTCGTCCAACACCTTACGAATAGTTATGGCAAGATGATCGATTGCGTAGGGCTTCATCACTATCTCACGAATCCCCATCTCCCTTGAGAGGGGGCCGTCAGCCAATTCACTGAACCCTGAACACAAAATGACCGGAACGTCGGGCCTGACGGCCACAAGTTCCCGAGCGAGGTCTTTGCCCGTGAGATCCGGCATGGTCATGTCAGTGATGACCAGATCAAATGCGTCGGGTCGGGCTCGAAAAGTCGCAAGGGCTTCGAGGCTGCCGGTTTTAGCAGTCACACCGTAGCCGAGTACTTCGAGCATTTCCTTACCCAAATCAACAAGAACGTTTTCGTCGTCGACGAAAAGGACCCGTTCACAGCCGACAGGCAGAGCATCCACAGGCTCAACTCCTGGAGCAATTTCTTCCTCAATCAGGGGTAGAAAGACGCTAAACGTAGTTCCCTGTCCGGGCTCGCTGTGCATAGTGATCGCTCCTCCATGGCTCTTAACTATGCCTTGGACTACTGCAAGTCCCAAACCGGTTCCTTCCCCGGGCCCCTTGGTGGTGAAGTAGGGATCGAAGATCCGTTCGCTGATCGACGTATCCATGCCGTGCCCCGTATCCGATACCGTCAGGCACAGGTAAGGCCCGGGCTTCAAGCCGGGACACGGGGAGAAGAATGGGGCCCCTACGGGACCGCAGGACAACCCCACGGTTAACACACCTCCGTTGGCTCGCATCGCGTGCGCCGCGTTCGTGCACAGATTCATCACCACCTGATGAATCTGTGTCGGATCGGTGAGAACCATACCTCCTTCCGGAAGCGCCTCAATCTCTCGACGAATCTCGATGGTGGAGGGCAGTGAGGACCGCAGGAGCTTGAGTGCCTCCTTCACAATGGGCCCCACCGACATCGGTCTTCGCTCTTGTTCGGTATGCCGGCTAAATGTAAGAATCTGCGCCACCAGGTCTGTCGCTCTGGCGGTCGCCACTCGCACTTGATCCAAGTAACGCCTTACTGAACCACCTTCCGGGGATTTGCCGTGAGCCAGTTCGGTATATCCCGAAATGGCCATCAGGATATTGTTGAAGTCATGAGCGATGCCCCCGGCCAGCGTGCCTATTGCCTCCATCTTTTGAGCCTGTCGAAGTTCCTTTTCCAGTTTCACTTCGTGAGTAATATCCCGGTGAATGCTCACGTAATTGATGACCGTGCTCGAATTGTCCCGAACGGGAGAAGTTGTGACTTCGGCCTCATAGAACGTGCCGTCCTTCCTTCTGTTCAGGACGCGGCCTGTCCACACGTTACCACTGGCGAGGCTATCTTCCACCGCTTTGTATGGGGCTCCATCGTGCTTGTTGTTCTCAAAAATACGGCTATGCCGACCGATAATTTCGTTCCCTCCGTAGCCGGTAATGCGTTCGAATGCCGGGTTCACATATTCAATGATCCAATCCTTGTCGGTAACGACAAACCCTTCCGCTGCCTGCGCAATGGCCGTAACCAGTCGCATGCGCTCTTCTTCGCCCTTCTTGCGCTCGGTTATGTCGAGCATCGCAGCAAGAGTCTGCTTTGCCCCAGGCAACAATGCAACGGTTATAACAACATCCTTCAGGTTGCCTTCCCGGCCGATCAATTGAAATTCGTAGGTTTTTGGAGCGGCCCGCTCATCGATTCGGCGCAAGCGATGGTATTCTTGCATCCGCTCTAAGTCTTCCGGTCTTGCCACGAAATCCGTCCACTTCTTCCGGCCTTCCACTTCCGCTGCACTATAGCCACTTAGCTTTTCGAATTCCTTGTTGTTCATCGAAATCGTGGAGTCGTCTTCAATAAAGATCAATGCTGTTCCGCTGTTCTCAAAAATGATCCGATACTTCTCCTCGGATTCCCGTAGGGCCGCCTCGGCTTTTATCCGGTCCGTTATGTCTTCAAGAGTCATCGTGCCCTGTCCTGTACCCAATTTCACAGGCGAAACATAGATCACTTTTTGAGCTCCATCCTTATACGTTATAGTGATAATTCTGGAGCCGGCCTCTCCTATGACATGACATTTCCAGCCGTCGATCCAGGTTGGCGCCCAGGGGTTTCCCTGTCACCAGGCCATGAACGAAGATTGCATCATTCATGGAATCTAAAATCGAACGATAGCCGGCCTCCGATTCCTGGAGAGCCGTTTCAGCTCGCCTCTTGTAGCGGATGTCATTTTGGGTCATCTTGTACAAAAGGAGAAACGTCGCTCCCAAAAAGGGCCACAGCATCACAGCGACATGACCGGGACGATTCATAAAGTCGCCGGAAACGATCCGCATCGTGTTCAATAACACCAAGAAGTCATCTGCGTCCAGTATACTGTATCCAAAGAAAAGATTGCCTGCGAAAAGAAGCTCTCTAGTTTTGGACGAACCCCAAGTCTCTTTGTTGAGGCATGTCTCTGAATGTATGCCTTTGTCTGCACGTCGGATCCTCCTCATGGCCTTCTTTCGAAAAGTACCTCGCCACCTTCTTTAAAATGTCCCGTTCCATCTTGGCTATGGACAACTCTCGTTTGACATTCGCCAACTCCACCTCCAACTCGGTGAGCGACCTGTGAGATTTCCCGATCGCTCCAGCGATGCTTCTCTTGGCAGTCCTTACCCAGTTCTCCAGTGTGGATTTCGGTAGCGAAAGACGCGCAGACGCTTCTCCCGCGGATAGTCCGTCTTCTGTCACCACCCGCACCGCCTCTTCGCGAAACTCCGCCGAATATCGGGCGTGTGGCATCTTTTTCTTCTTCATCAAGATCCCTCCGTTATATCTCTCAGTGAAACTTTGGTGTCCTGCTTTTTCAACTGACCCATCTTGGAAACACGTTGCATTTTTGGCTTGAGGCGCACTTTTGACCATGACGCTCGCCCGGCCGTCAATTCCCTCAGAATACTCATCCCTGCCGTGTAACGTCCCGGTTTAACCCCGGAGTCTCGTGCTCGTAAGGAGAACCGGCGTGAGTCCAAGACTTCATGAATGGCCCAGCGTTGCCCCACAGACGCTACATTGGCGTGACAGTGCCCGTGGCCGCACATGTTCGCTGCACGGCCTGTCGTCCACGCTCTCCCCCTGCGTCGGTATGTGTTCGACTTTTGAGGGGTGGATATTACCGGATTCCTACGTGACCACAAGAAATCACAGGTGAGCAAGGCTTTGAGCTTCCGACTCACTTGACGTAGTATCCCGCACCCACGTAAAGATCCTCGTCCGGGACTCTCATGACGAAGGAGCGTTTTCTCGAGGGCTGACTCTCATTTGGTTTGACCCACGTGTATTCTACCCACCCCGATCCTTGGCTTTCTGCTACCTCCTTAAACTTCTGAAAGAACTTTTGACCGTTGCTGTCTGAGATGTTACCCATTGGCAGGCGCTTAATGGATTTATCGTGTGGATGCGCGTCCATAGCGTTCATGGATAGAGACAAAGCGAAAACATAGACTTCGCCCTTTACGAACGGCCCTGAGGGATCGTCAATCGCCAATAAAGTGGCTTTCACCCCTCGTTCTTTGCACATCGCAGCAGCCTTTTTCACGAGTGCCTCGCATTCGGAGGCATCGTCCGCGATCGCACGATCGCTGAAGATGAACACCAATCCTGCCACCATTGCCAGAGCAAGGAATTTTCTCATGAGCTTCTCCTGTACCGTCGAGAGTTAGTTGCCGTTCAAGCCTCGAATGCTTCAAAAGGGGTGGAAACTCAAAAAAGCCTGCAAGCAAATCTCGTCGTTCGCGTTTCAGGCGCATTCTACGCCCCGCGTACCATCCGTCTTGACTGACATGCCTTGATATCCTTCCAGGTCTTTCTGAAAGCCCGGAAGGACAAGGCTTGTGCTTACTCACCTGTAGGGCTCGGGTGCGGAAATCGACGACAAACCCTATTTCACGAGGTAATAACCGCAGCCCACCAAGAGATCCTCGCCCGACACTCTTTTGATGTATGTCTTCTTGAGTGTGGGCGACGTCTCGTTTACCCTGAGCCACCAATACTCGGACCAACCCTGGCCCTGTTCCTTGGCGACCTTTATGAAATCCTGAGTAACAAATTTTCCTTTCGCGTCCTGCAGCTCCCAGGCATCGCGTCCTCGCAGATCCTCCTGAACGGGGTGGGCCACGAACTGTCCTTTGAAATTAAGCACGAACACATACAGTGCGCCCTTTCTCAAGGGGCCCGCCGAGGCGCTGCAAACCTTGAGGGCCTGGTCTTTACCCTGTGTTTTGAAGATATCCAAGGCTTTGTCAACCAGACCTACTACAACTTGATCCTCCCCGTCGGCGTATGCCGGGCACGCCAGAAACATGATGACCAGAACGAACGCTAACTTCTTCATGGTAACCCCCCCTTGCTTGTTGAGCCAAGTTTTGTAAAACGAGTAGTTGTGTCCTCAGGCCGAGGACGGTGCATGTGCTTGCCGTAAGCGCCTACCTGAACCGAAACATCGTTTGGTTTTTCGCCCTACTGACTCACTTGTTCAATCCTTCTCCTGCAACGCTCCACCCTTTCCTCGCACGCGGGGCCTCTCGGTTCCCCCCCGGTGACTACAATCAGAGGATTGTGAGATAATGCCGAATACGCCATTCGCATCCTACTTTTGGGAGGAAAGACCCTGACGTACACAATATTCTACAAACTGTTTAGCCTGGCTACTCTGGGTTTTCTGATCCCAATAGAATTTGAACGCCAGGATGATGGGATAGGACTTGTCTCTTAAGGTGTCTTCCGAAGGCTTCACCCCCGGAGAATGCTCATCCTGCTTCAGGCCTATGACCTTTATGCTTTGATGCGCAGCTAGTGCCTGGATAACGGGGGCAAGGCCGACAGGTAAGTCTGTCGCACCGGAACACACTTTAATGATTGAACTCCAGCTTTCCAGTATGGCCGTATTCGAGCCGTACGGCTGCTTGTCGAGCACTTTCTCCTGGAAGAAGTCCGTTGCACCAGACTCCGGAACTCTTCGGGCGAGACATCTTATGGGGGAGTCCGGTCCTCCCACCTGGTTCCAGTTCGTGTACTCTCCTGAAAATACTTTTTTGAGTTGAGACATGGAGAGGTCAGAGACAGTATTCTTGGGACTGGTTATGACTGCTATCCCCGAGTAGCCTACCAAACATTCCTGTAGTTGCATCCCCATGGTTTGCGCTTTTTTCTCTTCTTCCGAAGAGATGACACGACTGGCTATGGCAATGTCAGCATTCCTCTCAAGTAACGATTCGAATCCTTTTCCGGCACTGGATCCTGTAACCATGACGCGGGTGCCGGCGTTTGAGTCCATGAAAGACCTGGCCCAAAGCTGGACCTGATCCGATGATATGCCAGCGCCGTTGACTCTGACCGAAGTGCCGGGCGCGTCTTGTGAAAAGGCCGCAGTTGCTCCGGTCATTGCCAGGACTATTGCCAAACACATTGCTTTACTGGGGCAGTGCCTCACGACTTTTCTCCTTTTTTATGGGCGCCGAATCCCTGGCGCATGGACCGTCAAGAACGGTTTGCGTTACGTGCAAGGACACTGGTCAGCAGCCTATCTCTGCACCTCAGGCTGCGCTCCTACCACTGAATGGTGTATTCGCAAGTCGAGTCTCCTTTCCGAATGCATTTCGTCTGCTTGACTGTGCCGTGTGTGATGTGGCACATGCATAAAATGCCATCAAAGACTCCTTCGATTAAAGCACAGTTATATCCGGGGGATGGCGCTTCAACTATGATGCAGCGATCTTCCGACTGAAGAAACTTTCTCGGAACCACGTCGCTTCCCCTGTGGTAACGCAAGAAAACCTCGGCCTCCGATTTGAGTAGGTTAAGTGGAGTTCTCAGGCGTTTCGGGGAACCCTCTATTGCATCGACGGCAGGATATACATTTCGCCCGATCACCCTGATAGCTGCCCAGGCCACCAACGGGCTCTCGTAGCTCTCAACGGCACTAAAGAAGCCGTTAAGGACGTTTGTGTCATACCATCCCTCTGGTTCCAGCTCTCGAGGGCTCTTGCCAGTCACACGTCTTATGGCACCAATAGCTGCCGATCTGACTCCGTGCTTACTTGTCAACAGCTCAGCCGCCAAGGTGATGAACTTTCCTTTCACTTCAGCCATGGGGTCTCCTGCTCAGGGAATCGCCGTACCGACGGAAAAGGCTGTTCATCCATCGAATGCTGCCACGGTAGACCGAAATGCTTCTCACGGTTGCGTCTTACTGAAAGAAGAACCTGGGTCTGGCCCCCTGCATGTCTGATTTCACGGAAACTCTTTAGGAAAACGTCCTGCACTGGACTGGTGAAGAGCCCACAACCTCCACGATCGCGAGGTCTCATACGAAGGCGCTTTCAAAAAAGTGAATGTGAAGGGACTTTCTTTGTAGAGAATGTCCCTTCTTCCGGACTTCAACGCGAATCGAGCAAAGCCAATCTATTAGCTGGTGAGGATTGGTGCACATACTGTGCCATGTTGTGTAACTCAACAGGGAGCCAAATAGTAACTAAAATCAATGCACCGAAAAAGAGGAGGGAATGCGATGCGGGAAAGGCAGCGGGTTGATGTGACCCGTTCAAAGAAATTACCCTATGGTTTTATCTAGTTGTCATAGGGGGATGAATTAACCCGCTTGGGTCACCTTGACCCAAAAGCCCCAAGCTCTTCATGTGTTGCTTCAACGCGTCACGACTTATTCCCAAGAGGCGCGCTGCATCCACCCTTTTGCCGTGGGAGCGTTCAAGAGCCTGTTCTATAAGCGATTTCTTGAATTCTTGCACCATTTCGTTTAATGTGTTGCCCGTTGGATCGGCGACACTCCATGGCGAGTACTGCCCCAGTTTCTCTCCGATGTGCTCCATGTGAGAGGGTTTGATATTTTGACTGATCCCCGTGAAGAGAATGAGTGCGCGTTCTACCTCGTTACGCAGTTCCCTGACATTGCCTGGCCAATCATGACGGCGCAACTTTTCCAAGGTCATCTCATCGATGTCCGTGATTCCGGGCACCTGCAATTCAGCGGCGAGTTTGGTGGAGATCCGTCTGACCAAGACCGGGATATCCTCAAGCCTCTCACGGAGGGGCGGGACCCTTATGGTCAGTACGTTAATGCGGTAGTACAGATCCTTTCGGAAGTGCCTTTCTTGTACTTCCCTGGCAAGGTCCCTGTTGGTGGCCATTATGAGCCTGGCGCTCACGGTGAGACTCTTTTCACCGCCCACCCGCGTGAAGGATCTCGTGTCGAGAAAGCTGAGGAGCTTGGCCTGAAGCGGTAACGCAAGCTCGCCGATCTCATTCAGCAGTATCGTACCGCCTTCCGCCAGTTCCAAGAGCCCTCTCTTTTGCCGGTCTGCACCGGTAAACGCTCCTCTCTCGTGTCCGAACAATTCGGATTCCGCCAGCTCCTGGGGCACGGCCGCGCAGTTTATAGCAAAGAACGGCCCTCCCGAGCGCCGAGAATGCTCGTGAATATATCTTGCCACAACGTCTTTGCCGCTACCGCTTTCGCCCGTCAGGAGTACCAGGCTGTCAGTCTTTGCTGCGAGTCGAGCCAGGCTCAGAGTCGAACGCATGGCAGGTGACGGATATTCTTCATCATAGACTCTATTCTCAGTCAGAATGTTTTTTCGTTCCGTTATGTTGTGGGCTATGCCTCCGATACCGAAGATTTCTCCCGTCGCATTGTGCAGAGGGACTTTGACCAGAAGAAGCGTTACCGGAATGCCGTTCATGGGCACAGTGTGCTCCCGTTCAATTATTTGACCCATCAGGACCCGAGAATCCACCTCTTGCAGTTTCTCGGCAATCTCCGGGCCGAACACTTCTTCGTCTGTTTTGCCGATCACCTCCGATGCCGGGAGTTCCAGGAAATTCGCAAACGCGGGGTTAACCATGCTGTACATTCCCGACCGATCCTTAATAAAAACGCAATCTCGGCTGGACTCGAAGATGGCCCTGAAACGTTCTTCACTTTCTCGAAGCCTGTCCTCAGCAAGCATCCGCTCGGTGACATCCCGGGTGCTAATCACGGCCCCCGTGAAAGCTCCCTCTGCGTCAAACAAGAAGCTGCCCGTTGAACGCAACCATTTGTAGCTGCCATCGGCATGCCGGTAACGTAACTCCACTTCCCTGTCCGCTCCGGTTCGAACGCCGTCTTGATATTCGGCCTTCACTCGGTCCTGGTCGTCCGGATGAATGCGGGCAAAAACAGACTCGCCGAGCAAGTCCTGCGGTTCATATCCCAGTACCCGCTCGTAGGAGGGGCTGATGTAGCGGTACGTGGCTCGGGCATCGGTCTCGCACACGAGGTCGTGCACGTTCTCAGTGATGCAGCGGAATCTGGACTCGCTCTCGGCCAGAGCTTCCTCTGCCTCCATTTTCTCCGTGATGTCTCTTGCGAGGCCGCGAAATCCACACGCCCGACCATCTGAATCCTGCCTCAGAGCAAGTGGAGTCTCCATGATTCTTCGAGCGCCATCTTTCCGTATGATCACCCAATTGGACAGATTCACGGGCATCCCCGTCCTGTACACCGAATTGGTCTGCTCATACACTTTCTTGGCAGTCTCTTTGTCCGTGTAGGTCCGGTAATTCATGCCGTTCAGCTCTTCTCTTGCATAGCCCAGAATGCCAACCATGGCATCGTTGAACAGTGTCATGTTACCTTCGAGGTCAACCTCGAAATATCCCTCCGGCATGATTTCAATGATGGTTCTGTATTTTTCCTCACTTTGCCGCAGAGCTTCCTGGGCACACTTGAGTTCGGTCACGTGTTCCTCGAGTTGCTCCGCGCGTCTTCGCGCAAGTTCATAGAGCCTGGCATTTCTGATGCCGACCGCGACTTGAGCACAAATGGCTTCCAAGAAAAGGGATCGAGCGGAAAAATCACGTTCGATCCGAGAACCAAGACCCAACACTCCCACCACCTCATGTTCGACAACCAGGGGCAATGCGGCAAAGGACCTCATACCTGCCTGCTGACATTCGGTGAGCGTGCATCGGGAGTCGGTCAGTATGTCCCAGACGTACAAGGGTTTCCCGTCCCCGGCAACCAATCTGCCGAGATATTCCCCCAGATGCTTCGTCACGAGTGATTTACGAGGAAGCTTTACGATCCCCGCGGCCTCCTCGTGCAGCACCAGCGAGTCTCCTTCAAGCAAGTAGACGAGCAGCACGTCCGGATCTACACTCGACATGATCTGATCGTGCATACACGCCAAAACCCAGCTCACTGAAAGGCTGGAAGTAACTTCCCGACTTACCGTGGCAATTGCCGTCAGTTCTTGGGTGCGGCGAGCGGTTTCCTCTGAGACGCGTTGTTCAAGCTCTTTTTGATATGTCTGACTTAGCTTCAAGAGTTTCTTTTCGTTGGTAAGGTCTTCCACAAGGGCCAGCACCAATCTGTCGTTGAGCATTCTGATGGATCGAAATGTGAGCCGACCCCATATTCTTGCTCCATCTACCTGCATATGCGACTGGCTAACTCTTGGTCTTCTGGACGAGAAAACGTCTTCCAAAGCGGACCGGATTCTCTCGGCATCTGCCGCGCCTGGAAAAAACTGAAAAAAAGAAGCACCCTGCATCTTGTCGTACTGTGAAGTAATCCTCGCACATGCCTGGTTCGCAACCAGTACAGTGTGGCGCTTGTCAATCAAGAAAGCGGGGATAGGGAGCGCTTGTATGACCTTGCCGAATGTCGTCGACCAGAAGCTGTCCCGGATGTCGAAGCTGCCGGAAGGCGTCAGATCATTGGTCAAAAGACCACCCAGATCGATGGACTGGGTAGGGGCCTCTTGCAGGCCCAAGGGCTTTGGTGTCTTCTCTTCATCGCAAAGATGAAAACTTGGCGGTTCCTTGTCTCTCATGCCCCCCCCCATAGTCGGACTCGGGAAATAATTCATTGAGACTCCATTCTCATGTGCTTCAGCGCCGTTCCTCACGCCACGGAACCCGGGCAGGACCTTCCGTCAAAATTTCCCGAATGACGATCAATCGTTTGAGGACATTGACTGGCCTGGAGGCCGCGACATTCATACCCGAATCGGTCATGTTCCGAGAAGCCTGCGATGTTCTCCCCACCCATTTATAGTGCTGCGCATTGGGAATGCTTCTCCCAGCCGGGTGCACTTGGCTTCCGTCCGTTGCATGCTCGCATAGCGCAGCATCAAGGCAATTTTCCAGCCTCGACCCGGATGGATTTTGCAATTTATGTGCCGTCTTCAGTGCGAGACCGGCTATAAAAATAGCCAAGTTACCACCTGCCTGTTTGTCGATTCCGCTTGAACCGTACCGGCAACTCGTACCGACGTCGCTGTCAAGATTTATTGCAGGGTGTAAAATTTGCCGCGGGAGTCCCGATTGGTGATCCGACAAAGATTCAATGACCCGAAACCGATAAACCTTCGAACACATTCCAACGGAGTAACTGTCTCCGAAATCGGAGGACCAGCGGGCGGAGGTTATAGTAGTTCTGGAAAATTGTGTCGGATTTTCTCATAATTTCGGCCCGCATGCCGGTGGTCCAATCATATCATTGCGAGGAGCGGAGTGACGATGCAATCTCAGTGTTGGTCAATTGGAGATTGCTTCGGGTTTTGCCCTCGCAATGACAATCTTCCAATCTTTTCGCGTAATCAAAACCGACGTTGCTTTTGAGAATCCTTAGTCGTGTGGCATTCTCGTGAAGATGCTGAACAACTCCATACTAGAAGGGCTTCAACCCTCGGTCTTGTCTCGATACACGAGGATTGGACGTGTGGTCAGGCGAGCCAAGTTGAGGGCCTCATCGCTGATCAGCTTCAAGTACTTGGGACGTTTATGCCCGTAGGCTCCCAGGACGACCAGGTCGTGTCTGTTGACTGCCACCGCCTTCAGAATTTCCTCGACAAAGTCCCCTTTGGCCATTTTTGTGATAGGCTCGAAGTCTAAGCTCCGTAAAATCCGGGCGCCCTTTTGGAGAGAAGTTCTGGCGAACTCGTCGCTTTCGCCCTGTCCCGTCTCCTGGACGTGCAACAGGGTTATCTCGGCTTTTTTGGTTGCCAGGAACGGAGCGATGAATCGCAGGGCAGCCTCGTCGTAGGGCGAACCCCTGTACGCTGCAAGGACTCGACGGATTTCGCGGAATTGGCGGACAATCAGCACAGGCTGGTGGGCATAATGGAGGATCTTTGCGTGCACCGCTCCCAGGAGAAAACCTCTCAGAGAGGACTGTTCATGTGATCCGAGCACAACCAAGTCGTAGCCGTCAGAGTGGGCTACGTTAAGGATTTCGTCTGCCGGGTCCCCACCGGCCACCTGGAGGGTACAGGGGAGCTTGGACGCGAGGCATGGCTCGCACGCCTCGTGAAACATCTCTTCAACTCTTTGCATGTCACCCGCTATGGCCTCCTCCAAACCGTTTTTCGAGAAGAAAGGCGCATAGCTCTCCGCTACAATCTCACTGAGGTCCGGCCTCACGTGCAGCGCATCCACAGACGCGTCACAATCCTCCAACAAGTGACAAGCATAGCGAAGGCCGACAAACGTTTCAGGGTTCTTGTCAACGGCTACCAGTATTTTCATATGTTACAACCTCCTGTGCCCGGACGAGTGGAAGCGGTGTGACAGATGCACGTGTGAGGATCAACTCGGATCCAGGTCCGTGTGATGGCTCTCATCTCATGACCAGTACTGAACTCTGGCATTTGCTCACGAATCTGCCCACCCAGTCGCGCGAAAAGAACCGGCTGAGCAGGGATTTCTTTCCCACCCAAAGAGCAAGTAAATCGTCCCGGATTTCTTCGCCGATAAAACGCTCGAAGTCGGAAACGTCCGTGAGCCGGGTTTTTGTTTCCACCTGGCGGTCACCGTAGTAGTCCCCGATTTCAATGAGCCGGGTGTAAACAGTTTTATTCATGTCCCCGTTTTGGCTGAGTCCGATCAATTCGAGTTGAGCCCCGTGGATGGTGAGCATCTGGTTGATCATTTCCAGCGATTCTTGGCTGATATAGCCCTGGTCAAGACAGGCGAGTATCCTCGTGACAGGTTTGTCCTCCTTCACGAGCAGGACAGAACAATCGGAATCATTGACAACCTCCTGCGGCACGGGCCGGGATTCCGCCCAAACGCATCTGTCGCCTTTGGTACACCCGAGCACGATCAAGTCACTGCCATCTTCGCGGGCTTCCGCCAGAACTTCCGGCGCAGGGTTTCCCGTTCGCATTCGGACCCTGAAATCCTTCCTGGTTCCGCGTAATACTTTCGTTTCTTCCCAGCGTCCTTTTTCCAGTCGTATCCATTCGTACCTGCCGTCCTGCATCTCGTACGGCGATTCCCCCTTCTCCCAACCGGTCAGAAATGTCTCTCGGAAACCCCGCAGGGCTTCACTGACTGGGATATCCGACGGCCATACGGCGTCTTTCGCTGTATCTCTCGGAGACGAGGCAGGTTCGACGCCCAGAAGGGTGACATCAGCCCATGTGTTCTTGGCCAATTTCATCGTCTCTTTAAGGGCATATTCACTGTAAGGGTGTCGGTCGCCTGCAAAAAGAATTCTCATAACAGTCCCTCCGCTTTCAAAGGAAAGCCAGCAATAATGAGGTTTTCACGAGATTAAGCCACGCGAACTCCGGCCCATCTTTCTTCACGTGTCTCTCGACCGCTATGGCCACCAGACCGTGATCCTTTAAGACGTCGGCGGCGTAGCGCTCAGGGGTGGCAGGCAATCCGTCCTGTGCCTTGACCGCGCAACCCAACTGTTCCAGGATGCCTCGCGCTCGCTCTACCGCTTGACGAAGCGCGTCGCCGTCGGGTCCGGTGGCATCACCGGCCGGATAAGCGAGCGTCAAGGGCACAGGGCAGTTCTTCCACATCTTCCGGAAGAGCTCGCACAAGGCTTCGGTCCCTGCGACATCCAGGCAGAGAAGCAACACGTGGTTGATCTTCCTGAGGGTTCGTACGAGAACCGGCGTCGAAGGCAGCTTTTGGTAGAGCTTGGAGTGAAGTCTCTTGTAAAGATCACTTGCCGTCCAAGGGAAATGAACCCCTTCCACGTACAGGTCGAAATTCTCAAGATGTGCGATCTTGAGCAATTCTGCCTCCCTGTCGCCATAAATCACCCTTGGTTCCCCAAGCACGGGGCAGAAATCCTTCTCTGCACTGATAAGTTCAGAGATCTCCTCTTTGCCCTGTTCTATCATTTCTCTTTCCCAGGTTCGGCTCGCCCAGCCGGCGCCCATGGCTGAGTCATGGGGCGGCGACTCTTTCACGTAGACCGGATGGATTTCAATTTCCATCAAGCCACCCAATTGGCATGCGAACCGCACAGCCAGGCTTGAAGCAAGATCGACCTCAATTGACACCAACGTCTTGATCACGTCATATTCCTCCTTGTTGAGGATATGGGAACGACTTCCCCGTGCCCGATTGCACCACACCACACCTCAGTTCCTAGCGAGCCCGTATCTTGGCCTCGGCTCGGCTGACAACCTGATGGATCTCGCTCAACTTGAACGGCTTGGCGATGAAATCGAACACGCCTTTGTGGAACGACTCTTTGGCCGTCTCCATGGTGGCGAACCCTGTTATCACGATGACTTCGGTCCCGGGTGAGCGCCGTTTCGCCTCACTGAGGAGCTGCATGCCGTCGACGCCCTTCATTTTCAGGTCCGTAATGATGATGTCGTAGTCGACCTGCTTGATCTGTTCCATGGCTTCAGAACTTTGCGTAAAGGTATCGACTTCATAGCCCTGCTTTTCAAGCGCGGGTTTCAAACGCTTGCAGACAATGGCTTCATCGTCCAGTACCATGATTCTCAATTTATTCGCGGTCATTGTCTCCTCCTTACATGAGGGATTGTGCGAGGTAGGCGTGCCGGTCGAAAAACGCTTCCACAAAACGGGGAATGTCTTCATCACTTCGCAGCTGGATATCCAGTTGTCGGGTAAACCCGATAAGGACCCCGAGAACCCGCAGGCGTTCCTGGATTTCTTCTTTCGGAAGGTGCAGAAGGCGAGCCACGACCAAATCGCCTTTGGTGACGGCATTGAAGTGATAACTGGAGAGGATCCGGGCCAAGACTTGAGCCCTCCGTGAGCGCCGAGTGATATCGGTGACTCCTCCCACGAATCGAAAATAGATGTGGTTGCGTTGCGGTTCATCGTCCATTCTGGCGTCGATAAGGTTAAAGTGGTAGCCCAGACGGAGGTGAAGGTTCAGGTAGGTCTCGTTGATGACGGCCAGGTTGAACCCTGTTGCCGAGACTCCGCCTCCGGTGGCGTCCCAGTTTCTGGTGAGGCTCGCCATCAAACCCTTGAAGTCAACGTCGACGGGTTCGGTGCTCCAGGTGTCCCGGTGAGAAATGCCTTCCCACAATGCCCTCAGAGGCAGCGACCGGATGGCAGTAATATGCACTTTGTCGCCGACCGCCTCCTGGTCGATGCCGTTTCCCAAATCCAGAATTTTCAGACCGATGGGAACATCCGAAACCAGTGTCCAGACCTTGGTTCCTTTGAAACGGTGGAGGAACGCGGGAAGATCTATGAGTTCCTGGACGGCTTTTTCGTGGATAAATCTGACCATGTCGTGGACCGAGGTGCATCCTCCGGCCGTGAACTCCGGAGCTTGAGGATCGATAAGGTGAAGAGGCGCAATCCGTTTGAGAAGACGGCGTAAAAGACGGAACTCGGGAGATTCTTCGAACACCGTCGGTTGGAGGAGTTCGAACCGAAGCAACTCCTTGACTTCGCCGGAGTAAATCAGCCTGTGATAGGTGTCCAGGGTGATTTCCATTCCGTCATGGAGGACATCGGCAGCGCCGTCCACACTGACGAGAGCGGGCACGCGGAATTCTCTCGCGATTGTCGCCAGATGGCCGGCAGCGGAACCTCGCTCCGTAATGATAGCCGAGGCCTTGGGTACGACCTGTGCCAACCAGGGTGCAGTGTACCTGGCTACCAGCACGGCCCCTTCAGGGAAAGCGGACATGTCTTCGTTGCCATGCACGGTGTAGACGCGGCCGGAGCCCACTCCCGTATGAGCTACCACTCCCTTGTCCTTGATGAGTATCGGGTATGCGGAACACGCCTCGCAGAGGTCGTCGTCCTGTCGGTCAACGGTCTCGGGAATGAGCAGACGCCTGGATTGCAGGACCCAGCAGTTTCCCTGTTCGTCGACGGCCCATTCTATTTCTTGGGGCCGCTTGAAATATCGTTCCAGAGTGACGGCCCATGTTGCCAGAGTGTCTATGGTCTCCTCGGTAACGGAGGCCTGGTTCTGCATGGTCTCGTCAAGCGGCGCTTCTTCTTCTCCGCCACCTGAAGCCGGCCGCAGCAAGAAATCTTTTCCTGCTATTTCTCGTGATCTGATCCGGCGGGGCTGGTGTTTCTCCACGATGAACCGGTCGAGCGAGTCTTTCCCCTCGACAACTGTTCGCCCCAGCCCGAATGAAGCGTAGATTGCCAGGCAATCCGGATCTGATTGCTCTGCATACACGGTCTGAATCACTCCGCTTGCTCGACTGTGGACCATCTCCTGGCAGAGTACGGACATAGCCGTCTCTTCGCCTATCATTCCCATCCGGAGGCGATAGGTGAGGGCTTCGGAGGAGAAAAGGCTTGCAAGCACCTTCTTGTATGCCTCCGGGACCTGTCCCGGCGCGACATTCAGGAAGCTTTCATGCAGCCCTGCAAAGGACAACTCCTCGTCTTCACCGTAGGCGCTGCTCCGGACTGCCCAGAAGGCCCGTGTCCGTTGCGCGTGCTTCGCGATCTGTCGGGCCACATCCTGCGGGATTATGCCTGCCAATATGCTGTAACGTATTTGACCGGCCGCCTTGCTCAGTTCCTCTTTGCCCGAAACCCAGGCCTCCAGCCGGGAATGTATGCGGTCCTCCAGATCGTTGTACTCAAGGAAGCGATGATAGGCCTTGCTTGTGATAACAAAGCCACGCGGCACCGGAATGAGGATCTTATGCAGAATTTCGGCCAGAGTATTGGCCTTTCCCCCGGTCAGCTCAGGGCTGTCCAAAGGCGCATCCTGCAATGAAACGATGAAAGGAGCGTCCGAAAGCATTAATCGGCCCCTGAGTTCTCCCTCAATGGGGAGAAAGACGCGATCGAGGCTCTCGTAGAGTGCGTTGTACCGATTCGACGCGATGAGGTTCAAACCCTTGACCATTCGCAGCAACAAGTCCTGCAGTTCACGGACTGTGTCAAAAAGATATTTCCGGTCGAAAATATAGTCGCCACCCGACTTCTCGCCAATATCCGCGATGAGTTCCATGGCCTTCTGGTGGTTCTGGAGCAATGCCTGGAACTGTTCAAAGACTTGCGGAAAAACCACGACGTCTCGTTTCCGAGAGAAGAGCCGGTTCGCGAATTCTTTGGCACGGGCCCACACTTCATAATCTCCTTGGCACCCGAATCGCCGGCATCAACAGGGCGACTCCGCTGTGCATGGCCGTCAATGGGAGCCTTTGCTGGTGAAGAGAATACCCATGACAAACCCGGTCACAATGGCTATCACGACTGCCGCCAAACCGTACAGCGCCGCGTGATGATAGGCCAGAGAAGCCAGGAATCCAGGTAGTCCTGTCATATCTATAGAGAATTCGGCGGATTGCCGCTCCAACAATTTTCCACTATTTAAGACAGACAGCACGACACGATAGTTTCCCGGTGCAATATTGCTCGGGAGCACAAACTCGCCTTCAACGGTTGTGTGATTCTCCGAGGCCCTCGTAGGTTTGAGCGACCGGGGAAAGAGGCCGTACAGGCCTTCGCTTTCCTTCAATCTGACAAACTGTTCGAAGAGAACCCCGACGCCATCTTCCGGGATCGCTCCCGAGAATGCCATCCGCTTCTGCAGGGCCTCGTAACCCCACTGAGCTCCCGTGTCCGGATGCGACGCCAGATCGGGAGTGGTCTCAACCAGATACACCGACGGCGCTCCTTGAACCGTGACCTCTCCCACGCTCATCCATAGTCCGCCCCGGCGTCCCTGCCTGAGAAGACGATCGTCGTGCGTAGCGCCCTCGATCTCCACGATAGCTCCAGCCCCCTTGGGAATGTCCGCTGAGATAGTCACCAACGCTCCCCGGAAGGATTCCGAGACATGAAGTTTGTTCGGTTCCACGCGCAAGGCAGTACCCGCAGCAATCACGTAGTTGGGCGTGCTCACGGCTTGCAGGAACAGACCGAACAGCATGACCGTCCACACGTAAACCGTTCCGGCCCTCATCTTAATGCCCCCCTTTGTACGCCAGCATCACGTGGGGAGAAACAATCAAGCCCACCAACATCTGGACCATTACGAGCAGCACTACTGAGGCCAGGATTATCTTCAGTTGATCTCCCTTGAGTCTTCTGCTCAACCGAGCGCCGAACTGGGCGCCGACCGTCGAGCCGAGCAGTAACAGGATTGCCAGGATGATGTCCACGGTGTGATTTGTCACAGCCTGCATGATGGTGACGTTGATGCACGTAAACAGTATTTGGAACAGACTCGTACCCACAACCACGTGCATCGGCATGCGCAGCATGTACACCATTACGGGGACCATGATGAACCCTCCGCCCACGCCCATGATTGCCGCAAGAATTCCGACGAAGACCCCCAGTATCAGCGGAAGCAAGGGGGAGAGCGTCACGCCCGACTTTGGGAACTCCATCTGCCAGGGAAGGGCACGAATCGCGCGTGCGTAAAGGGACGGTCGTGCCGATTCCACCGGTCTGGTTGCCGCCGGACTTTTTCTGAGATTCTGGAGACTTTCCAGGAACATGTAGAATCCCACCACGCCCAGCATCACCACGTACGTAATCTTGATGACGAAGTCAGCGTTGCCGAGACTGCGGAGAACTTTGATCAGCTGCACTCCGAAAGTTCCTCCCACCACTCCGCCGATCAGCAGCAGCAGCCCCATCTTGAAGTCAACGTTGCCCATGCGATAGTGGGCATACGTTGCCGAGGTGGAAGCAGCTACGATCTGATTGGAATCAGAAGCCGCCGCTACCACGGGCGGAATTCCGGCCATCATGAGCAACGGGGTCATGAGAAAGCCCCCACCCACTCCGAACAGCCCCGATAAAAACCCCACAAGCCCTCCGAGGCCGAGGAGGAGAAAAACATTCACGCTGTTCCCCGCAATCGGCAAATAAATGCTCCAACTCATGCTGAGGTCTCCCCTGCCGGAGTCCGAAGATAAAGATCGGAAACCCGCGTTATCTGTCCTGCCTTCTCTACGAGAAGGATTTCACCCTCGAATTCTTTTTGCAGGCCCTTGAGAGCGGCTGCAAACTTGGCCCCGTCTTTTCCCTCCTTCTGCTTGGGAGCGGACATGACGATGAATTGCACCGATGGCTGAGACCGGATAAATCGAATAATCTCCTCGAAAAAACGACCCAAGGCCACAAAGATTTCCAGGCCTACCGCCCTGTGTTGGCTCTCGGCCACCACTCTATCCATCCACGTGTCCCGGCGGGTCCCCACGTATCCGCGTGAAGCCTCCGGCACACTGCCTTTTCCGGGAGATGCGGGAGAAGATATGGCGATAAGAACCACCGAACACTCAATCCGGGCTGCCAACTCGATGCCGTAAAGAATCGAGGCGTGCGACTCTGAATTCATGTCCACCGCTACCAGTACCCTTTTGCCCATAGCACGGTCTCCAAGTGACCGGGTGCTTGAGCAAGTTCGATGCCAAGAGATACTGTAGTGAAATCGCAATGGAAATCGTTATCACCGGCAGGAGGGGAGCAGGCAGGTTTGTTTCACAATGAAAAGACGCCCTGGGAACGCGGCCGCAAACCATTGAACGACAGGGCAATCATGATGTTTCAAAATGGAATTTCACGTGGGATGAACGGAAGAGGTCGCCGTCCGGGGCTATACCGGTTCTCGAAAATTGTGTCGGATTTTCTCAGAATTCTGGCCTGGATGCCCGTTGGCCAATCATGTCATTGCGAGGAGCGGAGCGACGAAGCAATCTCGGTTTTGGCCGGTTTGAGATTGCTTCGGGCTTTGCCGTCGCAATGACAATCTTCCAATCTTTTCGCGTAATCAAAACCGACATTACTTTTGAGAATCCCTAAAACACCAGAGAGGGGCTCAGATCGGGCAGCCTTTGTTGCGGGGGCTGGACAGCCCGTATTTTTTCATTTTCCTCCACATCGTGGTTCGGGGGAGGTCCAGTATTTGTGCGGTCCGGCCTAGATCGTGACCCGTGTAGTCAAGCACCTTCTTGAGGTATTCTCGTTCCCGCTCCTCCAGGGTGGGCCATTTCCCGTACGTGGTCACCGAGTATTCACGGAGATCAGGAGGCAAGTCTTTGACCGTGAGCGTTTCTCCTTCAGCCAGGGCCACGGCTCTCTCGATGATGTTCTCCAGCTCTCTGACGTTCCCGGGATACGTGTAGGCCAACAGGATCTCCTCGGTCGCAGAATCCATACCGCAGATTCTTTTTGAAAACTTCCGGGAATACCTTGTCACAAAGTATCGGATCAGAATCGGAATATCCTGGGTGCGTTCCATGAGGTTGGGAAGCGCAATCTGAACCACGTTAAGACGAAAATACAAATCTTCCCGGAAACGCCCCTCTTGCACCGCTCTCTTGAGATCCTTATTCGTGGCTGCAATGAATCTGAGGTTGAGCTGAATGGGCTTGTTTGCGCCCACCCTCAAGATCTGTTTTTCCTGGATGACCCGCAACAGCTTTCCCTGCATCGACAAGGGCATATCTGCGATTTCATCCATGAAAACCGTGCCTTCGTGGGCGGTCTCAAGGATGCCTATTTTTGTGGCAATCGCACCGGTAAAGGCCCCGCGCTGGTAACCGAACAGTTCGCTGGCTATCAATTCTTCTGCAAAGCCGGCGCAGTTGAACGCCACGAAAGGGCTTTCTTTCCGCCTGCTCTCTCGATGGATTGATCGGGCGACCAATTCTTTGCCGGTGCCGCTGTCCCCTTGAATAAGGATATTGCAGTCGAGAGGTGCGACCTTGGCAATCATTCCGAAAACTGACTTCATGGTCGGGCTTATCCCGATCATCTCACCCCATCCGTCACCCGGTTCCAAGCGCGCTTTTAGCTCGCGATTCTCCTCCACAAGGCGTTTGCGTTCAAGTGCCCTGTAAGCAAGATGCCTGATCTCATCGAGCTTCACGGGCTTGGCAACGTAATGGAAAGCGCCGAGCTTCACCGCCTCGATGACTGAATCGATTGACGGGTAACCGGTGATGAGGATGACCTCGGTCTCCGAAAAACGGGACTTCACCTCCCTGAGTACCTCTATTCCGTTGACGCCCGGAAGCTTGACGTCCAGGAAGACAAGGTCCCACGGACAGGATTCCCGGGCACTGAGAAAATCCTCCCCCGAACCGTACAGTTCTACGCTGTAGCCCTCTTTGGTCAGCGCTCTATGGAGTCGAGTTCGGACAATGGATTCATCGTCAACGACGGCCACTCGCATGAAACTCTCCGTTTCGCTCCGGCTCACACTCCTGTTTTTCGCACGGGAGGACGATTGTGAACGTCGTACCAACTCCCCTCTCGCTGTGAACTTCGATGCTGCCCCCGTGTTTCTGGAGAATGCCATATGTAACCGAAAGACCTAATCCGGTGCCTTTGCCGACCTCCTTGGTCGTAAAAAAGGGATCGAAAATGTGTGGTATGTCTTCCGCGGGAATTCCTGCCCCTGTATCCCTCACTTCAATCGTGACCCAATCCCCGTCATCGGCATCCCAGGCTCTCGTGCTGAGCTTGCCGCCACCGGGCATAGCGTGGATCGCATTGATGAAGAGATTGAGAAACACTTGCTGCAGGCTCTTGTAGTCCCCGCAGACAACAGGGAGGTCTGACGGAACAGCGGTCTCTTCTTCCACACCGGACAGGAGCAACTGGTTACGAACCAGTCGCATGGTATCGTGAACCACGGCTGCTATTGAGACTGATACCATTTCAGGTCGCTCGGACCTGGAGAAGTCCAGGAGATTCTTGATTATCTCGGATGCTCTCTCGGATTGAACGAGGATATCCTGAATCATCCCAAGGGTTTCATGGGGGTCCAATTCATTGAAATCTTCTTTGAGACACTCTGCGGTGAGAACGATGTTGTTGACCGGATTGTTCAACTCATGTGCTATCCCCGACGTGAAGGTCCCGATGGCCGAGATCTTCCTCGCCTGGACCAACTGCTCCTGATGCTCTTCCAACTCCTGGATCATCCTATTGAATGCTCGAAAGAGGGGAACGAACTCCTCCGATTGAGACTGCTCCTCGGGGATCGGTGTAAAATCCCCTTGCGCGATTTTCTCCATGGCCTGTTGCATCTGGACCAACGGCCGAGTCAATAGTCGCGAGATGTAGATAGCTACAAAGACTCCAAGAACTCCAAAAAAAAGCATGGAAATGGTAAAAAGATAGAGCGCACGGAGAAACAGCCGGTCAATCTTCAACCGCTCTTCCTTGGCCCATCCCGTGCCGATATCGATCAGCTCCTGACCTATAGTTCGCAGCGATTCTTCAGCTCCGGACGCGGAGGGGATCTCGTCTCCCGCATGAGGCTGCGAGAGCGTGGACTGAATCCCGGTCAATGTTTCCTTGTATTTGGCCAGGGTCCTTAAAAAAGGCGTCCTGTGGTCTTCCTTGGTCAACCTCAGGATGTCTTGCTCATGTCTGGAATAGAGAATTTCGACCCGGTTTGCGTAAGACAGGGCCTCATCCAGACTGCTCTGGTGCTTATAGAGGAAGAAGTTCTTCTCGAAGCGGCGAACTTCCAGAATGTTATTCACAATGTCGTCTGCCACTTCCACCAGGCGTAACCTGCGGCCGATTTCCCGATGGACCTGAAAACTGAGGACCGCAAAAACGAGCACCGACATAAAGCAAAAAAGGAATGCGAGAATAATCTTGCGGCGAATTTTGAACGTGGCCTTCTTCATTGAAGAAGTCTTTCCCGTGACTGGAATCCTTGTCTTACGCGTCGGGCCGAATTCATAGTGTCCGTGACACTTGACGGCCAGGGGATGCTACCAGAAAGCAGCCCGTCAATCAACGCCAGCGGATCCCTGTTGTCCCTGCCGAGATCTGGTCCAGGTTCCGGGTGTGGCGACATTTTACCAAATTCGCCCATCGTAACTCGAAGTACTTATGCTGTCCCCGAATTTTCCCGGATTTTCATATGGCCTCGCTTCGAAAAGACCATGTGTGTCCGCTGATAGTATGCTGCGTGTTTTGGCAAAAGAAAATCGAAAATTCTCCCAATGATCCGGGTTATCGTCAGATATTTGGTACCCATTCAATTACGGGTGGGAAAAGCCTGTTATTGCGAGCGCAGCGAAGCAATCTCTCCCTTTAAGTATCGAGATTGCTTCGTCGTTTCACTCCTCGCAATGACAGAGGTTAGGCCCTTCCATCGGGCAACCGAACGATTACAAATTTGGTTCGCTCTGGTTCTTTTCGGCCCCTCCCTCGGCATCATGCGTTTCCGCAAAAGGACAGAGGAGACAGCGCGTAAACCTTTTCAGGCACTTTTTGTCGAAGTTTCCCCGATGGCAGGACCCACCGTTCGAGTGGATGGTTCTCTCCAGCTCAGACGCGGGTTGAAACGCGTGCGATTTGTCACAGCTCGGTGGCAATGCCGCGTATTTTGTGCTAAATTGATTATTATAGGCCATCAAGATGCCCCAAGAGGGGATTGCGTTTTTGTGACCCGGTGTGCAACCGGTGCCAACTCTGCCGGCTAGCTAAAGATAAGAAATATACGGGATGATTGAATACATTGACAAATCAGCACGAACGACAGGATTCCGAGCAACTCGCA
>Ga0187785_10000205_pt1 | contig 23112 bp, 22 predicted proteins | sample 0815_BV2_4_20_MG_FD_132466 | JGI IMG/M metagenome (GOLD analysis project Ga0187785, IMG submission 132466) | Tropical peat soil microbial communities from peatlands in Department of Meta, Colombia - 0815_BV2_4_20_MG | ecosystem: Environmental > Terrestrial > Soil > Wetlands > Peat | place...
GGTTTCGGCCGGACGAGTCCGGCTGTGGTGGGACACCATTCGGGCGACGGACGACCGCTGAGGGAACAGATTCCGCTTCTCTCGACGAATCCGGCTTCTCCGAACCCCCGCCTTCGTGGCGTTCCCCAGGTGAAACCCCATCCTGATCAACGGAATCCCGACCGTCTCCTGGTAATGGCTGTGGCACTTCATTGGCGCCGGGAGTGGTTCTTGCGGTTGTGTGTTGAGGCTCAGGATCGCGCCGTTTTCCGGGACCCGGCGGACTTTCAGCCGCTTCCGCCTGAATCTGACGGGGAGCCGCCTTTTCCACATGCGGTGTTGCAGGAGATATCGACCGCGGCTTTTCGCGTGATGCCGGCAATTCAGTGTAAGAATTTTGAAATCCCGGAATTTCCACTACGTCCAGATGGACGAGCACCGCAATGGGAATCACCAGCGCAGCCAGGACCGCGACTGCAGCGACAGCCGGCCGAAACTGACGCAAGCCGGGCTGCACCAGGCGGCAGTCTTCCCGTCCGTAAGAATCAGTACATACCGGGGGGCCCTGAGACGGAACGTTCGAAGGTTCGGGAGCCGGGATTATGTATTCCTCGGTTTCTGGTACGGAGAAATCTTCTTCACGAACAGCAACGTCCCATGCCTCCCGGCCGGGCACCGCATTTTCGTCTGTTCCCGTTTCGTTTTCGGTTTCTTGTTGCTTCTCGAGGGTTATGCCGGTCGGAGGTTTTGTCTTTGCATCAATTAATTCGGCAACGCGGTTTGCAAGGCAGTTGCTGCATTCTCCGGAATCAGCCAGTAAGAGGCCGCCGCAGGTCTTGCACGTCGTGGCGACCACGAGAGTTGATTCAAAAGACTCGGCAACATCCCTCATGAGATCCGAGGGATCCAGTTTCCCCGTCTTCAAGAGGTTCTCGTAGATTGTGTCGAGCGCTTTTCGGCTGAAGCCGTACTTTTTCATCAGATCCGCATCGCTAACCCCCATCCGGACGTCTCGCACAAAATCTCTAATGGATATTGCTCGTCTTGCCACGCATATTCTCCGAATTCTGGACCATCGGTACGATTATATTTCCGATTCACCTGAACTGTCCAAACAAATTGTCTTTGATATTGACCGCGTCCGGTGCGTACCGAGAAGCTGTGCCCAGGAGTTTCCGGTCCGACCTGAGACCAAGAGGAGAGATTGATTCGGAGATTATCTGGGTTGTTTGGACTGTTCGTCCGACTTGACGGGCTCGAAGGGTTCCAGGCGGACGTCGGGCGAGTCCACTTGACCCCGCACACGCAGGGTCCAGGTGAGGGTTTTCCCGTCTTTTGTGATGAGATTGCCGAAGAGTCCCGAAACTATCGTATCCAATCCTACGAGAGGCGAAACATCCACCCTGAAATCCACTCTGTCCTGCCCGCTGAAATACATGCCGGAACTGTCGATGCGTGCGGCATCCGATGTGAGTTTCAGGTCTTTGATTTTCCATTTGTTGTTGAATACTTCCATGTTCCAGGTGAGGCGCTGAAAAGGAAGTCCCTGCCCTATTATGTCGGGGAGTCTGCCCCGTACGATGGATCCGAGATTAATCAGGGAAGATATTTTGGAAAGCACCTCGAATCTGTGGATCGTACCATCCTGCACCCGTACTTCCATGGTTCCGGATTTGAAAATACCGTTGTTATCGCGTTTTGGACCGAGCTTCCAGTCCAACTGGCCTTCAGCCACGATACTTCCTTCAATTTTTACCCTGTCGGGCTCGGAGAGGATGACGCGCTCCATTTGCAGGTGATCTGCCTGGAAATTGAGGACAAAGGGTTTGGAAGTCATTTCTCTGATATCGAACAAAGCGGTGCCTCGAAGAATGCCTTCGGCGAAATTCGTCTGCCAATTGGGTACCCGTATTGTGCCTCCGCTTCCCTCGAAAGCCGCGCGAAAATCCGAGAAGGTCCGATAAGTCGTTTTTCCTTTCGCGACCTTCATGATGCACGATCCCCTGCTTCTCGCCAGGAATCTGATTACCGGATTTGCGCGGATCCATTCTCCCCAGGTCATTGGGCTCACGTATCCGGGGGGAGCGGTGAAATCCGAGGTGTCAAGGAATGAGAAGTCCACGGCAATTTCCAGTCTTGGCACTTCACCGTTCGTAATGGAAAGAGACCCGGACAAGAGGGAGCTGCCTATTTTAGCCCTTTCCAGGGAGAGTACGAAAGATTTTCCCCTGCGCCGAATGGTTCCGGTAAAGCCTTCCGTGCGTTTGTAGAATCCAGGCAAGTGCAAGGAAATGTGGTTCAGTATCACATTCGATTCCACGTTCAACTCTCTGGGACGATCGCCGGTTGTCCTGATAAGGGCGTCCCCTTCAATGCGACCGCCGGGCTGGAGTTCCAGAGATGAGTCCGTGTACGGGATGAGGACGCTGGTGGGAATTCCTTTTGGAGGGAGATTGATTGAAGCGGTAATTTTTCCTTCATCGGCAATTGCGATCTTACCGGAAATTCGTGCATCAGCCAGCACCAGGTACGCCTCCTCGATGGTGGTCACACCGCCACTTCTGCCGCCGGAAAACTCGAGGGACAAAGGAGTTCCCGGAAGCTTTTTTACCCATTTCCCCCATTCCAATGCGTTTCCTTTGAGGTCCGCGCGTCCGGAAAAGGTTCCGTCCGGGAGCTTTCCCTTATAGGTAATGGAAACGGGGATCGCTCCTGAAGTGATAAGCTGCGCAGGCAAGGCGTTGAGTTTTTTCGCGTCTGCGGCAAACAGCTTCACTTCAGAGGACACATGTGTATCGTTCGGGCCTATTTCGCCTGTTATTTCAAAGGGGCTGTCTCCTGCGGTTCCCTTGAGTTCGGAAAAAGACACCGTCGAACCTCGGAATCTCAGAGATCCGTTTATTTTCTTTAACGGAAGCGGCAGGCCCGAGGCGTTACATTGAAAATCTTCGAGACCGATGCGTCCTTTCATTGCCGGATTGCTCAGATCTCCTTTGATGTCCAGGGTGACGGACACGCCGCCTTGCGGCTCGGATATCCATCCGAGCCAGCGTTCGATGCGGGATGATACGGCCTTGTTATCCAATATCGGCAAGAAATCCTGGGCCTGAGCGGTCATGGAAAGAAAGAGATCGCTCTTAGGGGAATGCTTCAAGTCGCTTATCCAACCATTCAAAACAATGGGGGAATTACCGAGGGTAAAACTGATGCCTTTGCAAATGACTTCATCCGCGGTTAGCCGGAGTCTACCCGTAGCGTCCCCTATAGGCAGGCCGAATCCCGGAATGAATCCTGAAACTCTGTCCACGTATGCGTCAACGAAAAGCGATCCCCTGCCTGTCCAATCAGTCGCAAGTTCCGAAATTTTGCCCGACCAACTGCCGCCGGTAAGAAGCACGTGCCCTTTGAGGCCCGCGCTTTCCAGGCGCTCGCGATCTTCTTTTTTCAGCAGCTTCGTAGGCAAGAGGGGAAAAAACTGCTTGAGGTCCAGATCCGCTCTCTTCACGTTCAGGTCGATGGAAGGAGCGGAAGAGAAAACATTTCCGATCTTCATCTCCAGGGCAACGGCTACTCCCGGCAAGACCAACTCCGTAAGGTCAACGGCCAGAGTATCGTCCACCCGTTGCACGGAGAACCGGGCCACCGCTGTGTCGAGAGGAACCTTGTCAGGGAATACGAGCCCCGGCAGCAAGACAGCCTGGAACAATTCCATTCTCCCCAACGCCGAGAAATTTCCGTTCTGGAGCCCCACTTTTATCGCGGCATTCACGGATCCTTGGGAAAAGGGCAGATCGTAATCGAAGCACGCAGCCAGCATGCGAACCGGAAGGATCGGACAACCGGACGCCCCTATGGTAACCTCCCCGCTCCAGAATTTGTCCCAAAACGGAGTGGAATTCAGCCGCCCGGAAATCTCGAAGGTACCGGCAGATCCGTTTTCCGTGGCCGTTCCGGCCACCTGCAACGATTCCGCGCCCGCTGGCGATAGATCGGTCCCAGTGATTCGCAGTCCGGAAAAGACTGGAGCGTCTCTGCGACCGGATTGGCCCGGAGCGCCCGAAAAGATCCGGCCCTCGCTTATCCTGAGCTGTTTGACGAGGGGCTGGAGCTTAAATTGCCTCGTGTTGAGATTCGGCGGTACTTCACGGGCTTTATGCCCATTACCGGCTAGAAGATACAATTCCGGGCCCGCCAGATCGAGTCTCTCGATCATGAGCACCCCGCGTAAGGCCGGTAATGCGCTCATTTCAAGGGTTAGCACGGGAATTTTCAAAATAACGGGAGAATCAGGACGTTCCTTGAATTTCAGATCCTTGCAAACGATTTCTGCCCTGTCCACCGACACCCATGAGAGCTGCGCGGATGATACCGAGATTACTGCTCCGGTAGCCGCTTGCACGCGATGAATGACTATTTGGGCCGCCCTGTCCGCATCGAGGCCCACGCGTACAAACAGCAAGACTCCCGCAAGCAGGAAAAAGATGCTCAAGAAAAGCAGAAACAATGCCGTCGCGATCCTCCTGAGGAATGCGAAACGGCCCTGAATCATGTGGGATTGCGTTTCATTCATTGGCAATTTTGGAGAAAATACTCGGACACATCAGTCTGGCATGGCAGGCTTCGGATTCGGTGCACCCGAAATTCGGCAGCAACAACGCGAAACATGACCTCAGCTGGAACACTCCTCAACAACTTCCGCCCGTTGTGGTCATCTACTCAATGACTATCAGTCTTTGAAACTCAGAGTAAATCCCTTAACCTCGGGTGTCTTTTTTCAGTCTTGAAATCTTTTTTCGCAGGATGTTCAACCTAGACCTGCTCACGCCTTGCGCTCGCTCTTCCTCCCGAATCTGCTTTAGCTGATTGATTTTGGTTTTCGTTTCCCTTACGCTGCCTATTTTGATCTTCTCGGGTTCGGGTATTCCTTTGGCTTTTCGAATAATCGTCAACAATTCCTGCTTGTTCATTCCATGAACACCCTGAATCTCCGTAATTTTCAAAGCTTCTTCACGCAAGTCCTTTATGGTCCTGTCTTCCAGGGGTTTTTCAGCCTTTTCTTTTTGTTCTTTCTTCTTTTGGGCCATTTTTCCTCCAACAGGGTTCTTGTTTTAAGTATGTGGATTATGGCGAAAAAAGCGCAGCAGTTCAATACTTTTTTGGCCGGTCGTCCGGCAGGTCGCCCGGTCATTGCCCATTCGTCATTTTTTCGCAGTCCGAGTCGCCGTCCTAGTCTTCGTGTATGCTTGCCAACATTTCCAGGTCGAATCCTTCTTTGCGGTTTCGGATGTCATAATAGAAAACCACCATGCCGACGGAAGCAAACAGACCTGCCACGACACTCCCCACATTGGACAGAATATGGCTGACGATCTGGGCCAAGATCTTCGGCATCGGCAGCAGAACCATTAAAGCGCCGGGAATCTGAAAGAGCAGGCTCACTGCAATATTGATCAAAATGAAAAGCTGCAGCAGGATAAAGAGCCTGAGAAAATAGCCTCTCGGCCATTGCCCTTCCGCTTTTCCCGAAATCAGAGCCCAGGATCTCTTGATGGCAGCCATGTATCCAAGATCTTCGATAATGATAACCTTGTCCACCAAGAGCAGCTTGAACATCCCGTAAATCACGGCACACGCGAGGACAAGCCAGAGCGGCAACGACACGAGAACCGCCCATAAACCGGAATCCGTCACGTACCTGAACACAGCGAACCATGCAGCTCCGGCAGCTCCGGCTGCGATCACCATACCAAACATGAGGACGAAGACCAGTATGTACGTCAAAGCCAATTTACGCAACCGGCCTAGCACAAAGGAATATGAAGCGCCCACTCGCACTTCCCGGCCGGTGTAGATAGACGATACCGCATGAATAAGGGCTCCCTGCGCGAGATAGAACGTTGCGATGAGGACTATGAGGCCTACGGGGATGAGAATTACTCCCACGGAAATCAACAGCCACAACGGTAATTGTCCCAACGAAGCCGCGGTCAGACCCGCTACTGCGCCAACGATGATAAACAGAATTCCCACGAGAGTTGCAACACCCCACCAGATGGCCACCACGGTAATCAGCTTCCAGAAATGAGCACGGCAGATCTGGAAGGTTCTATCCAAAATTCCGCCCAAAGAAAGCGGCTCCAAGGGGAAGCTCCCTTCCGGCGGACCGGAAGGCACGGAACTCTCCTTTGGGGGTGCGGTCACCGGTTGTTTTTCGGGCACAAGTTCCGAGGCAGGAAGGCTTTCCTCGATAGGCCCGCCGGATTGTTCAGGAGGTGCTGGTTCTGTTTGGACCGGAGTTTCGGTACCACCGTCCTGCTCGGAAAGAACCTGGGTCTGGGACAGTAAGTGCGTTTCCGGCAGGATCTGGGTTTCCTGTACCTCCGCCATGATCGGCGCAGCCAGTGGTGGATCGATTTTGGTTTCTGCTCCGATTTTATTGATGAAGCGCTCCAGACGCGAGGCGTTCTTGGGAGTCGCTTTTCGGGTGAGAGTCCAGGGAAGCGTTTCAAGGCGCTCCGAGATCTTTTCAGGGGGAACGTTCTTGATGATACGGGACAACGACAATGCTATTTTGTCTTTCTTGGACGGATCTTTCAGCCTTGTTATCACCACGGTATGCACAGTATTCCGAGTGTCCGGGTCCATGTATTCTCCTCTGTCTCACTTGAACTGATCTCGGCTGACCGTCGGGCAATATATTGGAATCCGGCAAGCGGGCGACTAGAAAATTCTCGTCCGCTCCATGTACAGGACTTCCATTTTCTCCAGGATTCCTTCGGGGTCGGAGGATGCCGTTACCGAAATCGCGGCTTTGTCCAAAACCGAATGAACGATATCGTGAGCAAGCTTGGCTCGGTGATCCGCGTCCAATTCTTTTCGCCTCGTGAGAAATTTGGATATCAACTGGTAATCTTCCGGCGTAAGAGCCGCTACAGCGTCTCGAATTTCAGGGTCCGTTATGCCGGTCCCTGTTGACCGGGCCGCGGCGAATGGGTCAGCGCTTGTTTTTTCCATGACCACCAGCGTTCCGGCTGCCATATCACCCAAGCGCCTGTTCTTGGAATCCAAAAACATTACCAGTAATCCCATCGGATACACGTCTGCCAACAAATCGACAAATCTCAGAACATTTCTCACCGTCGCATCCAGGAAGGTGATGGGTCTACCATCTTTTCGAATAACCCGGATTTCTTGGGATTTCTTTCCGGGAGTGGAACCGCTCCACAGATATTCGAACAGAATGAAATACCCAATAACGACGACGCCATATACGAGGATGGCCAGGGCAATGATCCACTGCCCCATAAACTTGGACATTCTGACAAAAAAATCAGTCACATCCGCTATTTTGCCCATCATAAAAAAAAGCAGCGTCACTATGATGGCCAGTCCCAGAATAATGCCTGCCTGTATGAGACGGTCCACCAGAAAAGCGAGAAATCTAACGCCGATGCCCGCCAGCCGGAAATGGAGTTCAAAATGCTCGGGAGTTTCAATAGTGACGGTCTGGAAATTTCTTTTCACCGCCTCAATCCATCGTGATATTATAATTGCACTATTGAAGAACGTCCGGTTCGGGCGCTCACGATTCCGAGAAATGCAGAATACTGACCGCCGCATGCATGTTGCATGTCTCGCCCTCGTTCTTCGCCCTGTCAGGCGAAAAAAGGGGTTCACGTGAATATAAACGAGTTTGTCGGTGAACGCAAAGGAGAATGGGAAAAACTCGAAAGAATAGCCGCGAAGTTCAAACCCGGACTAGCCCCTGAGTTGAGCAGAGCTGAACTGTGGGACCTGGGAAGACTCTATATCGCAGCTGTTTCGGATCTTTCCCTCCTGAAGTCGACGGAATTCGGACTTGACCCTGATAATCACGTGATCTCGCATCTCAACGGGCTGGTTGCTCGCGTGCATGGCATGATTTACCGAAAGCCGTCTTTCAGGTGGGCGGCTGTCGCAGGATTCTTCTTCTACGGTTTTCCCGACGCTTTCCGAAGAAATGCCCTCTATGTGCTCGTATCGACCGCTCTGTTCGTCGGCTTCGGACTCGTGGGATTTCTCCTGGGGCTGAACGATCAGGGTTTCATAGAAACGCTGGTTCCTGAAAACATTATTTCTGCAGTGGAAAACGGAAGGGTATGGTTCCGCGATTTGTACGGGGTTGCGCCAATGGCTTCCAGTCAATTGATGACACACAATATCTCGGTAACTTTTCTTATTGTTGCCTCAGGAATTACCTTCGGGCTCGGGAGCGTGTATCTGTTGTCGTTCAACGGATTGCTCATCGGAACAGTTGCCGCACTGTGCATGCGACATGGGCTGTCGCTGCCGTTTTGGTCGTTCGTCCTCCCTCACGGCAGTTTGGAGATCAGCGCAATATTCATTGCCGGAGGTGCAGCGCTGATCATGGGACATGCGTTGGTGGACCCGGGGCCGTACAGAAGGACCGAGTACCTCTCCTTGAGAAGCAGGGATGCGGCGAAACTTGTACTGGGCTGCGTGCCTATGCTCGTACTGGCGGGAATAATTGAGGCTTTCTTGTCCCCTTCTCCCCTCCCGGCATGGTTCAAACTGATTTTTGCGGCAGCAGCCTTCTTATCCCTTGCGGCATTTCTCATGCTGTCCGGAACGGGGAAGGATTCAAGCTACGACGAGTAAACACGGACGGTGACTTCATGGACGAATCGATCACGGAAACCACGTGCGAATACTCACAACTGACGCTTCCCAACGATCCCTCATACAACGAGGTTGCGGCTGCGTATGTAGGAGAAATAGCGGAAAAGTTCGGTTTTGAAGAGAATGACCGGGCCCTGATTCGAACGGCAGTGCTGGAAGCTGTGGGAAACGTCATCCATCATGCGTTCGAGCCGGACGAAAGGGCTCAGTACGCGATATCCTGCGAACGAGCCCCTCTGGGTTTGAAAATCACGATAAAAGACAGGGGTCTTCCGGCCGATCGACTCCTCGAACAATGCGTGCATGATCCGAGCACTTCTCCGGGCCAGTGCAGAGGGATATCGGTGATGAAGGACTGCGTGGACGAAGTTGAATTCAGGAATCAAGGGCCCGACGGAAAAGAAATAATTCTGGTGAAATATCTCAAAAACAGAGGCATTGCCGATTATTTCCAGGCATGCCATCTGGAACCGTATGTCGCTCCGGTCCCCAGAAAGGAACCGGGAGAAAATATAGAATTCAGCATTCGGGAGCTGAAGCCCTCTGAAACTGTGGAAGTGTCACGCACCGTTTACAGGGCCTATGGATATTCGTACGCCTACGAGCACGCCTATTATCCGGACAGGCTGGCGGACCTGATCCAGAGCGGGCGGATCTTCATCTCGGCAGCGGTGACGCCGTCCGGGGAAATCGCAGGCCATTGTGCGCTTATACGGATGGAGAACGCCCCTCGAATAGCGGAACTCGGGCTCGGAGCCGTAAAGCCCCGCTTCAGATTCCACGGCATATTCACCGCACTGACGGAGCACCTCATTCGAGAGGCCCGATCCGAGGGACTCATGGGGATTTTCGGGGAGGCCGTAACCAATCACACGTTTTCTCAGCAGACCGGCCATGGCCTGGGATTAAGGGATTGCGCATTGCTGGTGGGTTATGTTCCTGCCACTGCGTCGTTCAAAGAAATAACGGAAGAACTTCTCCAACGGGAAACCCTGGTGGTGCAATTCCTCTATTTGAGCAAACCTTCACGTGCGGCAATCTACTCGCCACCCCACCACGAGGACATGATCCTCAAGATCTATCAAAATCTGGGGGCATCCCCCGAATTCCTTGCACTTCCCCAGGCCGCTCCGGAGCTATCGGAATCCGTCATCACCACGACCGCTTCCCGTTCCAAGGATTCTGCGGAAATACACGTCCATGGATACGGACCGAATGTCCTTGCGGACATGAAAAACCGAGTCAAAGAATTGTGTCTGAGACAGACGGATACGATCCAACTCTACCTGGATCTCGCAGACCCTGGCACCGCAAGATTCTGCAAGCATTTTGAGGAAATGGGATTCTTCTTTTCCGGCGTCCTCCCGGGAGGAAGCACAGGAGACGCTCTGATCCTTCAGTACCTCAACAATGTGCCGATTGATTACGACAAGATCAAGCTGGACTCCGAAACGGCAAGAGAACTCCTCGCCTACGTACGGAGCAAAGATCCGAATATGTGAGCCTCATGCCGATTCGCTCTCAAGGAAGGAAGAATCGGGGAAGCACTTCTTGTAATACGAATGCGCTTCCACACGCAAGATTGGGGGGACCCTCTTTGTAGAGAGTGTCCCGCCCAAACCCTCTCCCAGAAAACCCAATGGTATAAGCAGGTTCCCCCGATCCTATTGCTTCGAAGGCACATTCGCATCAGCCGTGCTCGGGTTTCAAGGTAGTTTGTCCACACTTGCCATTCTCCGACAACGGCACGTCCGCGAGCTGCGCTTCCAATTCCTTTTGTATCGTACCGCAATATTCGTAGTAATGTTCAGCTACTATGCACGCGGAGAGGAAATAGCGAAATCTGTCCGGAAACGTGAACAGCGCTTTGCAGAAGAACTTCCAGAATGTGAGCCTGGATGGAGAGACTATTCCCTGCCGAAAAAGGGTGATGAAAACAGCTCTGAGTTCTGAAATGTAGGGGAGAGCAAAGGGCTTTTTCGGCAGCTGCCCCTTCATTGCCGACAAATGTTCGAATGTCCGCTTCAGGTAAAACTCGGGTTCGTACAGCTGCCTGTACAGGCGAATGAATTCCGTGGCGATCTCGCGCCGCGGCCTGGTGGGCAAGAAATTGATGAGCCCGGTCTGACTGCCCAGATTATCGCTAAAACCGGCGAACAGGAGTCTTCCTTCGCGTTCCAACCGCAGCCATAGCTCGGTTCCCGGTCCAGCCTGGAGAAGCGTGACAAACATTTCCGGAATATTATTTTTCGCTGCAAAATCGATGAGGCGCTGATCTGCTCCAGCACGCTCATGGTCGAACCCGAGGATGCAACCGGCGATGATCTGCAAACCGGCACGGTTTATCTTTTGGCACACTTCATCCAGATCTACGGCGGTGTTCTGAAATTTCTTGGCCTCCTTGAGATTATCTTTGTCGGGAGTTTCTATTCCCAGAAACACTTTCCAGAAACCTGCACGAACCATCAAGTCCAGAAGCTCCGGTTCGGCCGCAAGATTCACCGAAGCCTGTGTACTGAATTCAAAAGGATTGCCTCTTTCCTCCATCCACGGCACGAGTTTCCGGAGAAGAGCCTTCGACCGGGAGGGGTTCCCGATGAAATTGTCGTCCACGAAAAAAACTACCCTCCGCCAGCCGAGGTCGTAAAGGATTTGAAGCTCCTGAAGGATCTGTTCCGGTGATTTGGTCCTGACCGCCCTGCCGTACATGAGGGTGATGTCGCAAAACTCGCATTGGAACGGGCAACCTCTGGAAAACTGAATAGCCATGTCCACGTAAACGTTCAGGTCGAGCAAATCGTATCTCGGCGGAGGGGATTCGCTGAGATCCGGTCGTCCCTCTGCTTCGATGAGTATTCCGGATTCCCTGCGACTCAGCGCCTGCAGGAGCCGCGGCACAGCAGATTCAGCCTCTCCCCGGACGACAATGTCGGCCCCCGCGTCCAGAGCGTCCTGGGGCACGTGAAAAACGGTGGGACCGCCTACGACAACCGTCTTGCCACGCTTCTTGGCTTCACGAATGGTTTCCATGATTCCGGAATACTGGTTGATCATGCCGGTGACGAGCACCAGTTCCGCATGGTCCCAGTCTGCTTCTGAAATATTTCGAACGGTTACGTCTGCTAGTCTGAGATCCCATTCCCTCGGGAGGAGTGCCGCGACCGTCAGCAATCCCAGCGGAGGCTGCACGCATTTCTTGTTCAGCATCCTCAAAGCCTTGTTGAAAGACCAAAACGTTTGCGGATACCGAGGATTGACCAGAAGTACTTTCATGGCTGCCCTAGTGTACCTGATTTGTTATGACGCGCGCGTACAGAAGCAACAACAGACCCTTGACGGAACTCATACCAATTCGGTTGCACAGTCCCTTTTGCATCGCTCACATTCCCGAACACACTCTGTTGAAGCCGTCTGAACGTTTGACACGCGTTCAACTTACCATGTCCAAAAGGTGGCGTAAAGATCCTGGGAACCTTCACCCGGGCCCTGCGAACATTCGTCGTAGTGCCATGGTTGTTTCCCGTGTTTCGCGGCCAAATCATAAGGTCTCAATTGATGTGCTTGCGGTCCGAGAGGAACCGTTGACAGGCCGATCACTGACGCGGCTGATAACGCTTCCCTGCCAGCTGTGTCACTGTACGGCCCAAAACAGAAGGGATCTGCACCGGCGAAAATATTTCACCGAATCTGGTCGGAGGATTACTAAGAACAGGTGTTCTTAAATCAGGTGGCACATATTTGTGGGAACAGGTTGCTTCGCTTCGCTCGCAATGACACTGCTCGGTCCTGTCATTGCGAGCGAAGCGACGAAGCAATCTCTCTTGGTCATGAAATCCGGCACCGAACTTACGAAAAGCAATACTAAGCCACTTCATCCATGACTCGGGTGTCGCCCTTTTCCTCGCCCAGGACGATATCCAGAGCCGGACTCCAATATTCTTCCAATGCCTGCTTTTTCATGAACAACCCGATGTGGCCGCATCCGGGGATCACCATTTTGACCACTTTTCCGGAAACGTGATTCGCCATGTTGAATAATTGAGGCTCTAGCGTTATGTCGTCCTTTTCGCCCGCAATGAGGACCACCGGGCACGTAATGTTCTGCAACAAGACGTGTCTGCCCAATACGCGGAGTCGGCCTCTGACCAGCCGGTTTCGTTTGAACAGCTCGTATACCGCCTGCAAATACCAACCCCCGGAAATACTCTGGGTATGCTCGTACCATCTTCGAAAACGTCTGGTCCGTTGTACGACCTGTTCATCGTGAATGTTATTGAACAGATTCAGATGGTCTTTTATATAACGATCGTACGGGTTCATGTTCTTGAAGCCGGTCACGATGAATCTCCCGTACATGACGCCGAAGCCCATCATGACCAGGGAACCGTAGAATGCCATGGGAAGGTTTTGCACCATATCCTGGATTTTTCCGCCCCCAGCCGTGAAATCTATAGGTGCGCCGCCCAGAATCAAAGATAGCACGGTTTCAGGATAGAGCGCCGCGTAGATGCTGGATAGCCAACCCGCCTGGCACAATCCGACGATGTGAACCTTGTTTCCCAGGAAATTCACACAGCAAGCCGTTTGTTTCACGAGATCGTCAATGGTTTCGCCGGTCCGGCAGAGATCCGCGCCCTTCCATTCAATCGCGTACACCGGCCGGTCCGTCGCCTTCTTGCACAATTCCACAAGCGATTGGCCGGGTATTGCATAATCTGCTATGCACGTGTGATGCCCCGCCTGGGGGCCCAAAATGAGGAGAGGTGCGCCGTGCCTCTTCTCCGTGAAACTCCGCAACGAAAAAGCGGAAGTTTCGAGGACCACTCTGTTCGGCGACTGCCAGTCCGGTTTATCATGCCTGAGAGTCTCGGCCCAAAATTTTCCCAAATTCTCCCACCAGCTCCATGCACTGTTTCGGTCCGCATCGAGATGACAAGAAAATCCTTCGAAATAACCTTTCATATTTCCTCCAAGCCGGCCGGTCCGGTGTAGGTAACCGCGCGAGAACAGCGGTGCAACCCGATTTACGGCTTCTCCGGCCCTGGACGCAGGAGTCCATTTCGAGGAAATCGAATCCTACGCGACCGTTGTTCATGCACAGCCCGGTGGGGCCATATGAGAAATTGCCCGGTCCGGGAGTTCCGCATGCGCGCTTCCGCAAAAGCGCAACCTGAATTTTACTCAATTGAAATAAAAGGATACTGGGTACAAAGGAGCCAAATATCAGGTAAATTATGACAGCCACGGCCTATGTATTGTACTTATGAGCGGCCGTCAAGTTTTTTCGATCTATGCAGTAATCCTTCGGTTACTCGGGGGAAGAGCCTATACTCTGTCATTGCGAGGAGTGAAACGAACAAGCAATCTCGATACTTAGAGGCGAGATTCCTTCGCTACGCTCGCAATGACAATCTTTTCCCACCCGTAACCGAATGGAAACTCTATGCACATTGTGCCTTGACACGGAATGAAATTGTACCCTTATAGCGGTCAGGCCAATCTACCGACCAAAAGGACTGACCAGTCAGGCTCACTGTTCGAGAATCGGTATAAAGAGGCAAATTGTGCAGGGGGAGGATTTTCGGCAAAAGCTCCCTCCGTGCCGCTTCCAAAAATCCTGAGGTCTTGGGCCTTTGCCCTATCCGGCGCGGGGACAGTTGCGTTCGGGTACACGGTCCAACATGTTTTCGTTGGAACGCCCATTCGTACGAGTGACTGATTCCTGTCTTGGGCTCCTTTTGCTATAGTACTTCCCGAAAGTATTGTCGGATTGATAAGCCTTACCTTGCATGTACAATGTTGAAGCAGGTCATCGCGAGGAGCCTAGTGACGGAGCAATCTCGCTTTGGCGAACGAGATCGCTTCGGGCTTCGCCCTCGCAATGACAGCCATCCAATCTCTTCGGCCAATCAAAACCGACGGTACTTTTGAGAATCCCTGTTTGCCAGGGCTATCACAGCTACAGACGGATAGATCCGCATCCTGTTCCATCGTGCGCAAGGATCTTTTCCGTTACGCAGCGTGCGAGGTGGTTATATGCGTATTCAGCTTTTCAGCACATGTCTGGTGGACACGTTTTTTCCCGAAACGGGCATGGCCGTACTGAAAATCCTGAGCCATTTCGGCGTGGATGTTGCCTATCCGAAAGCCCAGACGTGCTGCGGCAAACCACCGGACAGCGACGGGTACAAACAAGAATCCAGGAAAGCCGCTGCTCACTTCATATCTGTTTTCGAGCAAACGGACGGCCCCATAGTCATTCCATCCGGTTCGTGCGCTTCCATGGTGAAAAATCACTATGCGGACTTATTCGAAGACGATGGCCGCATGCGGGAAAGGGCAAGAGCAGTGGCGAGTCGCACGTATGAACTGTCCCAGTTCCTGGTGCACGTGTTGAAAGTCCATGAAGCGGGACTCACGGGAAGCGGCAAGATTACGTACCATGCGTCATGCCAGCTCACGCGGGAGCTTGGGGTCAAAGAAGAGCCGCTGACGTTGCTCCGATCGCTCAATGGCCCCGAATTGATACCCCTGCCGAACGCGGACCGGTGCTGCGGGTTCGGCGGAGTTTTCATGGCGAAGATGCCTGAGATTTCCATGGCGCTTGCAGACGAAAAGGTCGAGTCCATTCTCTCCACGGGAGCGGATGTGGTTACCGGCTGCGATCACGGCTGCCTTCTGAACATTGCGGACGCTGTGAAACGAAGAGGCGCGACAGTGCAGGTCAAGCACATTGCGGCGGTCCTCGCTCAGGGATTGCCATGAACACCGGGAGAAACATCTCGTTTCGAGAAAATGCCGCACGGGCGATCCGGCCTGCCGTAAAGGTGATGCCAGCCTCAGAGGCGTTGAATATACCGGTTCTCGAAAATTGTGTCGGATTGTCTCATTATTCCGGCCCGTATGCCGGTAGTCCAATCATGTCATTGCGAGGAGCAGAGCGACGAAGCAATCTCTGTTTTGGCCGGTTGGAGATTGCTTCGGGCTTAGCGCTCGCAATGACGGTCTCGGAACCTTTTCCCGTAACGAAAACCGACATTGCTTTTGAGAATTCCTAGAGATTGCCGGTCCCGGCAGCAAAAAGTTTCTGACAGAGGGTGCTATGACACGCGACGAGCGAGTAGATTTATTCATGGAAAACGCAGCAAAAGTAGCCGCTGAGCCGGTTCGCGTCCGGGACGCCGCTGGAATGAATGCCGTTCTAAACGGGATTCTCGAGGAGAGTGATTCCGTCTATTGTCCTGCTGTTACCGAGAAAGAGAAGGCGGTCGAGATTCCTGAACAAAAGCGAAGCCAGGATTACACCACTGCTTCTACGTGTGTTGAAGAAGTCTTTGGCGGGATAGCAGAGACCGGAAGTCTCATCTGCTCGAGTGCCGAAGGAAAAACCGTTCAGGCGGGTCTGCTGCCCTTGCATCATGTGGCCATCGTTGCCGAGGAGCACATTTTCGAGAAACTGGATGACTTTTTTACTTCGCTAGGTGAGGCCCCTCCAACGAACATCACGCTGGAAACAGGGCCCAGCAAAACCGCGGACATCGAACTGACCCTCACCATAGGAGTCCACGGCCCCGGACGACTGACCATCATAGTTTATTGAGAGATAAGACCGTATATCGATTCGTACTCGCGGAAGTGAAATTGGATGGACCCTCTTTACACAGAGGGTTCACCCAATCTTTCTTTGAAAGCGCAAAATCATGCGGTTCCGTCCGCTCTACGCCGATATTTTGGGGACGTGGCCTGACGAATCGCAATGTGAGCAGGGTACGAGGGAATAATCGTCCTCGTCCCAAACCTCTGGGGCGGGTTCACAGTCCAGGCAGCAGTCTTCACATACATCCAAGAGCCAGTCAGTGAGCGAATGTTTCAGCATGCGCAAAGCCTGTGGCTTTCGTTGGGTACAGATCTGCCATTCGCCGTCATCCCGGCAATAATTTGCGCTATAGAGGCGACCGTCTCCTTTGTAGTCAATTTGAACCGCTTTCTTGCGCTGTGGATCGTCGAACTGGACCCGGAGCGTGCGGAGTGTTTCTTCGTACTCCCACCGGGGAGAACCGAACCCGAGTCTGCCCACCACTGGGCCAAATTCCCGTATGATTCCGAGGGCAAATCTTTCTCTCTCTGTCGTGTCTGTTGCCGGTTGTTTCATGATCTCACCTCGATGAGCAGGGGAAGCTTCGACGAAGCACTGCTCTCAAATGCAAAGGGCAGGAACTCCGCCCTGCCCTCGAGCCATCATTCACGATTTTGCGGCGACGATTATGCCGCAACTCGAGTCAACCGGTCGAGCATGTCCATGACGAACATCTTCTTTTTCTTCAAATCCTGTCGAAACGTCAGGGTGTCCGTGCTCGCGATTTCCGAGGTGAGTTCGTGAAGGTAAATTTCCAGGATTTCTTTCATTTCCTTCGTTTCGGTATCATTAAGTTCGACGTTTACCATGTCGCTGTTCCTTCCTGACAACCCCTACCCGCGCTTTGGCAGTTACATACTCTTCCGTGCCCTTTCATCCGGGGACCGGACCTCGTCTCGATCATCGAATCCGGATTACCATCGGCACTCATAGATTAGTACCGAGCGTTTGATGCCGCAACCCCACGGTCACCGGTTTAGACCGTTTCGCTTTGATAATTGATGAATCTGGGGGACTGAACTTCTTGCAATACGAATGCGCTTTCAAACATGTATACCGGTTCTGGAAACCTGTGTCGGATTTCCTCAGAATTCGGGCCCGCATGCCGGTGGGCCAATCGTGTCACTGCGAGGAGCGGAGCGACGAAGCACTCTCGGTTTTGGTTGGTTGGAGATTGCTCCGGGCTTTGCCCTTGCAATGACAATCTTACAATCTTCTCGCGTAATCAAAACCGACATTCCTGGTGAAAATCCCTATAAGATTGGGCAGGAACTTCTTATGGCAATGCGTTTTCAAATACGTGAAATCGGGGAGGAACTTCTTGTAAGACGGTCCCCCCAATCTTACTTTTTTGAAAGCGCGCTGGTACGAGGCATGTTGGCAGCGGGAACGGCGGCGCCCTTCGTATCATCTCCATCTTATTTTGGGAGCGTTCCGCAAGGGCAATCGTTGGTACACATATTTCGGATATCCCACCATCATCGCTCCAAAGCTCTGATGGCCCTGCGGCAAGGCAAGGGCTTCCATCATGGGAGGGTAAAACGTTGCTGCTGCATTGAAGTAGCCGGCCCAGCAGGTTCCCAGTCCGAGGGACGTGGCAGCCAGTTCCAGATACGTAAGGGCAATGATAGAGGAAGGCTGAGCGGTTCCGAGCGATTGCACGCCGTGGGCCACGAGCACGTTCGGGGCCCCGCGGAGAATTCTGTCGAAACCTTTCTCCCAGGCGTTCACCACCCGATCGAAATGCATGGGACCTGCAACTTCCGGGTGATCTTTTATCATCATGCGCATGAAGCCAATGACGAGTCCTGCCAGGCGACTTAATTCAGCAGGATCGTCGATCGCGAGCCAGTGAACAGGCTGGAGATTATGACCGGACGGCGCATAACTAGCCATTCTTATAAGCTCTCCGATCACACCCCGGTCCACGGGCTTGCTCCGATAATTTCGAATGGACCGCCTGTACCGCAGGAAATGCTCGGCATGTTCCGGCGTCAGTATCAACTGCTTGTTCACCGAAGGGCAGTCCTCCGGTTTCATGGTTTTCAGGGCAAGTGCTCCATGAGGACAAACAGCAACACAGTGACCGCAGTTGACACACAGTTCTTCTGCGGACGGGACGGGATTGGGGAATCCCTCTTCCTGCATGTCGATCAGCCCCATAGGGCATTCCGCGGCACACAGCCCGTCGCGTTTGCATTTCTGAACGTCTATGGAAAACAGGCTCATGAATTCTCCTTCTGAAGCACCGGTCTACTCGAAATGGTCGAAATCATATTGCACGCACGCAATCCTTTCATTCCATAGTGCCGTGCATGAAGAATGGGTCTACCAGCCAGGTGTCCCCTTCGCTTCGAGCTGCCTGCCTTACTGCGCTGCGAGGACAACCTGGCTGACTGCGGACGGAAAGCACCATTTCCCATGCGCAGCAGTTCTTAATCTTTGAGATGATCGCGGAGTTCCTTGCCCGCTTTGAAAAACGGCAGTTTTTTTCCGTCAACGCTTATTTGTTCGCCGGTCTTCGGGTTTCTACCCGTGTACCCGTCATAATCTCTGACCTCGAAAGACCCGAATCCTCTGATTTCGATGCGATGATTTGCGGCCAGCGCCCGAAACATTGCGTCGAACACGGCATCAACAATTTCTTCCGATTTGCGGATCGGGAGATCGCGATTTTTGGCTAAAGCAGCGCTAAGTTCTGATTTGTTCATAATATGTGGGCCCCGGGATTATCCTTTTACTGATGCTTTTAATGCTTTTGCCGCTGTGAATCCAGGGACTTGCGTTGCCGGTATGTCCATCTTTTGCCCTGTTCTGGGATTGACGCCTGTCCGAGCTTTACGATGGGAAACCTTGAAAGTTCCCAGGTCAGGAATTCGGATGTGCTGTTCGGAACCCTTTAGCGACTCCTGAATTGCCGTCACAAATACCTTTACAACCGAATCTGCCGCTTTTTGAGAAATACCGGCATCTTTTGCAATTTGAGCCACGAGATCGGACTTTGTCATACATTCCTCCTGAAAAATAATGATGTGATCATGGAAAAAACGTAGCGCATGGTAGTCAGAACGAGGAGGATTGTCAAGAACGGCCTGCACAAGCCAATCTGTCACATTCTTCAGATTTCGTGCACGTCTATCGCCTCTTGTGGACAGACTGCAGAACAAGACTCGCACCCCGTACAAAGGAGCGCATTAGCAATGGAAATCTTTTCATCCTTGTCGTCAAGAACCATCTTGGGACAGATTCGACTGCAGGCTTTACATCTCGTGCATTTATCTTCTTTGATGACAGGCAGAAACATCGTAATTACCCCGCTTGCAAAATCTCGGTCTGTGCTCCTGGTAATTTAAGCATTGCGTCGCGAGGTTCAAATGCCGTAACCCTTAACCGAGCCCTTTACAAGGAACGCTCCCCGAGAAGGGGCCTGAGCCTTGATTGCCCCGGATGCTCATTGCGTCGAGCCCTTAAGGTTGGCCAGAGAACTTTGCACGAGGTGCACTCGTCTCAATTCCTTCCGTAAGACCTTTCCGATGGGGTTTCTCGGGAGGCCTTCCATAAAATCCACGGACCGCGGAATGTGGTTCTCGGGGAGGCTTTTTCTGCAAGAATCCATTATTTCTTCGGGCGTCGCGTGTTCGCCTTTTTTCAGGACGATAAAAGCCTTGACTGCCTGTCCTGCGTCCGGGTCCGAAATTCCGATACAACATGCTTCAAGAATTTTGGGATGGGAAAAGAGCACCTCGTCTATATCCCGAGGATAGATTTTGTCACCCCGTGAAACGATCATGTCCTGGAGTGAAGTCCATACACTCGTATGCAATAACAGCCCACACCGGGACCTGAATCACCCGAGCATGTATAGAAGACCGAGAGCTCAAATTATCATACGCTCAGCCGAAAAACAATCTCAGATCACAAAATAGTGTAGTCTTGCAGTTTCGCCAGGGAACCATCGTTTCCGTGTCACTGCGAGAAGTGAAACGATGAATCAATCTCGAAATGCAAGGGCAGAGATTACTTCGTTTCGTTCGCAATGGAGCTTTTTCCCCACCCTTAACTCAATGCATACGTTACTGACTGTTTTCCACTTGATAATCATAAATAAACGATTCCATGAGTTCATCGACAGCATCTTGTATACTTCGTGGCAGGTCTTCCTTCGTAGTTGAACCTGTCGAAACTGATTCCCAGGTTGTACCCACCGTTTTGACCACCGAATTCCTCAGTAGCTTGACCACTTCGTCCAATCTGACGGTAACGTAATAGAAATAGTCGTCCCGTGTCTTCACCGTGTCCACAAATACGTTCAACCAGGGATTTCCCGGCGGCTCGGGAACGTTGGCGACGCCAAGCGCCCGTATTCCTGAATCGAGCAGCCGTACGACGACTGAATCCTGCAAATGCTGCCTTGAAACTCCGTCCGCGGCCGCGTCCTCATCGAGGTTGTGCACCCACACCGTCATCGCTTGCAGCCCTCGCAACACGAATCGAAAGCGCTTAGCTCGTTTCATGTCGATCCTTTTACGGGCATCTCATCTCTTGCTTCTCTCCAGGTTTGCGCCTTTCAGCGTTGCCCCGGCTAAGTTGGTTCCGGAGAGATTCGCCTCCGTGAGATCCGCGTCAGTGAGATTTGCTTCGGTCAGGTCGGCATCGGTCAAATCCACGCCAGCGAGAGTCGCTCCCGTCAAATCTGCCATCGTGAGTTGGGCCCTGGAAAGATTCGCAACGGTCAGAACCGCCCGGGAAAGGTTCGCCAGGGTTAGATTCGCTCCGCCGAGATCCGCCCAAAACAGGTCCGCGTCCGTCAGTTGGGCGAGAGTCAAATTGCTCTTGGACAGATTCGTCTGGGAAAGATCTGCTGACGTCATGTTTGCTGCGGTAAGATTCGACCAATACAGGTCGGCATTGATGAGACGAGCATCTTTCAAATCCGCTTCCGTGAGATCCGCTCCGGTGAGATTCGCCTCGGTCATGTCCGCCCGGGACAATATCGATCTGATGAGAATCGCTCTGGTCAAGTTCGCCCCCACGAGCGAAGCTTGAGACAGATCCGAGCACGTGAAATTTGCTCCCGAGAGATTTGCCGACGCCAGTTTCACGGTCGCGAGAACCGACCCAGCCATGTTTAATCCGGGCAGATCCGCTCCGGAGAAATCACCACCCGCTTTGACGTTATATCGTACGAATTCCCTGAGCGAATCGGCTTCGCCGCTCAAGATGATTTGGCGCGAAAAGCGGTTTCTCAATACTACCTTCAAAGAATTCACCGTCCGAGGCACGATTGCGTACGTATCAAACCGTCCCAGCCTCCGCAGGTACCCTGCATACCAGAAATGAGTGTTGCGTGCGACCCTGTCAAGGTAATTCTTGCTCCCCGTGCGAATCTGAGCTCATACAAACACTTTGCCGCACTGTTGTCGTCGGGAATCATTGACCGGCAAGCGGGCCGGGCACATGTAGCACGTTCGTCATTTTACGTAACACTCATGAATTATTCCCCAAAATACTTGACACACGGCCGGCGGTAGAGTACGTTTTCGTTAGCGCAAGAGAAAGACCAACCTTACGAGCGGAATATGAAAAAGTCCCGACGCACCTCATGGATGATTCTCGTTGCATTTCTGACCGCAGGAATAGTGGGATCGCCTGTCCCCGAGTGGTGCGTTGCCGCTGATGGTCAAGTTCGAGTTTCCACGGGGTCGACTTGCACAGGAGAATCGGGCAAATCCGTGTGTTGTTCAGTGATGTCCACGGATGACGAGTGCGTCGGCTGCATGCATTTTCCTGCTTTCACCTTGGGAACCGGTTCCGGAACGATGCGCGGGCACAACTATCCAGTGGTGCCCTTCCCCTGTGTTCTCGACGGATCTTCTGAGCAGGACTCAAACTTCCGATGCCTCTTCGGCAATGGCTTTTTACAGGATCCCACCCACGGCACGGGTCCGCTCGCATTCCTCTCTACAGTCGTTCTTATTATGTGAACTTCCACCTTTGTTTTCCACTACCAGACCGACAGGGGGTTTGATTCTCTAGATTCCGCATTCCGACTCGAGTCGAGTTTTCAACGTGAGACGGAGATGTATGGCTGGTAGTCGCTCCATGCGACCGGTCGGAACAGGAGAAATCAAGACCCGAAAACCGAACACGTCAATCAGGCCTTACGCGAGTCCTGAACACGGACATCGCCCAGTGTCCCCGGATATGGAAAACTGGGGAACTATTCTTACCGAGGAGAAAAAAGATGAAAAAGCTGGTTTTGTTGTTCACGGTAACGATTTTTGCGATCTGTGCACCCTTGGCTATGGCCAGGGACACCAACTGGGAATCTTTGACCAGAACCTGGAATGAGCAGCAGACCGCCCTAGCGAAAAAGAAGGCGGACGAAGCGAAAGCCGAAGCAGCGAAGCCCACAGGCAAGGCTGTTGCGGAAAAGACGCAGAAGACTAAAAATCGGTAGATTCCATTTCCGGCCTGCAACGCCCGATCACCAGTGCGGGCCGGCATTCTTCAGACAGGGGGCGCGGTACACACCGCGCCCTTCCCGTATTCGTTATTTGGACATTTTCGAGGATTATGTATTCAAGCCTCATGTGGACGCACGAAGCGCCGGATTATCACAGCCGCCCTGGCGCATTGCCGGGTGGATCCGTTGCCGGCCTGTGTCTCATCGGAGATCCGGTATGTCAAACAAGAAGATTTTGCTGCTGGTTGCCATCGCAGTTAGTTTCATATTCACCACTGTTGCCGCAAGCCGCTATATAAGCCACGCTCGCGCCACGGTGGAAAAAGAAAACGATCACGACCATGACCATGAC
>Ga0187785_10000206_pt1 | contig 23093 bp, 18 predicted proteins | sample 0815_BV2_4_20_MG_FD_132466 | JGI IMG/M metagenome (GOLD analysis project Ga0187785, IMG submission 132466) | Tropical peat soil microbial communities from peatlands in Department of Meta, Colombia - 0815_BV2_4_20_MG | ecosystem: Environmental > Terrestrial > Soil > Wetlands > Peat | place...
CAGGCCCCGGTTCACGAGGTAGTCCATCGCGTACCAGTCGCTCCACGCCTCGCCCATCGCGCCGGCCTGGAGGTTGCCGAGCGTGGAGACGCCGTTCGCATCGACCACGAGCCGCGCCGAGAGCCCATGCGTGTACTCGTGGAACACGATGTCGGCCTCGTCGGCCCCGTTGCTCTGGATGAAGGGATCGGCCCGAGGCCCGAACGCGATGTTCGTGAGCGGATCGTTCCACAGGTACATCTGCATCGTGGGCGCGAAGCCGTCGGGCGGCGTGCTCATGTTCGCGTTGTCGGTGTGGTTGAAGTCCGGCAATCCGATCAGCCCGTGGCCGAGGTTCAGCGTGTTCGCGCCGTCGAGCGCCTGACCCAGGACCGGGTCGCCCCCGAGGCCCTTCCCGGACGGGTTGAAGAGCTGGAAGTTCCCCGCGGCCGGCGTGAAGCCGATCGGCGCTGCCTGCAGGTGCAGGGCGTAGCGGTTCAGGAACCAGAACAGCTGCGTGGCGCTCTGGCGCCGGTTGGTCTTCCAGGAGAAGCCGCCCATCCGGCGTGAGTTCCACGAGCACGGGTACTTCGCCGGGCACGCGGAGTCGACCGTGTTCGTGAACGGTACGAACGGGAAGGTCCAGTTCCCTCGTGCGTTCGGCCGGACCTCCTCGGACGTCTGCACGACGTTGTCGTCGTTCACGTCGGTGCTCACCCAGGCCCGGGGGCCGAAGAGCCGGTTGCGCGCGTAGAGGTACGGGGTGAGGTTCACGGTGTGCTGGACGCCGCCCGCCGGCGCGCCCGGAGAGTTCTCGAACACGCGGCCGTTCGCGTCGTCGGTGAGGGAGTGCCGGTACAGGACCGCGCCGGAGCGCGCGTCGATCACGCTCAGGAACAGGCCCTGCTCCCCCCAAACGTAGGTCTGCCACGCCAGGTGCGTGCCGTCCGGCCGCGGGAAGAAGACCTTGGTCGCGGTCGGGGCGCCGCGGCGGATCGCGCCGCCCTCGGTGACCCTCGGCAGGCCGGTGACGTGGGTGAGCTTCGCGTCGGAGACGGCCGTGGCGATCGCGCGGGACGCCGGCACGGTCGCGGCGGTGCCGACCGCGCCCAGGCCGCCGACCGGTGACCCCAAGACGTTGATCACGCGACCGTCCCTCGTCACGTTGACCTGCAGGCCGCTGCCGAACACCGGCACGCCGGCGTACCGCTGGGTCCAGGCGACGTGGTGGGTACCGTCGATCGAGACGTAGTCGCGGACGAAGCTCAGGGAGCGCAGTGCCGGGTCGGTCACACCGAACGCGGCGGCGTGCGTGCGGACGTAGTGCATGGCGATCGCACGGGCCGACCCGGCTCGCGGACCGGAGAGGAATCCGTTCAGTTTGGCGATGATCCGGGGGGTCGCCGTGACCGGGTCGAGCTCGACGACGCCCTGCGTGCCGAGCGAGGTCCGCAACCGCCGGAGCGCCGGCGGCGCCTGGGCGAGCAGCCGGGCCGATCGCACCGCCTCGCGCATCCGCGCCGACACGCCCGAGCGGGCGTCGTACGTGGCCGCGGCCGAGCGCGTCCGCGCGCCCGAGCTCCCGGTCGCTGTGCCGGACCTTGCCTGCTGCGCGGTTCCGGGCATCGCGCTCAGCACCACGAGGGCCACGGCCAGCGCGGCCGTCCCGCCGAGCCACCGGCGGCTCCGACGCGTCGTCATGCAACGCCCCTGTCTCGAGATCGTTCCGGCCCACGGGCGAGCCGGGTGGTCAGTGTGGCAGACCGCGTGGGAGAGGCCTGTCGGTGGTTCGGGCTAGACTGACGTTCCTGCAGGCAGACGGCCTGCGTCCCGGGGGGGTTCTCGATCATGCCGAGATCCATGTGGAAGGGCGCCATCTCCTTCGGCCTGGTGACGATCCCGGTCGCGGTCTATCCGGCCACCGAGGAGAAGACGCTGCGGTTCAACCAGTTGCACGACGAGGACGGCGGCCGGATCCGCTACAAGCGGGTGTGTGAGAAGGACGGCGACGAGGTCGGTTTCGAACACATCGTCAAGGGGTACGAGATCGAGAAGGACCGCTACGTGATCCTCACCGACGAGGACTTCGACGCGGTGCCGGTCGAGTCCAGCCGCGCGATCGACATCCAGCAGTTCGTCGACCTGGATCAGATCGATCCGGTGATGTTCAAGAAGAGCTACTACCTGATCCCCGAGGAGACCGGCGCCAAGGCCTACGCGCTCCTCCGCGAGGCGATGACCGAGGACGGCCGCGTGGGGATCGCGAAGGTCAGCTTCCGCGACCGCGAGCACCTGGCCGCGCTCCGGTTCAAGGGCGACGCCTTCGTCCTGGAGACGATGTTCTGGCCGGACGAGATCCGCGAGGCCGATTTCGGCGGGGTCGACGTCGACGTCAAGGTCCGCGACCAGGAGCTCGAGATGGCGCGGCAGCTGATCGAGTCGCTCTCCTCCGAGTGGAACCCCGCCGAGTACGGCGACGACTACCGCGAGGCGCTGCTGCGGATCGTCGAGGCGAAGCTGAACGGCCAGGAGATCGAGGTCGTCGAGCCCGAGCCCACCGCGAAGGTCGTCGACCTGATGGAGGCCCTGAAGGCCAGCGTCGCGGCCGCCAAGCAGGAGACGGCGCCCGCGAAGCCCGCGGCGAAGAAGAGCACGGCGAAGAAGCCGGCCGCGAAGAAGACCACCGCCAAGAAGCCCACCGCGCGCAAGAAGGCCGTCGGGGAGTAGGTGGCGCTCGATCTGCGGCCGGCGTCGGCCAACGACCGGTCCGCGATCGCGGCGCTGGTGCGCGCCTCGGAGCTCGAGGTGATCGGTCGCGTCACCGCCGACTGGGACGAGATCACGGTGTTCTTGTGGGCCACTCCCGGGTTCGAGCCGTCCCTGGACGCCGTGGTGGCGGAGGTCGACGGGTCGGCCGTGGCGTTCGCGGGCGTGTTCCCGCACGACGAGAGCGAGGACGAGCCCGACGGCTCGATGGTCGTCGTGGACCATCGTCGCCGCGTCGTCGATCCGGAACTCGAGGCGACCCTCGTGGAGTGGGTCGAGCGGCGCGCGCTCGAGCGGGGCGCGACCGCGGTTCGCCAGTTCGTGCCCCGGCAGGATGAGCGCCGCCGGGAGCTCCTCGCCACGCGCGGCTTCGCAGCGGTCCGCGCCACCTTCACGATGCATCGTGACCTGCCGGACCAGAGCGATGCGACGCCGCCCGATCGCATCACGGTGACGACGCTGGCGGAACATCCCGACCTCCGCGGATTGCACGCCGCGGCTCAGGAGTCCTTCGCCGAGCACTTCGGGTTCGTCCCCGAGCCGTTCGAGCGGTGGCGGGCGAGCAGGATGCCTCTGGACACGTACGACCCCGCGCAGTGGTGGCTCGCGCTCGACGGCGACGAGATCGTCGGCTACCTCCTCCAGGTCACCGGCGGGGTCGTCGCGCAGGTCGGCGAGCTCGGGGTGCGGCCAGCTTGGCGCGGACGGGGGATCGGCACCGCGCTCCTGCGCCGGTCGTTCGCCGACATCGCCCGTCGCGGCGCCCGCGAGGTGACGCTCTGGGTCGACGCCGAGAACGGAACCGGGGCGGTGCGCGTCTACGAGCGGGTCGGGATGACACCCGTCGTGGTGACCGACACGTTCGACAAGGAGCTCCGGTGAGCCTGCCGGCGGATCTGACCGCGCGGCCGGTCCGGATGGACGACCTCGACGCCGTGGTGGCGCTGTTCCGCGACGTCGAGCTCGAGCTGTTCGGCGAGGCCGAGGACATCCGGTCGTTCCTCGAGGAGACCTGGAACAGCGATTGGATGGATCTGCCGACGATGTCGCGCCTGGTCGTCGACCCGGCCGGCGCGGTCGTGGCCTTCGCCGGGCTCGAGGCGGTCCGGGCGGCCGAGTCGGTCGACGCGTTCATCCGGGTCCATCCGGAGCACCGGGACCATGGGATCGGGTCGGCGCTGGTCGCCTGGTCAGAGGAGGCGACCGCACGGCTGATCGATGCGGGGGAGACCTCGCTGCTGAACAGCACGTCGGCGGCCGACGCCGCGGCCCAACGGCTGCTGCGCGACGCTGGGTACGAACGCGTGCGCACGTTCTGGCACATGAAGATGGACCTGCCTGCGGACCTGGACGCCGGGGCGGCGCCGACCGGCGTCACGATCCGCACGGCGATCGAGGGGCGGGATGATGCCGACGTCCACGAGGTGCTGATGGAGTCCTTCCGGACGCACTTCGCCTACGTGGTCGTGGGTCGGCAGGAGTGGTGGGACCACACGCGTCGCGCGCCGGGCTTCGACCCCACGATGATCCTCGTCGCCGAGCGCGACGGCCGCATCGTCGGGGTGTGCACGGAGTTCCCGAACGGCACCGTCGGGTGGATCGGCGAGCTCGGGGTCCGTCCGGAGGCACAGGGGAGCGGGATCGGCAAGGCGCTGCTCCGCGCGGGCCTGGCCGATCTGGCTCGGCGGGGCTTCCGCGTCGCGCAGCTGAACGTCGACGCGCAGAACGAGACCGGCGCGACGCGGCTGTACGCCTCGGTCGGGATGGAGATCTGGCGCGAGTGGCCCGTGTTCGAGAAGCGGATCGCGGCGGCGGTAAGCTCGCGCCCGTGAAGCTCGTCACCGCGATCGTCAAGCCGCACCGGATCGAGAACGTGAAGGAGGCGCTGCGCGAGCTCGGCGTGAGCGGCCTGACCACCACCGACGTCGAGGGGTTCGGCCGTCAGCGCGGGCACACGGAGGTGTACCGCGGCGCCGAGTATCAGGTGGACTTCGTGCCGAAGGTGAAGGTCGAGGTCGTCGTCGAAGACGCGGATGTCGACGGGGTGGTCGCGGCGATCGTGGAAGCCGCGCGGACCGGCAAGATCGGTGACGGCAAGCTGTGGGTCGGCGAGGTCGACCGGGTGGTCCGGATCCGAACCGGCGAGATGGGGTCGGACGCCCTGTCGGGCTGACGCGGTGACCGACCCGGTCGCCAGCCTCCGCGACGAACTCGGAGCGCTGGAACGCGCGTACGCACCGGGAGCCCAGGGCCGCTGGGTCGCGCGCCGGCGCGCGGCGGCGATCGACGCCGCGCTGGCCGGCCTGTGGGAAGGTGCCGCGGCGCCGGCCGGGATCGCCCTGGCGGCGATCGGCGGCTACGGGCGTGGGATCCAGCTGCCGCACTCCGACATCGACCTGTTGATCGTCCACGACGACGTCGTGGCTCCGGAGCTGGCTCGCGTCGTCGACGCGATCCTGTATCCCCTGTGGGACGGCGGGCTGGTGGTCGGGCACGTCGTCCGGACCCCGGCGGAATGCCTCGACGCCGCCGGGCGGTTCGACTCCTGGACCGCGATGCTCGACGGCCGGCCGCTGGTCGGCGACGTCGCCCTCGCCGAGGCGGCCCTCGCGTCGGTCCGCGAGCTGGCCACGCGAGATCCTTCGGGGTTCCTCGACCGGCTCGCCGCCGCCGCCGGCGCCCGCGCATCGCGGTTCGGTTCGTGTGCGCATCTGCTGGAGCCCGATCTCAAGGAGGGGACCGGTGGCCTGCGCGACGTCGCGTCGCTCGGCTGGATCGCCGTCGCGATCGGCCGCGATTTCCTCGACGCGGGGTTGCTCCGAGGCGGCGAGCGCAGCGCCGTCGAGGACGCCGAGGAGTTCCTCGTGCGCGCCCGGTCGGCCGTCCAGCTCCTGACGCGACGCCGCGACGACCGGCTCGTGGCGGAGCTCCAGCCGGATGTTGCCCGCGAGATGGGCTTCGCCGACGAGCCCGGGTTGGTGGCTGCGGATGGCCTGATGCGCGCGTTGTTCGGCCATGCGCGCGATGTCGAGCTGGTCGCCGACATCGTCCCCAGGAGGATCGCGGCGCCGCCCGCCACGCTGTCACCGGTGCCCGAGGGGCCGGGGGCGGTGCTCGCCGTGCTCGCCGACCTGGCGGAGTCGGGCGATCCGCCGTCGGCGCCGCTGCTGGACGCCATCGAAGGCGCCGAGCTCGACGACCCGGTCGCGTGGGATGCCGAGGTCCGAGCAGGGTTCGTGCGCCTGCTCCGCGCCGGGGACGCGGGCGCGCGGATGCTCGAAGTGCTCGATCGGCTCCGGCTGCTGAGCCGCTTCGTGCCGGCGTGGGCGGACGTCCGCTGCCGGCCCCAGCGCGATCCCTACCACCGTTCCACGGTCGACGTGCACCTCCTGCGCGCCGCGGCGGGCGCCGCCGCGGCGCTGGCGAGGGCCGGCGACGCCGATCCGGCCGGGATCGCCGCGATCTCGCAGCCCGACGCGGTCCTGCTCGGTGCCCTGCTGCACGACATCGGCAAGACCGGCGTCGGCGGGCACGTCCCGATCGGCGCGGCGATCGCCGCCGAGACGCTCGAGCACATGGGCGTCGAACCGCCCGTGCAGGAGCTGGCCACGTTCCTCGTGGCCGAGCACCTGCTCCTGCCCGACACCGCGACGCGGCGCGATCTGTCCGATGAGGATCTGCTGCTGGATACGGCCGCCCGGATCGGCACGCCGGAGCGACTGGCGGCGCTGTGGATCGTGACCGAAGCCGATGCGCTCGCGACCGGGCCGGCCGCCTGGACCCCGTGGCGCCAAGCGTTGATCCGTGAGCTGGTCGCGAAGGTGCGTCGGATCTTCGCGCGGGGCGACATGGGGCGCGAGATCGCGGAACGGCTGGCCGAGCGGACCGAACGGCTGCGCGCGTTGCTCGCCGAGGAGCCCCAGAAGGAGGTCGACGCGTTCGTGCTGCGGATGCCGCGCGGGTACTTCCTGGCCACCGAGCCGGCGCAGGCGGCGCGCCACTTCCGGACGATCGCGCCACCGATCGGAGCGAACGAGGTCCGGACCGCGGCCACCGAGGGCACGCAGCCCCAGACGTACGAGGTGCTCGTCGTCGCCGCCGACCGGCCGGGCCTGCTGTCGTGGATCGCCGGCGCTCTCGCGATCGGCGGGATCTCCGTGCTGTCCGCCCAGGTGTTCACGACCGGCGACGGGGTCGCGATCGACCTGTTCGAGGTCGAGGGAGCCTTCGAACCGGAGATCAACGAGGCGAGGTGGCGGGAGTTCCGCTCGATGCTTCGCCGAGCGATCGAGGGGTCGGTGTCCCTGGAGCACCGGGTCGAGGAGAAACGTCGCCACTATCCGCCGCCGCGCCTGCGGACCCCGCTGACGGTACGCAGCCACAACGACGTCTCGGAGTTCTCGACCGTGGTGGAGGTCGGCGCGCCCGACCGGATCGGCCTGCTGTACGACGTCACCCGCGCCTTGGCCGACCTGCGCCTCGACGTCCACCTGGCGAAGGTGGCCACGTACGACGGCCGCGTGGTCGATGCGTTCTACGTGCGGGACGCCCTCGGGCGCAAGATCGTCGACGAGCCGCAGCTGGCGGAGATCGAGCGGGCGATGCGGGAGCGCTTGGACGCGGAGCAGACCCCGGCGGCGCCGACGACGTGAGCCGCGCTCAGGCCTGCACGCTCCCCGGGATCTCCCGCCAGTCGTACGGACTCGAGAAGTCCACCAGCATCTTCATGTAGTTCGATCGGGAGAAGGCGACGGGGTCCGCGACCGCGTCCTGCCGCACGCTCCCCTTCATCTGCTCGAGGCTGTCGTAGCCGTGCTCCTCGAGCCAGGAGGTGATGCCCTCCCGCATCGTTCCGAGGTGCCCCGGGCCGTTCCGGAACAATGCGCTGGCCATCATCGTCACGTCCGCTCCCGCGAGGAGCATCTTCAGCGCGTCCTCCGGCGTGTGCACGCCGGTGGTGGCCGCCAGGGAGCCGTCGAGTTGGCCGCGGAGGATCGCGATCCACCGGAGCCCGAGCAGCAGCTCCGCGCTGGTGGACAGGTGCAGCGTCGGCACGACCTCGAGGGTCTCGAGGTCGATGTCGGGCTGGAGGAAGCGGTTGAACAGCACGAGCCCGTCGGCGCCGGCCTCGACGAGGCGATGCGCCATGTTCGCCATCGACGAGAAGAACGGACCGACCTTGACCGCAAGCGGGATCGACACGCTCGATCGGACGGCCGCGACGAGGTCCAGGTAGCGGCGCTCGACCTGCTCGCCGGTCTCGGCAGGATCCGCGGCGATCAGGTAGACGTTCAGCTCGAGCGCGTCGGCGCCGGCGTCCTGGATCAGCCGCGCGTAGCGGACCCAACCGCCGACGCTGATCCCGTTCAGCGATCCGATCACGGGGATCGTCAGCTCGCGCTTCGTCGCTTCGAGGTGCCGGAGGTACTCCTCGGGGCCGGTGTTGTAGTCCTCGAGGTCGGGGAAATAGGACGTGGCCTCGGGGAACGCGTCGAGTCCCGTCTCGAGCACGCGCTGGACCTGGACCTCCTCGTGCTCGATCTGCTCTTCGAACAGCGACTGCATCACCACGGCGGCCGCGCCAGCGTCCTGGAGCTCCTTCAGCGTGTCGATCCGGGATGCGAGCGTCGAGGCGCTCGGCACGAGCGGGTTGTCGAGCGAGAGTCCGAGGTACGTCGTTCGCAGGTCCATCGTCCTCAACCTCCTTCGCGTCCGTCGTCGTCGGAGGCGCGACCCGGCGCGTGGCGCTCAACCCCGGCGATCTGCTCGTACAGGCGGCGGCGTTCCTGCGTGTCCTGGTCGGCCAGGCGGTGCAGCTCCTCGTACGCGGACGGGCGGGCGCGGGCCAGCATCGCGAACCGCGCCTCCTTCTCCTGGAACTCCTCCAGCGGCAGCGTCGGCGCCTTGCTGTCCAGCCGCATCGGGTGCTCGCCGTCGACGGCCAGCCTCGGATCGAAGCGCCACAGTGGCCAGAAGCCGCTCTTGACGGCCTCGGTCTGATGCGACATCGAGGTGGACATGTCGATGCCGTGGGCGATGCACGTCGAGTACGCGATGATCAGCGACGGTCCGTGCCAGCTCTCGGCCTCGGCGAAGACCTTCACCGCGTGCGCGTTGTCGGCACCGAGGGCGATCTGGCCGACGTAGACGTTGCCGTATCCCGTCGCGAACAGGCCGAGATCCTTGCGCCCGACGCGCTTGCCGCCCGCGGCGAACTTCGCGACCGCGCCGCGCGGCGTGGCCTTCGAGGCCTGGCCGCCGGTGTTCGAGTACACCTGCGTGTCGAGCACCAGGATGTTCACGTCGCGGCCGCTCGCGAGCACGTGATCGAGCCCGCCGAAGCCGATGTCGTACGCCCAGCCGTCGCCGCCGACGATCCACACGCTCGTGCGGACGAGCGCGTCCGCGACCGCCAGCAGGTCGCGCTCGGCCTCGCCGTCCCGCGCGGCCAGCAGCGCCTTCAGCTCGGCCACCCGCTCCCGCTGCTCGGCCAGCTCGCGCTCGTCGGCCTGCGAGGCGTCCAGGATCCCGCGAGCGAGATCCTCGCCGAGGTCCGGGGCCAGGTCCCGGAGCGCCGCGCGGGCCGCCGTCGCGTGGGCGTCCAGCGCCAGGCGCATCCCTAGACCGAACTCCGCGTTGTCTTCGAACAACGAGTTCGCCCACGCCGGTCCTCGACCCTCCGCGTCGGTCGTCCACGGCGTCGTCGGGAGGTTCCCGCCGTAGATCGAGGAGCAGCCGGTGGCGTTCGCCACCATGATGCGGTCCCCGTACATCTGCGTCAGGAGCTTGAGGTACGGCGTCTCGCCGCATCCGGCGCAGGCTCCGCTGAACTCGAACAGCGGCTCCAGGGTCTGCGAGCCCTTGATCGTTCCGACCTTCACGTCGCGGCGATCGTGCGGGGCGATCCCGAGGAAGAACGCGAAGTTCTCGCGCTCCGCCTCGAGGATCGGATCCTTCGGCGCCATGTCGATCGCCCTGTGCTTCACGACCTCCTTCGAGTGCGCCGGACACACGTCGACGCAGACGCCGCATCCGGTGCAGTCGTCGGGGGCGACCTGGATCGTCATCCGCTTCCCGGGCTCCTCGCGGTCGCGCCAGTCCTTGTGCTGGAAGGTCGCCGGTGCGCCCTCGACCGCCGAAGGATCGAACACCTTCATCCGGATCGCGGCGTGGGGACAGACCAGGGCGCACTTCGCGCAGTCGATGCAGATCGCGGGGTCCCAGACGGGGATCTCCAGGGCGATCGACCGTTTCTCCCAGCGCGCCGTGCCCGTCGGGAACGTGCCGTCGACCGGCATCGCCGAGACGGGCAGGAGGTCGCCCTGACCCGCCAGCATCATCGCCGTGACTCGTTGGACGAACGCGGGCGCCTCGGCCGGAACCGCCGGGAGGCGGTGGAGCTCGCCGCTCGTCCGCTCCGGAACCATCACCTCGTGGAGTCCGGCGAGCGCCGCGTCCACCGCGGTGACGTTGCGTTCGACGACGGTCCGCCCCCGCTTGCCGTAGTTCCGCTCGATCGCGATCTTGATCGCCGCCACCGCTCGTTCGATCGGAAGGACGTCCGCGAGCGCGAAGAAACAGGTCTGCAGGATCGTGTTCACGCGGGGACCGAGTCCCGCCGTCGCCGCGATCGCGTTCGCGTCCACCACGAACAGCCGCAGGCCCCGGTCGATGATCGTCCGCTGCATCTCGACCGGGAGGTGATCCCAGACCTCCTCCGGGCCGAACGGCGCGTTCAACAGGACCGTGGCTCCCGGGGCCGCGACCTCGAGCACGTCGTGGCGCTCCAGGAACGTCCACTGATGGCACGCCACGAACCCGGCGCGCTCGGATCCGATCAGGTACGTCGAGCGGATCGGCCGCGGCCCGAACCGCAGGTACGAGGTGGTCATCGTTCCGGACTTGCGCGAGTCGTAGACGAAGTAGCCCTGTGCGAACAGGTCCGTGCCCTCGCCGATGATCTTGACCGAGCTCTTGTTGGCGCTGACGGTGCCGTCGGCGCCTAGGCCGTAGAAGACCGCGCGCGTGACCCCTTCGGGCTCGGTCACGAAAGAGCGGTCCACCGAGAGGGACGATCCCGAGACGTCGTCGACGATCCCGACCGTGACGTGGTTCCGCGGCCGGTCGGCCGTCAGTTCGTCGAGGACGGCCTTCGCCATCGCGGGATCGAACTCCTTCGAGGACAGGCCGAACCGACCCCCGATCACCGTGGGCATCCCGGCGTCCAGCGGGCGCTCGGTGAGCGCGGTGACGACGTCCTGGTACAGCGGCTCCCCGAGTGCGCCGGGCTCCTTCGTCCGGTCGAGGACCGCGATCGCGCGCACGGTGGGGGGCAGGGCACCGACGAACGCCTCCGCCGAGAACGGCCGGAAGAGCCGGACGTTGAGGACCCCGACGCGCTCGCCGCGGCGGACGAGCTCCTCGACCGCCTCGGCGGCGGCGCCGTTGCCCGATCCCATCAGGACGACCACGCGCTCGGCGTCCGGCGCGCCCGCGTAGTCGAACAGATGGTAGGCGCGGCCGGTCCGCTCGGCGAAGCGGTCCATCGTCGCCTGGACCACCTCGGGAACCCGCGCGTGGTACGGGCTCGCCGCCTCTCGCGCCTGGAAGAAGACGTCCGGGTTCTGCGCCGAGCCCCGCAGCACGGGATGCTCGGGAGACAGCGCGCGCGCGCGGTGCTCCCGCACGAGCTGGTCGTCGATCAGCGCACGGAGGTCTCCGTCGTCGAGCGCGGTGATGACGTCGACCTCGTGTGACGTGCGGAACCCATCGAAGAAGTGCAGGAACGGAACACGGGTCTCCAAGGTGGCGGCGTGCGCGATCGCGGCCAGGTCCTGGGCCGTTTGGACGCCGTCGGAGGCCAGCATGGCCCAGCCGGTGGAGCGCACCGCCATCACGTCGCTCTGGTCCCCGAAGATCGACAGCGCGTGCGTTGCCACGGTCCGGGCCGCCACATGGATCACGGCCGGTGTGAGCTCGCCGGCGATCTTGAACATGTTCGGGATCATCAGGAGCAGGCCCTGGGACGACGTGAAGGTCGTGCACAGCGCGCCGCTCTGCAGGGCGCCGTGCAGCGCGCCGGCGGCCCCCGCCTCGCTCTGCATCTCGATCACCTCGGGGACCGTGCCCCACAGGTTCGGCCGGCCGGCGGTCGACCAGGCGTCCGAGAGCTCGCCCATCGGCGAGGACGGCGTGATCGGATAGATCGCGATCACCTCCGAGCAGCGATGCGCCACCCGAGCTGCCGCCTCGTTCCCGTCCACCGTGATGCGCGTCTGCTCGGTCATGGGTTCCGATCCTCCTGCGTCCATCCTGCGGAGCGCGGCTAGGTGCTCCCCGGGCCGTCCGACCCCCGGCGAACCGGCCGGACGGCCCGGACGAGATGACGTGCTCCCGGCGCACGCACGACCGTATCGGACCTCGCCGGCCTGAAGTGGAGGGGTCGGATGGCCGCTGGCGGGGAACGCATCTGATCCTACGCTGGAGGTGGGAAAGAGGCGATCGAGGTGCGTCGCGGTGCCGTGTGCGCGGTCACGTTCGTGCTGGTTGCCGCGATCGCGCCCGGTTGTGGAGCCATGTCGTCCGGCGGGCGAGCCTCCGCGCAACGTCCCGGCGTCGTGAGGATCCTGATCGGTGGCGACGTGCTGCTCGGTCGCGCGGTCGGCACCGTGGTCGCCGAGGATCCGTCGAGCATCTTCTTCGACATCCAGACGCAGGTTCGTTCCGCGGACATCGCGATCGCGAACCTGGAGTCGCCGGTCACCGCTCGGCCCCCGGTCGCGGGGAGACCGAACGCGCTCGAGGCGGATCCGGCCGCTGCCGCCCCGCTCGCGGCGGCGGGGTTCGACGCCATGTCGGTGGCCAACAACCACGCCGGCGATGCGGGGCTCGGTGGGTTCCTGGACACGCTCGACGCGCTGCGCGGCGCCGGCATCGACCCGCTCGGCGGCGGTGAGGATGCCGCGAGCGCAACGGCGCCCACGGTCCTCGATCGCAACGGCGTCCGCGTCGCGCTGCTGACCTTCGACGCGACCCTGAACGGGCCCGAGGCGGGATCGGATCGACCCGGCGTCGCGTGGTGGAGCCCGGCCGTCGCCCGGAGTGCCATCGCCAACGCGCGCGCATCGGCCGACGTGGTCGTCGTGGGGCTCCACGGAGGAACCGAGTATTCGTCGCGGCCCGACGCGTACATCGGCGCGATCGCCCGTCGCTCGGCCGCGTGGGGCGCCGACGTGGTCTGGGCGAGCGGCCCCCATGTCGTGCAGCCGGTGCGCGTCCTGCCGGCCGATCCCGCCGGACGCCGGAGCGTCATCGCGACGAGTCTCGGGAACCTCGTCTTCGATCAGACGCAACCCGGAACGACGACCGGGGCGCTGCTCGAGGTCCTTGCCGGACGCGACGGCGTCCTCGCCGAACGGGTGGGCGCGACCGCGGGCGGTGACCTCCGGGCGCACTTCACGGGCTGGGTGCCGCCGTCCGGCGACGCCGGCGAACTGGTCGATGGATGGTGGTCGCTGCTCCGACCCGTCGTTCCTGCCGTGGCGGTCGCGCCCGAACGGCTGCCGCGCCCGCCGGGACGCCGAGCAACGATCGTGGCGGCCGCCGTCGGCGACGTCGACGGCGACGGTCACGACGAGATCGTGGTGGCCTACCGCAGCGCGTTCCACCCCACGCGGGTGAACGCGCTCTATCCGCACCGGCGGTGGACGGATCGGAAGGGCCTCGCCGCACACCTCGGCATCTGGCGCGCGGGCGATCTGGCGCCGGTCTGGATCGCCGGAACCGTGCTGCGCCCCGTGACGGCGCTCGCCGTCTGCGGGCGGGAGCTCGCGGTCGCGTACTCCACGTTGCTGGACCCGAGGGTCGTCGCCGTTGGCGTGTGGCGGTGGAACGGGTTCGGGTTCGCATCCGCAACGGATCTCGCCGGGCCGGGTCGGCCGGCCTGCGCCGACGTCGATCGAGACGGATCGCTCGACGCGGCCTTCCTCGGCCGATCGTCCCCGGCGCTCGAGGGAAGGGGAACGTCATGAAGGCAAGGATCAGCATCTCGTTGCTGGTGTTCGTGATGATCGTGACCGCGTGCACGGGGAGGTCCGCGACGACCGGAACGGGGCCTCCGTCGACGTCCGCCTCGAGCGGTGCATCACCCGCGCCGAACGCCGTGCCCATCTCGCTGTTCGGGTTCGGGTCTCTCCCGGTCGTCCCGCTGCTGGGCGAGTCGCCCGTCTACGCGGGGCCGGCGACGCCGCACAGCCTCGCGTCGGTTCGGATCGCGAGGTCCCTCCTGCCACAACTCACGCCGGAGGTCCGTGCTCTGCTCACGCGGTACGGGTTCGCGATCGTGCCGAGCGATACCAAGTTGATGTACGACGCGTACACCGATGCCCCGTACGGGAACTACCCGGTGTTCGTCACGACCGACGTCGCCTACCACCAGTGGCACCTCACGTTCGACAAGGTCCTGCGGAGCACGGAGCAGCAGGTCCTCCTTCCGAAGCTCGAGGCGCTATCGCAGGGAGCCCTCGTGGGAGCGCAGCGGCAGGCCGCGGCCCTGCGAGGAACGCCCCTCGCCACGGAAGCAGCGCGGGTCGCCGAGCTGTTCCAGGCCGAGGTCGCGCTGCTGGGGCTGCCCGCCGGAGCACTTGATCCCCAGGTGCGCCATGAGCTCGCCTTGATCCGCGCCCACACCCAGATGGCGATCTCGCCCATCCTCGGGAACGGTGGGGGATCGAGCTGCCTGGGCATGACCCCGCCGCCACCGGGGTGCATCGACTACTCCCTGTTCACCCCGCGAGGCCACTACACGACGTCGGCGGCCCTGACCAGGTACTTCCTCGGGATGTCGCTGCTCGGGCAGTCGGCGTTCCGCGTGACGGGCGGTGACCTCCGTCCGTTCGCGATGGGGGTGCTCGCGTCGCGGGTGATCGTGCCGTCGGGCGCCGGGACCGCGGAGCTCGCCCAGCTCTGGCGCGATCTCTACCAACCGACCGCGTTCCTCGTGGGCGCGGCGGATGACTACACGCCGTTCGAGACCGCAGCGGCGGTGGAGGCGACCCGGCCGGGTGCGATGCGGACGCCGCAGGTCCTGACGACCCAGCAGTTGCGTGCGGCACGCGCCGCGCTCCTCGCGCGGCGCAGCGTGATGGTCGATCCCGAAGCCGCATCGATCAGGCTGATGGGCACCCGGTTCGTGATCGACGCGTACATCCTGGATCAGCTGGTCGATCCGAGCGTCAAGGACCGGCTCATGCCGTCGGGGATGGACCTGGCGGCCGCCTTCGGTTCGCGGTTCGCCTATCAGGTGCAGCGGAAGGCCGGACAAACGGCGTTCGTGGGGTACGACAGCCAGATGGGGCAGATGCGTCACCTGATCGCCACGCGGCCGCAGGCGGCATGGGGGCGCACCGTCTACGACGGATGGCTCTGGGCGATCCAGCCGTCCTGGCTCCCGCACGGCGCGGCGTTCCCCGACTTCATGCGGACGCGCGCGTGGACCGTGAAGTCGCATCAGACCGGTCTCGGCTCCTACGCCGAGCTTCGTCACGACACGATCCTGTACGTGAAGCAGTCCTCCGGCGAAGGGGAGGGTCCCTCCCCGGACCTGTCCTATCGGAGCTGGGTCGAGCCCGACCCGGTCGTGTACGAGCGGCTCTCGGCGGTGACGGGTCTGATGCTCGGCGGGCTCGGCTCCCGAGGGCTGTTGACGGCCGAGCAGCGAGGACTGCTCACCGACACGCGAGCGCTGATGGACTTCTTCGCACGGATCGCGAAGGACGAGCTCGCGGGGAAGCCGATCGCCATGGACGACGATCGGCGGCTCGAATGGATCGGGGACGAGCTCGAGGCGCTGTGGTTCCGGAGCTCCGATCATCCGACGGCGAACATCCCATCGGCGACCGACGACGACGCGGTGATCGCCGATATCGCGCGCGGGGGGGACCAGGCGCTCGAGATCGGAACCGGTCGGTTCGACCGGATCATCGTGCTGGTGCCGGACAACCGCGGGACGTTCGAACTGGCCGTCGGTGGTGTCTACTCCTACTACGAGTTCGGGCAGCCGGTGTCGAACCGGCTGACCGATGAGGCGTGGCGGCAGATGCTCGACCAGAACACGGCGCCCGCTCGCCCGTCGTGGGAAACGCCGATCCTGTCGGGGTGATCGCCGATGCCGGTGGATCGGCGACGACCCACCGCATCAGGTGGCCACACGCATCGGCATGCCGTTGCGCGGCCGCAGCGTGATCACCGGCTGCAGCTCGACCCGGGCCCCGGGATCGAGCTCGAAGCGGTGGCGCCGCGCCAGCGTCGCGAGCACCAGGAGCGCCTCGAGCTCCGCGAACCCCTCGCCGATGCACATCCGCGCGCCGCCCCCGAACGGGACGTACGCGTGCCGCGGGCGATCGGGGTCCTCGTGGAGCCAGCGGTCCGGACGGAAGACCTCGGGGTCGGGCCACCAGCGTTCGTCGTGGTGCAGGAGCCACGGCGAGACCAGGACCACCTCGCCGGGTGCGATCGGCACGTCCCAGAGGTCGTGCGGCGCCACCGCCTCGCGGCCGATCAGCCACGCCGGCGGCCTGAGCCGGATCGACTCCTGGAGGACGGCCCGCAAGAAGGGAAGGCGCGGCAGGTCGGCGAGCGCCGGCGCCCGTCCGCCGAGCTCCGCATCGAGCTCCGCGCGGAGCCTCCGCTCCGCCTCGGGATCCTGCGACAGCGCCCACCAGGTCCAGGTGAGCGCGTTCGACGTGGTCTCGTGCCCCGCGAGGAACAGCGTGACGGCCTCGTCGCGGACCTGGGCGTCGTCCATCTGGGCGCCGTCCTCGTCGGCGGCCAACAGGAGCGAGAGCAGATCCTCCCCGCCGGGCTCCGCGCGCCGGCGCGCGATCATCCGACGGATCACGTCGTCGAACACGGCCACCGACCGATCGAACCGGCGCGTCGACGGCAGGGGAAGGCGCGAGGAGATCCGGTACCAGGGCGAGAACTGCCGGTCGAACTGCGACAGCACCTCGTGCATCGCCGCGCCGACCGCGACCACATCGCGGTCGTCCAGGTCCGAGCCGAACAACGCCCGCGCGACGATCGTGAGCGTCAGCCGCGCCATCTCCTCGTGGACGTCGACCGTGGCTCCCACAGGGAGCCGATCGGCCGCCCGCTCCGCCTCCTCGACGATGCCCGCCGAGTAGCCGTCGATCCGGTCGTGATGGAAGATCGGCTGGATCAGCCGCCGCTGTCGACGGTGGAGCTCACCCTCGCTCGTCAGCAGGCCTCGGCCGAGCACCCGGCGGGCGTTGCGGATCGCGGGGCTCTTGCGGAAGTCTCGCGCGCCGGTGCTGAGGACATCCCAGGCCAGGTCGGGATGGTTCGCCAGCGTGAGCCGAACGCGCGGTACCGGGATCCGCACGACGTCGCCGACGGCCGCGGCGCGTTCGATCAGGCGGATCGGATCGCGCCGGAGCAGCCGGAGCGCCTGCGTCTTCGAGAGGTCGAGCGCCGGCGCGACCGTGCGCGTGCCCATGGGGGAAGGCTACGGCGGCCTGGCCGGTCGCGTACCGGTCTGGCGCGCGCCGGGTGGACCGTCCGCTGCGAGATCGAAGAGCTAGGCCAGAGCTGCTTCGAGCCGCGCGGCCATCTTCGGGCTCGCGCCCTCGTCCTCGTGCTTGAAGTAGCAGAACACCGACGCGCCACCGTCGAGCGCCGGCCGTATCCGGCCTGCCCACGTCGAGAGCTCCTCGTCGCTGTAGTCGGTCTTGCGCAGGCGCAGGTAGCCCACCGGCTCCCACGACAGATCCTCGGGGCGCGGGTCCTTCTCGTCGGTCTCCGCGACGCACCACGCGACGCCGCGGTCGCGGAGCGTGTCGCGCGCCTGGGCCCAGGACGGATGGCGGAACTCCATCGCGTAGGACGCGGAGCTCTCGGGCAGCACGTCCAGGAAGGCTCCGAGCAGCTGGGCGTCGTACGGGAGGGTCGGCGGGCACTGGAACAGGACGCAGCCGAGCTTGTCCCCGAGCAGCCCGCCGAGCTTCACGAAGTCGCGGACGTCCTCGCCGACGTCGCTGAGCTTCTTCCAATGCGTGATGCGCTGGTTCGCCTTGAGCGTGAACACGAACCCCGGCCGCGCGCGATCGCGCCAGGTGGTAAGGGTCTTCTCGGTGGGGAAGCGGCGGAACGTGTAGTTGATCTCCACGGACGACAGCTTGGAGGAGTAGAAGTCGAGCATGTCGTCCTTCTTGAGGCCCTCCGGATAGAAGACGTCGTGGCGCCACTCGTCATAGGCGAAGCCGGAGGTCCCCAGGTAGAAGCCAGCCATCGCTTGGGATGATGGCACGCGTGGAACGCTTCCGGGTTCCGACGCCGAAGGGCGAGGTGAGCGCGGCCTGGCATCCCGCCGACGGGCCGGCGATCGTGATCGGGCACGGGGCCGGCGCCGGGATGGACCATCCGTTCCTGGTCGGTTTCGCCGAAGCCGTTGCGGCCGAAGGGGTCGCGGCGCTCCGCTTCAACTTCCCGTACCTCGAGGCCGGCCGGCGCAGCCCGGACTCCCCGGCGAACGCGATCGCTGCCTCTCGGGCCGCGTTCGCGGCCACGGTCGAGCGAGCGGCCGGCCGGCCGGTGTTCGCCGGGGGGAAGAGCTACGGAGGTCGGATCGCGTCGATGGCCGCCGCGGAGGGGATGCCCGCCGCCGGCCTCGTGTTCCTGGGCTATCCGCTGCATCCGCCGGGGAGACCGGAGCAGGTCCGGGACGCGCACCTGGTCGACCTCGACCTCCCGATGCTCTTCCTGCAGGGGACGAAGGACCCGTTCGCGGATCCGGCGACGCTGCGGGCGACGCTCCGGAAGCTGGGCGACCGCGCCACCTACGTCCCCTTCGAGGGCGCCGGGCATTCGCTCGAGCGCTCGCGCAAGGACGACCCGCGCGCGAACGGGGCCTCGGCGGCGCCGTTCGCCGTCGCGTTCGTCCGGGAGCACGCCTGATGCCGCGGCGGAACCGGCGCGGCTCGATGGAGTATCAGGCATCGCCGCCGCCGCAGCCTCGTTCGGCGCCGCCCCCCTGGGCCGTCGTCGAAGGCTTCGAGGTGCGGAACGTCACCGGTCCGAAGGAGTACCGGTGCCCCGGATGCGATCACGTGATCCGGCCCGGGTCGTGGCATCTCGTCGTCGTGCCCGACGGCGACGCCGAGGGCCGGCGCCACTGGCACACGGAGTGCTGGCGCTCGGAGCTCCGACGGCTCGGGCTGTTGCGTCGTTCGATCGACGACGACTGATCGACACCTATCGCCGGCGCGCGACACGGTCATACACTCGCGCGATGACCGACCCGGTGCGCGCGCGGATGTGGTGCTCGGGCGGACGCTGGTACGCGCTCGTGCTCGACGCGCCGATGTACGTCGAGGTGACCGGCACGTCGAAGCGCTCGTGTCTCGACGAGCTGCGCACCGCCACGGGCGAGGACGTGACGCTCACGGTCGAGGTGCTTCCGGAGCTCGTCGGCGTCGCCGAGGCCGCGGAGATCATGGGCTGGGACAAGCGGCGTGTGATCACCTACATCGACCGTGGACATTTCCCGGAGCCGCTGACGTGGCTCGCCGCCGGGCGCGTGTGGCTGCGGGAGGACGTCGAGGCCTACGCAACGGACTGGCGCGCGCGGCACCCGAACGCGAAGGGCGCCGGATGAGCGAGGAGCGGCGCCTGTACCTGATCCGTCACGGCAAGGCCGATCACCGATCGAAGGGCGAGACGGTGACCGCGCTCGGCCCGGTGGCCGATCCGCCGCTGGACCGAACCGGCCACGAACAGGCGGCGATGCTCGCACGGCGTCTGCGCCGGATGCCGCCGCCGGCGGCGATCTACTGCTCCACCCTGCGGCGGGCGCGCGAGACGATCGCGCCGTTCGCCGAGGCGACCGGCGTCCCGGTGACGTACCGGCAGGACCTCGCGGAGTGGTTCGGCGGCGAGTGGGAGTTCAAGGAGTTCGAGGAGCTCTTGGTCGAACATCCCGAGATCCCGCAGCGGATCCTCCTGCAGGACCCGCTGTTCTTCCTAGCACCCGGCGGCGAGCCGTTCGAGGCCTTCCAGGCGCGGGTCGTCGAGGCGATCGAGGGGGCGCTCGGCGCCCATCCCGGCGGCGATGTCTGGATCGTGTGCCACGGTGGCGTGATCAACGCCTACCTCCAGCGGATCTTGGACGTCCGCGACCAGGAGATGTTCTTCCTGCCCCCGAACACCAGCCTGAACACCGTCAAGGTGATCGGAGACCGGCGCCTGCTCTGGTTCCTGGCCGACGACACGCACGTCACCGCCCCCGAGCTCTTCCCGGATCCGGCTCCCGGCCGGGCCGGGGGTTCCCGGTAAGGTGGCGGTCCCGACGCGAAGGAGCGGCCCGTGAGCATGCGGTTCTTATCCCCGGAGTGGGTCGACGCCTTGAAGGCGGCGGTGAACGACAGCGCCGAGTTCAAGGAGGCGGCGGCGAACCAGTCGGCCAGGATCCAGCAGGCGATCACCACCTCCGACGGCCAGACGCGGTACTGGACCACGATCGCCGACGGCGCGATCGACATGGGGATGGGCGACCTCGACGGGCCGGACGCCACGATCACGCAGAGCTATGACACGGCGGTGGCGCTCGCGCGCCGCGAGCTCTCGCCGGTCACCGCCTTCATGATGGGCAAGATCAAGGTCGACGGGAACATGGGACTGCTGCTCGGCCTCGCCGGCGCGCTCGGCAAGCTCGCGGACGCGATGGCCTCGCTGGACGTCGAGTACTAGCCGGGTTCCCGCGGCGCGGTGACGCTGTAGGTCCCGGTGCCGCGCACCACGAGGCGATCGTGCGCGTCCAGCACGTCGGCCTCCGCGAAGGCGATCTGCGTCCCGACGCGGACGACGCGGCCGATCGCCGAGACGGCGCCCGGGGCCGCGGGCCGTACGTAGTGCACCCCGAGTTCGATCGTGACGTGTCGCCGTCCCGGCTCGATCGCCGTGCGGACCGCGAGCCCCATCGCCACGTCGGCGAGCGTGGCGAGCAACCCGCCGTGCACGAGCCCCTGCAGGTTCCGGTGCTCCTCGCGCGCGAGCCAGCCCAGTCGGACCGATCCTTGGTCCGCGTCCACGACCGTCAGCCCGAACCCCGCGTGGAACGGCGAGGCGGCCACACGGCCGCGGAGCTCCTCGAGGATCGCTTCGTCGCCCATCCGCGCACCCCCCCCGGCCGCGTAGTGTCCCATGGGAGGTTCCGGCGGGTTTGACGCCTCCGGAGCCCGACCGGAGAATCCCGGGCTGAGCCGCGCCGGCCCGCATCCGGCGCCGCCCGATCGAGAGGGAGGGTGTGCATGTCCAGATGGATCCGCGTGGTCGCGTTGCCGCTCGTGGTGCTGAGCGTCGTCGCGGCGGCGTGCTCCAAGAGCACCACGACCGGCGCCGCGACCGGCAGCGGGAGCGGCTCCTGCAGTTCCGATCTGAAGGTGGGCCTCGCGCTCGACGTGGGCGGGCTCGGTGACAAGGGGTTCAACGACCTCGCGTACGCCGGCCTGAACAAGGCGATCGACGACGGCATCATCTGCAAGGAGAACACGAAGTACGTCGAGGCCAACGCGCAGGGCTCGAACCTCGACCAGGAGGTCCAGTCGCTGATCGATGGCGGGTACGACCTGATCATCGGCACCGGCTTCGCGTTCACCGACACCGGCAAGATCAACGAGATCGCGCCGAACTATCCTGACGTGAAGTTCGGCATCATCGATGGGTTCGCCACCTGCGGCACCGTGTGCGGCCTGCCGAACGACGCGGACAAGATCCCGAACGTGGTCGACCTGACCTTCAAGGAGCAGGAGGGTTCGTACCTGGTCGGCGTGGCCGCGGCGCTCGAGGCGCAGAAGCTGAACTGCAACAACGTCGGCTTCCTGGGCGGCCAGACCGGCGACCTGATCGGCAAGTTCCAGGCCGGCTACGAGGCGGGGGTCGCCTCGGTCGACCCGAAGATGACGGTGCAGGTCGAGTACATCGGCGACTCGACACAGGCCTTCGACAACCCGATCCAGGGCGAGGCGCTGTCGAACAAGATGTACGACAAGGGCGCCTGCGTGATCTACCACGCGGCCGGCAACTCCGGGAACGGCCTGTTCAAGGCCGCAGCCGCGCAGCAGAAGATCGCGATCGGCGTGGACTCCGATCAGTACCAGGTCGTGTCTCCCGACCTGCAGAAGTGGATCCTCACGTCGATGATCAAGCGCGTCGACACGGCGACCTACGACACGATCAAGGCGGCCGCCGACGGTACGTTCAAGGGCGGCATCGACCAGGTCTTCGACCTGAAGTCCGACGGCATCAGCTACTCGACGTCGAACACGGCGTTGATGACGCAGGACATCATCGACAAGGTCGAGGCCGCGAAGCAGAAGATCCTGAGCGGCGCGATCGTGCCGCCGTCGGTTCCGCCGTCGCCATCCGGAGGTTGACGATCGGAACCCAGGGCGAGATCGGCCAGGGGGCGGGGGGCGCGAGCTCCCCGCCCCTCGTCGTGATGCGGAACATCACGAAGCGCTTCCCCGGCGTGGTCGCGAACGACGACGTCTCCTTAGAGGTCCGCGCCGGCGAGGTCCACGCGCTCGTCGGGGAGAACGGGGCCGGCAAGTCGACCCTGATGCGGATCCTCTACGGGATGTACCCGCACGACGAGGGCACGATCGAGGTCGGCGGCCAGCCGGCCAGGATCCACTCGCCCCGAGACGCGATCGCCCTGGGGATCGGCATGGTGCACCAGCACTTCGTGCTGGTCGACCCGTTCACGGTCGCGGAGAACGTGATCCTGGGGCGAGAGGGCGGCCCGATCGTCCGCGCCGACGACGCGAACCGGCGCGTGCAGGACCTGGCCGACACCTACGGCTTCCAGATCGATCCCTCGGCGACGATCGAGATGCTCTCGGTGGGCGAGGAGCAGCGCGTCGAGATCCTGAAGGCCCTGTACCGGGGCGCGGAGATCCTGATCCTCGACGAGCCGACGGCGGTCCTGACGCCCACCGAGATCGAGGCGTTGTTCGAGAACCTCCGGCGCCTCCGCGACAGCGGCAAGTCGATCGTGTTCATCAGCCACAAGCTCGACGAGGTCTTGGAGATCGCCGACCGGATCACGGTGTTGCGCCGCGGCAAGGTGGTCGGGGAGACGACGCCGTCGGAGACGTCGAAGGCCAGGCTCGCCGAGATGATGGTCGGTCGTCCGGTCCTGTTCCGGCTGGAGAAGCCGTCCACCGAGATCGGCGCGACCGTCCTGGCGCTGGACGGCGTCCACGCCGGCCGGCTGCACGGGCTGGACCTGGAGGTGCACGCCGGCGAGATCGTGGGCGTTGCCGGCGTCGAGG
>Ga0187785_10000207_pt1 | contig 23023 bp, 24 predicted proteins | sample 0815_BV2_4_20_MG_FD_132466 | JGI IMG/M metagenome (GOLD analysis project Ga0187785, IMG submission 132466) | Tropical peat soil microbial communities from peatlands in Department of Meta, Colombia - 0815_BV2_4_20_MG | ecosystem: Environmental > Terrestrial > Soil > Wetlands > Peat | place...
AGCTCAGTGGTAGAGCACTTGACTTTTAATCAAGTGGTCGATGGTTCGATCCCATCCGCGCTCACCAAAGCGTCAGGGTAACGACTGGGGGTAACAGAACAGGCGGCCCTGGCTAGGGGTGAGAGAAATGTGGGGTTTTCTTGAGTGGCGACCGTTAAGATTATCGAGCGGGTGTTTGCACTCTTCGGAGTCGTGCTTGGCGTCAGTCTGCAAGCTGTGAACCCGTGATGATGACCCTCCGCAACACGAACATTTGCAGCACTCCGCTTCTTGCGGCGGTCGCACTGTCGACAATGTTAGCCGGTCAGGCCGTTGCCGAAGAAGACATAAGCAATGCCAACTACGTGATGATAGGGTGCCGTAATTTCCTGTCGTCAACGCCAAGCGCCCTTCTGCTGCAAGGACTGTGCGCGGGCGCCGTAAGAGGCATTGCTCAAACCGATCCGAAGGTGTGCGCGAGTGGTTCGGTTGCGGACTCAGTCCGGATTGTCATTACCTATGTAGATAGTAAACCCGAGCGCCTACAAGAAAACTTCAATAAATTGGCGCAGCAGGCACTCAGAGAGGCTTGGCCATGTCGCTAGGCGTGACGCCATGGGACGCAAGTCGTTGATCGTTCTATGTGCGGCCGTTCTGTTGAGCGGTGGCGGATGCGTTTCTACATCTTCGTCGTCAAACGACCTGCCGCCACAAGCGCCAACGCCAAATTACCGCGCCATCATTGCCAAAAGCCTGAAAGCAAAACCGGATTTTTATGATCCTCGCGAACCGAGCATGAGTACGTATTTCACGGATCGCGGAGGAATCTTTCTAGAAAATAAAGACATAGAAAATGTCCAAGTTTCCGACGCAATTAGGATGGTTCAAACAAATTTTTTCGGTTGGGCGTGGGAGACTTGCATTCGTTTGAATGTGACCAATTCACCCGCCACTTATGCGGTGTTCATATCTGATGGACGCGTAGTGGACGCGCGGGCGGCAAACCCAACCGATAATTGCGAGAGCGGAAACTATGCGTCGCTCGAAATAAGAGATGAGAGAAATAGTCAAGTGGGCCGCGCTACCCGCAAGCCCCGCCAAAGCGGGCATTGACCGGCGTTATTCGAATGTCTGCTTTGTGCCAATAGCGGACATCGCGTCTACTCGATCACCTCGACGGAGCGTCCACTTTGCCCCCGTTCGCGACGCATTTTTTATAGTAGGCCTGTTGAGCTGCTCCCGATCCCTTTGCGCTGCCTGCCGCAGGATTTCCGGGCTCGCGCGGAGGAAATGCTTTGGCGGTCAGAGCATCGCACTTCTTTGCGACTTCAACCGTTATGGCTGACGCTTTGTCCGTCATCGGCCCAACAACGATCCAAAACAACGCGGCAAGCGTGATCCAGACTTTCTCATTAGAGAACATGGTACATCTCCTAACCTTCTTATAAGCCTGCGGATATGCCCTGCACCAACTCAGACTAGCATATTGGAAAGCGCTAGTGTGAGTTCAGCAAGTAGAGGTTGTTGGGCAACCAGCCGATGCCCGATTTGGATCACAAGCAGACACGTGGCATCTATCAAATCGTCTCGGTGGCGCTTGCGAGAAGCGTAGGCGGTACAGTCAGACCAAGCGCTTTCGCTGCCTTGAGATTGATGACCAGCTCGAATTTGGCAGGTGCCTGCACCGGCATGTCGGCAGGATTTTCACCCTTGAGAATGCGATCGACATACCCCGCCGCGCGGCGGTACTGGTCGAAGATATCGGGTCCATAGGAGATCAGACCGCCGCCATCAACGAAGTATCGGTTGAAATAAAGCGCAGGCAGTTTGTTCCGGTCCGCAAGCGCGATAATCTGATCGCGAAAGATCACCGAAAACGGGCTCGGCGTCACGACCAGACCGCCATTGGTGCCGCGTGCAAATGCCGTTATGCTTTGCTCCATCCCGCCGCGTGCATCGATCGCGCTCACCTCCACACCGAATGATGGCGCTGCCTTTTCGATGGCAGCCAAGCCGATCCCGGAAAATTGCAAAGGATTCCGGATAACCGCCACTCGCGACACGCTCGGCGCAATCTGCTTGAGCAACTCCAGCCACTTCCGGCCAATATTGAATTCGAAGTCGATAAATCCTGTCGTGTTGCCGCCGGGTCGCTCAATGCTCGCGATCAGGCCGCGGTCGACCGGATCATTTGTTCCCACGAATACGATCGGTATTGTGTGGGTTACCTGTTGCAGCGCACTCACACCCGTTCCGCCGACAACCAAAATAACGTCAGGAGCGAGCGCGACCAATTCGCGCGCAAATCTTCGATAAAGGTCCGCGTTGGCTGATGCCCAGCGATAGTCAATCTGCACATTGCTGCCAACTGTCCAGCCCTGTTCCTCCAAGCCACGCACGAAAGTCGAGGCCCCGGTCATTGATTGCATATCGGTCTGGGCGGTGCTCATGAGCATGCCGATTCGCCGCGTCCGCGCGGATTGCTGTGCGCGCGCAGCAAATGGCCAACCGGCTGCCGTTCCGCCGAGTACCTTGATGAACTCGCGCCGTCTCATTGCCCCTCCCCCCAAAGCCACGGGATCATTGTACCGGGGCTTTGGCACGCTGGAAGGGGCCAAGGCGCATATAGTTTGCTGAGCGTGGACCAAATTTACGTGTTTATGCCGTACACCTTATGGGGGGCGATCCTCTGCGAGATAGCAAGGAAATCGCCGATGTCGGATCAAGATCCTCTCGAAGTTAGCATTCTACAACACGCCGTAACGTTCCTCGCCATTGTGCTGGCCGTGGTGCTGCTTTTCTACCTGAGTTGGTAGTCATAAATTAGCCCCTAAGGTTGGGGGCGGCTGAAATAGCGCTATCAGGGCGGTGGCGGCACGCCCGGTTCGGGAGGTCGATATGGCACATTGGAAACGCGTAACTGGTACGGACGGCTATCCAATCGACGTAAACATGGATGTCGTCGCGTATCTACATCCGTTCAAAGATCACACGGCTATTTGTTTTGTTGGTGGCCGGAGCGCTGAAGGCAAAGTCATGCTCGTTAGCGCGAAAGAAACTCCGGAAATGATTCACGCGGCCAACCCACTCCATTCGGCATGAATCGTAAGTTCGAGAAGCATGACCCGCTACAAGGGCGGAGCCGGCGCGAATGTTCGGCGTATGCAGGTATATGTCGGCGCTATCGTGAACTAGGGCGCTCTGGCAAGAAAAAGCGTGGATCGAATTCGAAATACATCGTGGCGGCCCACGCGATGGCTAGCAGAACAGTGACAATGGCTATCACTCGCAATTGCGATGCTGGTGTCATAGCGCGTGTGTAATGACGTTGCTCACCGCCTCTGCGCGCAGACGAACGGGATCGAGTTCTCCTGCTGCTGCCATATCGAGAATACGCACGGCAATTGCCATTTTGCTGGCGCACGCCCTTTCCTCCGGGCGCAGGGATTCCCACGCATCGTCTAGGACCGATCGGAGAATCTCGATCGTTTCGGGGCCAAACATTGCCACTTGCGCACCCACACCAATTGTTCAGTCGTTCAGGGTGGTCGCAAAGATCGCCCTGGTCCACGCACAATCAAGTGAGATGGCTAGGAAAATCATGACAAACTGTCGCAGTCATGCACCATATCGTGGCGACCTAATTTAGGACCGAACATCGGCAGCCGCGGAGAGAAACGATGAAAGACACATTGGGCCCATCCAACCTCTCACGCCGGAGCCTGTTGGCCGGCCTGGCAGTCGCCCCGGCGCTCGCCTCTACGGCCGAGCCAAGCGCCGCGCAAACAACCGAACCCCGATGGACACCGCAGCAGGCGCAAGCCGCGCTAAAGGACGCAAAAGGGACCAAACTGGTGCTTCTCGGGACCGCCGCAGGCCCCGTGCCGGGTCGCACGCGACAAATGACCTGGCACGTCATGTTGAGCAACGGTTCAGCTTACGTGCTCGATTGCGGCATGGGTGTTACCGACCAATTTGCGCGCACCGGTATCCCATTCAATGCGCTCAAGTCGATCTTCATCACGCATCACCATGCCGACCATAATATCGAATACGGCCCGCTGCTGATCGTCGGCTGGATCCAGGGTTTGCCGCTCGATGTGCGCGCATTCGGTCCGCCACCGCTCAAGCAAATGACTGAAGACTTCATGCGTGCCTACAAGCAGACCGTCGACTTCTGGGCCGAGGATTTTCATATGAAGCCGCTTACGTCGGTCAATGCGCAAGAAACCTCGGCCCCTGGCCCAGTCACGCAGGACGATAACGTCAGGGTTTCGGCAATCCTCGTTGAGCATCCACCCGTGAAGCCGGCGCTGGGCTATCGTTTCGACTTTAAGGACCGCTCGATCGCATTTTCAGGAGACACCGCGCCGCTCGAGGCTGTAGCGAAAATGGCGAAAGGCGCCGATGTCTTGGTGCACGAAACAATGTATGTGCCCGCGGTCGAGGAATACATCAAAGGCCAGATCGCTAAGGGCAGGCCCGTGCAATTCGAGGCCTTCATGGCGCATATGAAAGCTGACCATACACCGTCGGAAGATGTCGGCCGGATCGCTCAGGAGGCGGGCGTCAAGACACTTGTGCTCTCGCACCTGACGCCAGCTATCGACAGCATCAATGATGACACCTGGCGGGAGCCGGTGGCGAAATATTTCAAGGGCGACATTATTGTCGGCAAGGATCTGATGGTTGTATGAAATGATCAAAACGGCAAATGTCCGCTTTGGTTAATAGCAGGCATTCCGGCGCGTTCGGGCCACGGTTTGGCGCGCACCTGTCTGCGAATGTGTGTTTGCGAAAATGCAACACTGAACCGAAATCAAATTCCCTTTGTCTTTTGGCATACGCAAAGCCGCATCGACCCAAGTATCAGTTTTGACGTGGAAAAACTAAATCGATGCGATGCAACGGGGATGAAGTTCCAGTGCGGAACGTCTCATTTCCGTTCACTGTTGCACGGCGGTCATAGCAGCAGTGACGGTCAAGGTTTAAACACTGCAACGAAGCGGGGGGCCTGGGGGGCTTGCTCGCTTGGGGCGGTCCCCAGCCGGGGTAGAATGCCACACTGCCACGACTGGGACCGTCTCGGTTATTTTGACAACAGTTAATTGCTTCGCCAAATCCGGCGATGCGCCAATGATGACCCAAACTTTTTTCGGCTTGGCTGCCGATTCCGGAATCGGCGAGAATTAATTTCGGGTGTGTGAGCTACCTCACAAAGGAAACCGTGCATGCGAGTGAGGCTCTGCGTGCGGAATGTCGATCCCCTTAACAAGGGTGTCCCCAATCTCGGCAAACCGTAGGGACTGCTCCCGGCGGTCCCTTTTTATTTATTCGCGGGGCGTTTCCGAGGTTTGTTCGCTGCACCGCAGCACCATCATCGCGGCGGGTCGCTTTCAGGCGCGCAAAACGTAGCATGGCGGCGCGTCACATTTTGTCGCAAAAGTTTAGAGTTCCAGCCACCGCAGTTTCATCAAAGCGTCTCCTCGTTGCCACGATACGCGGCTACTCCCCGCCACGGTGGGGGAGAAAAAAGGAGGCCGTGATATGCATCTGCATGACTATCGGGCAAAATCCACCACCCTCGGCGCTTTCGCCACGCCCATACGCTGTCCCATTTGCGGCGACCCGATGGTGGCACCGATCGCGTCCGAGTTCATCGAGAGCGGCGAGATTCGTCACCACTGGGAATGTGACGCCTGCGGCGAGCCATCCAGCACCTCCATCCCGCTGACCTCACATTGAGACGCAAACGCCCTGGAATACCGGGAATAGGTGGTAAAGTACGGTGTTTGCAGCATGGGTGCGTCTACGCACTCCAAGGAGGAGCCACATATGAAAACGACGATTTTGCTAGCCTGCGCTGCCGCACTCATGATCGCTACCCCGTCCATGGCGGCCAATGTCAACATGAAGGCTGACCTGAAGGGTGCAAGCGAGGTCCCCCCGACCGACAGCAAGGGTACCGGTTCGGTGACCGCGACTTTTGATACGGCCAGCAAGAAATTATCATGGAAGGGCACCGTCTCCGGCATGAGCGGCCCGGCGACCGCGGCTCATTTCCATTCCGGCGAAGTCGGCAAGAACGGCGGCGTGGTGGTGCCAATTGCGGGCGCCGACAAAGGGTCGTTCGAAGGTTCGGCGACACTCACCGATGCACAGGCCGAGGAGCTCATGGCGGGCAAGTGGTACGTCAATGTCCACACCGCAGCCAACAAGGGCGGCGAGGTTCGCGGTCAGGTTACCAAGTAGGCGTTAGGTCGGCCTCGATCCGCTTCGGCAAAAACCCGCCGGCACCCTGCCGGCGGGTTTTTCGCTGGGGAGAACGCACTGGCCGCAGGCACTTGGCGGCGGGCCGCCTCCGGTTTTATGGTCGTTGCAAACCGGGTCCGGTCTTTCGTGAAAGTGAGGTTGTATCCATGGCGCGTACGAATGGCGGCTCCGCCCCCTTTCTCATTTCCGGTGGCGGTATCGGCGGGCTGATCACCGCTTACGCGCTGGCCCATCAGGGCTTTCCGGTCCGGGTCTTCGAGCAGTCGCCGGAATTCCGCGAGGTTGGCGCCGGCATCCAGCTCGGGCCGAACATTTTTCGCGTGCTGGAAAAGGTTGGCCTGAAAGATGCCGTCCTGGCCGACGCCCATCGCCCGCCAGCCCAGGAAATGCGGGATGCGCTGACCGGCAAATTGATCACCAATATTCCGCTTGGCGATGCGTTTCAGAAGCGATTTGGCCAGCCCTATGGCGTCACCCACCGTGCCGATATCCACGGCACCTTCCTCAAGGCCTGTCAGGGCAGCAACCTGATCACGCTGGAAACAAGCCGCCGTGTCGATGCCTTCAAGGATCACGGTGACCACGTATCAGTTTCGCTGAACAATGGTGAAACCGTCGACGGCCGCGCGCTGATCGGCTGCGACGGCATGTGGTCGAAGGTCCGCGAGAGCCTGGTTGGCGACGGCAAGCCGCGGGTCTCGGGACACATTGCCTACCGAGCCGTTCTCAAGCGCGACGACGTGCCGAAGGACCTGTGGCGCCCCGACGTCGTGTTGTGGGCCGGACCGCGAACCCATTTCGTGCATTATCCGTTGCGTCGAGGCGAGCTCTACAATCTGGTCGCTGTCTTCCATTCCGATCACTATGAGGAAGGGTGGAATGCGGAAGGCAGCAAGGACGTCATGTGGCAGCATTTCAAGATGCAGGTGCCGCAAGTGCTCCGCATGCTTGAACGGATCGAGACCTGGCGCATGTGGGTCTTGTGCGACCGCGAGCCGGTGAAGAACTGGACGTCGGGCCGCATCACCCTGCTCGGCGATGCCGCCCACCCGATGCTGCAGTATCTCGCGCAAGGCGCCTGCATGGCGACCGAAGATGCGGTCGTGCTGGCGGAGAAAGTCGCCGCTTCGCCCGATGATCCGGGCAAAGCCTTCAAAGCCTATGAGCAGGATCGTTACTTGCGCACGGGCCGAACGCAAATCATGGCGCGCGTTTACGGCGAGGTTTATCACGCCCGCGGAGTCACCGCCGAACTGCGCGAACTGGCGCTGGCTCCGCGTACGGCGGAGGAAAGCTACGAGAGCATCGCCTGGCTTTACGATGGACCGTGATTAAACAAATCTCCGCTCATCCCCCGTGATCCCCAAGCCGTCGTCCTCCGCGAATGCGGAGGACCCAGCTCTTACGGCAGAAGCGCTGGATCCCTCGCCTTCGCGGGGGATGACCGGAGGACAGGGCCCATCATCCGCTCTTTCCCGTGTAAGCGGGAATCCAGGGCAAGTTTATGCCGCCTGCGCATGCGGGTGCGCGGCAGGTTGGTCGAGGTTTGCGTTCCAGGCATCATAGCCGTAGAGCCAGCTTGTGTCGCCGCCGCGCTCGTCCCGCATCCATGTATTGGCGCTGGAGATCGCCTGCACCACGGATGTACGTGGCTTGCGGTGATCCTCGTAGCGTTTGAAGGCCCCCTCGACGTCGTCACCATTCACCGCGTCAAGGCAGCGCGCGAGAATAGCGGCATCTTCAATCGAGGTCGCCGCCCCTTGCGCCATGTAAGGTGTCATCGGATGTGCGGCGTCGCCAAGCAGGACAACGCGCCCGTCACTCCAGTGCGGCAGCGGTTCACGCTCAAGGATCGCCCATTTGTGGCAATCCGGGCACGCTCCCAGCACGTTGCGCACATCTTGATGAAAGCCTTTGTAGGCCCCACGCAATTCCTTCACATCACCCTTGGCCGACCAGGATTCCCGCGTGAGCCATTCCGCCGGCTCCGGTACGCTGGTGACGAAGTAAACCTCGCTCTTCGCTTTGGTCGTGTAGTAGATGACGATGTGACGATCGCTGCCCCACCATTTCGTGCGTGACGGCCCGATATCGAAGCCGCCCATCAATCTGGCCGGAAACACCGCGCGATAGGCAATGCGCCCCTTGTGGACCGGCTCGTCGGGGCCAACCACGATATCGCGCACCGTGGAATGTACGCCGTCGGCTCCGATCACGGCGTCGGCGGTGGCGCTGGTACGGTCCTCGAAACGCAACGTCACCTGCCCGCGCGCCTGATCAAGACCCGTGAGCTTCTTGCCGAGATGGATGATTCCGGATGGCACGGCCGAGGCGAGCGCGTCGTGCAAGTCGGCACGATGCATGCAAAGGTAAGGCGCGTCATAGAGCGTCTCCGGCATCGGCAGTTCGCGCGTGATCTCGCCCGTAGTGCCGTCGCGGTTAAGATGCGAATAAGGCGCAAACGACGTCTTGCGTAACCGCTCCTCGATTCCAATACCGCGCAGCACTTTCATCGAGTTCGGCATCATCTGGATGCCGGCCCCGATCCGCGCGAAGCGCGCCGCCTGCTCATAAACCTGGACATCGATTCCAACGCGCCGCAGAGTCGCCGCCACAGCCAGACCGCCCATGCCTGCGCCGACTATGGCAACAGAAAGTTTCTTCTTATTCATCTTATCTCGTGTCCTTACGCACAGGTCCGCGTGGCGCAAGCCCGTTTTACTTCCGCGGGATGTCCGCCTTGTCGACCACGTCGTTCCATTTTTTGATGTCCGCCGTCAGGCGCGCCATAAGCTCGGCCGGCGTACTCGATTTCGCGACGACGCCGACTTTGGCGAGCTGCTCTTTCACATCCGGCATGGCGAGCACTTCGTGCATAGCCTTATTCATCGTTTCGATGACCTCCTTCGGCGTGTCTTTCGGCGCGCCGACACCGTTCCACGAGATCACCTCATAACCTTTGACTCCGGCCTGATCGGCGGTTTGCACACCGGGCAACAGCGGTGACGGCTGTGGGCTCGAGCTCGCAAGAATACGCAACTTGTCGTCTGCGACCTGACCCGCCACCGCCGGCGGAAAATCGATCATCAACTGCACATCGTTGCGCAGCAACGCCACGACGATATCCGGCGAATTCTTGTACGGAACGATCTGCACATTGAGGCCGGCTATCGATTTGAACAGTTCGCCGCCCAGATTTTGCGTGCTGCCGGCAGCGATCGTCCCTACATTCATCGTTCCGGGGCTGGCCCGCGCAGCCTTGATGAAATCACCCAGTGTTTTGAATTGGGATTGGCTGTTGACCACGAAGACCAGATCGAAGGTGCCGGCCATCGAAACCATTGCAAAATCCTTCACCGGGTCGAATGGAAGGCTCTGGAACGTGGCAACGCTGATAGCAGCGGCGTTGGTCACCCAGGCCATCGTGTAACCATCGGGCGGCGCCGTGATGACGGCGCGCGCAGCCGCAATACCGCCAGGTCCGGGCATATTCTCGACCACGACGCGCTGATTGAGTTTCTGGCTGAGCTTGTCGGCAAGAATGCGCGCCGTGACGTCGGCAACGCCGCCGGCGCCGAACGGCAGCACGAGCTTGATGGGTTTTTCCGGCCAGGCCGCCTGCGCCCGCGGCGCCGGTGTCATCATAACCGCCGCCAGAATCAACGGCGCGGCCCAGCGCGCGTTCCTTGCAAAAAGCCCCTTCGTCATGTGCGTGTCCTCCAGGATTTTCTTTGTTTCTGTTTTTGTCAGTTGAATTCATAAAGCAGTGCTGGATTGTCCACCAGCAGGCGCTTTTGTGCCAGCGCGTCGGGCGCAAATTGCGGCACCAGATCGACCAGGTCGGCCTCGTCGGCCTCGTGGGTTGCGTTCGGATGCGGAAAATCGGTGCCCCACAGCACGCGCATCGGCACAGCCTCGACCAGGGCATGCGCAACCGGCACGGCTGCCGTGTAAGGCGGCATAGAAATGCGTTCGGAACCGCAGACTTTGATCCAGCAATTTTCCAGGCGCGAAAGCTCGATCAAAGCGCGCAGCGGCGGTTGATCGAGACCGGCCGCCGAAGGCACGCGGCCCATGTGGTCGACAACGAAAGGCAGCGGAAGCTTTCGCATCATCTCCGAAAGCGGGGCGATATCGGGCGCGTCCACGTGCAGCACCACATGCCAGCCGCGCCCTTTGATGCGGTCGATCACACGATTGAACACCACCATGTCGGGGGCACCACCGAGATGTTTAACGAAATTGAAGCGCACCCCCCGCACGCCGCCGCCATCAAGCGTATCGAAGTCCTTGTCAGTGAAATTGTCATCGACGATCGCAACGCCGCGATAGCGCTTACGATCCGAGGCGATGCAGTCGAGCATCGCGGCGTTATCCGTGCCGTGGCAGCTTGCCTGTACGATCACTGCGCGCTCGATCCCAAGATGCGCGTGCAGCGCCGCCAGCATTTCCTTCGGAGCATCGGCCGGCGTGTAGCGCCGGTTTGGTGCATAGGGGAATTTCGCCGCCGGACCGAAGACGTGGCAATGGGCATCGCAACTGCCGGCCGGCAGCCCGAAACGCGGTTTGCGGCGGTGGTTGAAATATCCGGGATGGACGTTCATGGGCTGCCTTTAGCCAAGCAGGGCGGACGAGACAACCCTATAAAGCCGGCAAATCCCCCTGCGCCCACCCTGCCTCGCTCACTGCCTTGAAGTCCATAAAACGGCCGGTGGCGATGGCCTCGCGCATTCCGCCCATCAGCGTCTGGTAGTAGGCGAGATTGATGGTCGATAGCAGCACCGCCCCCAGTATCTCGTTGGCCTTGGTGAGATGATGCAGATAGGCACGCGAGTACGTCCGGGCGGCCGGATGTTCACTTTGCTCATCAAGCGGGCGCGGATCGTCGGCGTGGCGCGCGTTGGCAAGATTGATCGCACCCAAACGCGTAAAGGCCATGCCGTGGCGGCCGTTCCGGGTTGGCAGCACGCAATCGAACATATCGATACCGCGGGCAACCGTTTCGATGAGATCGTGCGGTGTGCCAACTCCCATAAGATAGCGCGGGCAGGTCTCGGGCAGCATCGGCGCGGTTTCCGCGACGATTTTGAGCATCACCTCTTGCGGCTCACCGACCGCGAGACCACCGATCGCGTAGCCCTGAAAATTCATCTTCGTCAGTTCCCGCGCGCTTTCCGCCCGCAACCCCAGATCGTCGCCGCCCTGCACGATGCCGAACAGCGCATGACCCTCCCGCGCATGATCTTCAAAACTGCGTATGCTGCGCTCGGCCCAGCGCAGCGATAACTGCATCGCGCGGGCAATCTCCTCGCGTGCCTCCGGCAACTTCAGGCACTCGTCCAGTTGCATGGAAATATCCGCACCGAGCAGCATCTGGATCTCGACCGCGCGCTCGGGAGACAATGCCACCATGGTGCCGTCGAGATGCGAACGAAAGGTCACGCCGCGCTCATCGAGCTTGCGCAGTTCCGATAACGACATGACCTGGAAGCCACCTGAATCGGTTAAAATTGGCAGCGGCCAGTTCATGAATTTGTGCAGGCCACCCAGCGCAGCAATGCGCTCGGCGCCGGGCCGCAGCATGAGATGGTAGGTGTTGCCAAGCACGATCTCGGCCCCGGTCGCTCGCACGTCGTCCGGCATCAGACCTTTCACGGTGGCCTGCGTGCCGACCGGCATGAAGGCCGGCGTCTGCACCTTGCCGTGCATCGTGACGAATTCGCCGCGCCGGGCGGCGCCGTCTTTCGCAATCAGCTTGAAGGAAAATGCTTCGGACATCTTTTCTTTCGTCATGCTCGGCCCTGTGCCGGGCATCCACGTCTTTAAACCCACGCTGCTAGCAAAACGTGGATGGCCGGGACAAGCCCGGCCATGACGACGTCTATGTCCGCGGATAAAGCAGACAGGCATCGCCATAGGAATAAAAGCGATAGCCCGTCCGGATCGCGTGCGCGTAGGCACGCTGGATGCTGTCGAGACCGCTGAAGGCTGCGACCAGCATGAACAGCGTCGAACGCGGCAAATGGAAATTGGTCAGCATCAGGTCGACGGCGCGGAATTTGTAGCCCGGCGTAATGAAGATCGCGGTTTCGCCGGCGAAAGCGTGCAGCGCCCCCTCGTCCTTTGCCGCGCTTTCCAATAACCGGAGGGCGGTCGAGCCTACCGTCACGATCCGCCCGCCTTTGGCGCGGGTGGCGTTGAGCGCGGCGGCGGTCTCGGCAGAAACGGTGCCGAACTCCGCATGCATCGCGTGGCCTTCGGTATCGTCGGCCTTGACCGGCAGGAAGGTCCCGGCCCCGACATGCAGCGTCACCTTGTGCAGGCCAATCCCGCGCCCCTTTAACCGCGCCAGCAGTTTGTCCGTGAAGTGCAGCCCCGCTGTCGGTGCCGCCACCGAGCCCTCCTCGCGGGCAAACAGGGTTTGATAGTCGGTCCGGTCTTGATCATCCGGCGCCCGCCGCGAGGCGATATAGGGCGGCAAAGGCATTTCCCCACGCTCAGCAATTGCCTGGTCCAAAACGGGCCCGTGAAAGGCAAAGGAAAGGGTTATCTCCCCGCCTTCGTCTTTATGCGAAACTTGAGCATCAAGTTCGCCCAGGAAGCAGACTTTGCCCTCGGTGCCGAACCGCAATGTGTCCCCGACCTGGAGTTTTTTGGCCGGCTTCACGAAGGCCCGCCAATGAGAACCGTCCAGGCGCTTGTGGAGCGTTGCCTCAATGGCGGGTTCGGCCGCACCTCGCCCGAGGCGGCGACCCGTAAGCCGGGCCGCGATGACCTTGCTGTCATTCACCACCAGACAATCGCCCGGCTGCAGCAGGTCCGGCAGATCACCGACGCTATGGTCGTCGAGCTCCGGCACTCCGCCCGGCCTCACCACGAGCAGCCGCGCGGCGTCACGCGGGACTGCCGGCCGCAACGCAATGCGGTCGGCCGGCAGCTCGAAATCGAAGAGATCGGTCTTCATGCCTTCCTTTTGTCATGGCCGGGCTTGTCCCGGCCATCCACGTCTTTTGACCTCTTGTGCCGCAAGACGTGGATGCCCGGCGCAAGGCCGGGCATGACGAAGCAAGCAGGCCTGGCTGGGCCCTACGCCCCCATTGTCGCCTTGACGATCTTGTCGGGGTCCCTGACCGGCTCGCCGCGCTTGATTTTGTCGACGTTCTCCATGCCGGAGACCACCTTGCCCCAGACCGTGTACTGGTTGTCGAGGAAGCGGGCGTCGTCAAAGCAGATGAAAAACTGGCTATCGCCGGAATCCGGGTTGCTGGCACGCGCCATGGATACGGTGCCCCGCACGTGCGGCTCGCGATTGAATTCGGCCTTGAGCTTCTTGCCCGAGCCGCCGGTGCCCGTGCCTTCCGGACACCCGGTTTGGGCCATGAAGCCGTCGATCACGCGGTGGAATACGATGCCGTTGTAGAAGCCATCCTTCACGAGCTCCTTGATGCGCGCGACATGGCCGGGCGCAAGATCGGGCCGCATCTCGATCACGACATTTCCTTTGGTAGTCTCCAGTGTCAGCGTATCTTCAGGCTTCGCCATCTCACTCCCTTTCACAAATCCAGATGCTCAACGCGCCTCAGCGTTCGATAGTTGCCTTCTTGACGTAATCCATCCGCGGGAACTCCTTTGTCAGATAGGCATTCCCTTCGCTCTGCAAGCGGCTTTGATCGGGCCCGCGGCCGCGTGGCGCGCCCTCGCCGTATTCGGCATTGAGTGCGTCGACAACATTCATCCCCGATACCACGCGGCCGAACGGCGCAAATCCCATGCTGTCGAGATTGTTGTTGTCGGCAAAGTTGATGAACACCTGGCTCGTGCGGGTGTTCGGCCCTGCGGTCGCGAAGGTGATCATACCGCGCTTGTTGCTTTGCGTGACCGGATCGTCGCCGATCTGCGCCGTGCGCCAACGCGCCATGGTCGCAGGATCGCCGTTGATGCCAAATTGCACCATGAAGCCGGAGATGACTCGGAAGAATCGGACATTGTCGTAAAAGCCGTTCTTCACCAGATTGTAGAAACGGTCGGCGCCCTTCGGAGCCCAGGCGCGGGTGACTTCGACCACGAACGCGCCTTTGCTGGTATCGAACTTCACCTTGTAGGTGGCCGGCGCCTGCTCCCGCAGCGCGGCCGGATTGTCGAGCGGCGCCTGCGCCAAGGCCGGCGTTGCGAACAAGGCGAGGGTCAGGGCGAGCGTGCGGATCGATCGGCGACTGGTCATTACGTTACTTTCCCCGTTGAAAATGCCGGCCACGTCAGCGCATGAATTTCTTCCTTAGACGCGTGGCCACCGGACCCGGCACAAAGGCAGACACATCGCCGCCCATGCTGGCGATCTGGCGTACCAATGTGGCGGTGATCGGGCGCACCATCGGCGACGCCGGCAGGAATACCGTCAGGATGTCGGGCGCCATCGCCTCGTTCATGCCCGCCATCTGCATTTCATAGTCGAGATCGGTGCCGTCGCGCAGCCCGCGGATCAGCATGGCCGCGCCGACCTTGCGCGCGGTCTGCACCACCAGATCGGCGAAAGTGATGCAGGACAGCTCGCATTTGGCTTCGCGCGCGAGCGGCCCGCAGGTCTCCTGAAGCATCGCCAGCCGTTCGTCGGCAGAAAACAAGGGCGCCTTGCCGGGGTGGACCCCGATCGCGAGCACCAGCCGGTCGGCGAGCCGGACGGCGTGACGCACCACGTCGAGATGGCCATTGGTGACTGGGTCGAATGACCCCGCATAAAGCGCAGTTCTCGGCATAAAGCGGGGTCTACCCCGGCCCCACCGGCCCCGCAAGACCGCGCGCTTTGGCCCGTGAACCTTTTCCCCGCCTGCCGCGACCCATGTTCAAGCGGGCCGCTGGAAATGCGCGATTCTGTGACTGCAGTCACAGCAAACGACAGTGGCCTTTTCTATGGTCATGGTGCCGAGAGCGAAATGCTCCGGTAGGCCCGAACAGGGGGCTGTCATGTTGAAAACAATCGTTGCCATCTTGGCCGCCGCATTTATCGCTGCAACCATTACCGTCATATCGGCGCCGATCACCGACGTCGTCGCTAGTCCCCTCCCCAAGCCCGCCACCGACGCTATCACGGCCTGCAAGCAGGCCCCGTGGCCCTATCTCAACTGCGTCGGCACCGAATTCGGCAACCCGCACGTTCGTCTGGTCAGCGTCGACAATCGAACCCACTAGCGCCATACCCAGGTCCCCACTTCGGCGCTAGGCTCTCCTCAGGACGGGCTGTCCTGAGGAGAGCACCCTATGCGTCGAGCCGTTATCGCCGTCGTTGCGCTGCTGTGGGCGGCTTCTGCTTTCGCCCAGGATTTTCCGAGCCGGCCCATCCGCATCATCGTTCCGACGCCCGCCGGCGGGCCGGTGGACGTGATGGCACGCGTGCTGGCCAATGCGTTGCCGCCTGTTATCGGTCAACCCATCTTTGTCGAAAACAAGCCCGGGGCGGGCAACACGATCGGCTCACGTCAGGCCGCCAGCGCCGACCCCGACGGCTACACGCTAATGGTGTCGGCCGCGAGCGGCCTCATCATGAGCCCCATGATCGTCAAGAACGCCGGCTACGACGCGTCGAGCTTTGCACCAATCGCGCTCGTTGCCGAGACACCGCAGGTGCTGGTCATCAACCCGCAGGTGCCGTTTAAATCCGTCGCCGAGCTCGTGGCCTATGCCAAGGCCAACCCCGGCAAGCTCAATTATTCGACCGGCGGCATCGGCACGCTGCCGCATCTCAACGCCGAGTTGTTCAAATCTGCGAGTGGCACAAACATTTTGCACGTGCCCTACAAGGGCGGCGGCCCCTCGCTCATGGCGGTTGTGGCCGGCGAAGTGCAGATGACCTTCGACACTGTGAGCACTTCGCTGCAACTGATCCAGGATGGAAAATTACGTGCGCTCGCGATCGTCGGGCCAAAACGCGCGCCGGAATTACCGGATGTGCCGGCCATGCCGGAGATCGGTTTTCCGGCGGTGAGCAGCGGCGCCTGGACCGCATTGTTGGCCCCGCACGATACGCCGCCGGCGATCATCGCCAAGCTCAATGCCGCAACCAACGCAGCACTCCAGGGCGACGCGATGAAAAACGCGCTGGAGAAGCTTGGCGCGCAGCCGCGCGGCGGTACGCCGCAAGATCTTGCCGATCGCATCGCGCGCGAACAGACGAAATGGAAGCCGATTATCGAGTCGCTCAACTTGAAGGTCGACTAAAAAGCGCGCATTTGCTTGCGTTACGACCCGCCTATGCATGCCGAAAGGAAGAGTGACAGACATAGTCGCTAGACAAATTCTTAAACGCTTATGTGTAAAATTACATTTACTTTCTGTTAATAGACGGCGCCAACGACCCGGACGTGGCGAAATTCGGCTTCAGCAAAGCGCGGTTGATGACTCAGCACAGGTCACTGATTTCTGAACTTGAAGACGCGGTGCGGCGGGGCTCCCGGGACAAGCGCGTAGAGACGCTTCGGCGCGTGACCGATCTGTTCCTCGGCGAAAAGGAGCGGCTCAATGAGGAACAAATCCAGGTCTTCGATGACGTTCTGGGCCATCTGATCGCGAGGATGGAGTCAAAGGCGCTGATCGAACTGAGCGAACGTCTTGCGCCGGTCAACAACGCGCCGATCAAGGTCGTCCACACTCTCGCAAGCGACGATGAAATAGCCATCGCCGGACCTGTCCTCTCGCTGTCGGATCGTCTGACCACGCCCGATCTTATTCAGATTGCCCTGGCCAAAAGCCAATCGCATCTGCTGGCGATTTCCAAGCGAAGCGGCCTCAGCGAGTCCTTAACCGACACCCTCATCGAACGGGGGGATCAGCAAGTCCTCAGCAAGCTGGCGGAGAACGCCGGCGCTCATTTTTCCGAAAAAGCCTATGCCCGTCTCATCGAGCAACCCGGGGCCGACGAGTCGCTTTTGGAAAAACTCGGATTGCGGCTCGACATCCCGCTGCATCTGTTCCGCCGCCTTTTGGAACGGGTGACCGCGGCAGTGCGGGAGCGGATCATGGCGTTGGCGACGCCCGAAAAGCGGGACGACATCCAGGAAATACTGGCCAACATTTCGGATGACGTCATCGACAATAATGACGCGCTCAACCATGATTTCGCGGCCGCGCAACGTCTTGTCCAGACCATGAGTGAAAACGGCGAACTCGACCAGTTTGCGCTTTTGGAATTCGCCAAGGCACGCCAGTTTGCGGCCGCAGTGACTGCGCTGGCGACGTTATGTTCCGCGCCGATCGATATGATCAAGCAGATGCTGAACGACGGCCGCAATGAGCCGCTGCTCGTGCCATGCAAGGCTGCGGGACTCTCGTGGCCGACTTTGCGGGCGCTGTTGCAGGACGATTTGCTCGGACGGGCAGCCAAAGACGAAGAGATCAACAAATTGAAAAGCGACTACATTAAACTGTCGCACTCGACCGCCAAGAAACTGCTTGAGTTCTGGTGCGAACACCAGTCGGCGCAGAAGTCCTAGATTTAGCCGGTGATTTCCGGATCGGCACGGCCGCGTCTGGCCCGTGATTGCATCTCAGAAATTCAAATATCCAGCATTACGAAACCAGCGCACAGCGTCTTCGATCCCCTCAACGTAGGGGCGAGAACGATATGAAAGCTCCTGCTCCGCTTTTGTCGATGTATAGAACATGCGCTGTTGCGCCATATATACTCCGGTCACCGTCGCAAAGGGTTCGCGTCCTGTGATACCGGCCACTGCTTCGGCGACATAGGCAACCGGAATGAGCGCGCGCCAAGGCAATCGCACCCGCGCCTTGCGGCGGCCGACCAGCCGGTCGATATCGCTCAGCATCTGAGAGAACAGGACGTTCTGTCCGCCGAGAATGTAACGTTCACCGATCTTCCCGTGATGCAGCGCGGCAAGGTGGCCGGCGGCCACGTCGTCCACGTGCACCAGATTGAGACCGGTATCGATGAATGCCGGAACATGGCCTTTGGCGGCTTCTACAATAATCCTGCCGGTGGGCGTCGGCCGCACATCGCGCGGTCCGATTGGCGTTGATGGGTTCACGATGACGGCGGCCAGACCTCTTTCCGCCACCATGGTCTCGACCAGCCGTTCGGCCGCGATCTTGCTTTGCTTGTAGGCGCCGATTCCTTTATTCTCGCTGAGCGGAGTCGTCTCATCTGCCGCCCCGCCGGCTTGCAAAGCGATGGTCGCCACGGTGCTGGTATAGACGACGCGCTCAGCGCCCGCGTCAATCGCAGCCTCCATGACGTTGTGTGTTCCTTCCACGTTGGTCGTAAAGATCTCCCGTGAATCGCGCGCCCATAAGCGGTAATCCGCCGCCACGTGAAAAACGTAGCGTACATCCGCGATGGCACGGTCGATCGAGTTTCGATCTCGCAAATCGCCTTCAAAAAACTCCAGGCCCAACCCTGCAAGGTGCGCGCGAGGACTTCCGCCACGAACAAGCGCTCGAACCGGAAAGCCGGCCTCGATGAGTTTGTGCGCGACAGCAGAACCGACGAAACCGCTAGCTCCGGTGACGAGAACCTTATCACTCATGTGTCGCCCGTCCCGATACGGGAGCAGGAAAATCGAATCGCGGCGGCATCGAAACGGCCCGAGAGTTAGCCACCAAGCAGTTTCTGGGTTCGCTCGTGCAGCCGCTTGATCAAGCCATCCGCACCGCCCGAGGCGATGATTGAGGCGAATTCGTCGCGGCGCGTGGCCAGATCGCTTATCGTTCCGTTGAGATAGACATCGATCACGCGCCCGCCCCGGACCAGATAATTGATGGTCACAGCCCTCCCATTGGGCTGCAACAGCTTGGTCTTGACGATTTCACCGCCACCACGCGGCTCGGGCACCGTCTGCGGCTCGACGACAAAACTTTCGCCGGAATAGTCTTTTATCTGGCTCGCATAATCCGCAACGATAAAATGAGCAAAAGCATCTCGCACTGCGGATTGCTGGCTAGCCGAGAAAGTCGACCAGACTGGCCCCACCGCCAGTCTCGTCATCGTCGCAAGGTCGAATGCCGAGGTAATGGCGGGCGTAAATCGCTTATCACGCTCGCGCACGGTCAGGCGTCCGGCTTGCTGGATCGTCGGCATCAACTGCTGATAGTAAGATTGGATGTGCGCGACGGCCCGGCTCGATGATTGAGCTTGCACTGGTACCAAACTGAACAAGGCCACTGCGAAAACGACCACAACCGGGATCGATGGATTCAAGCGGAGTTTGAAGTTTTTCATTGAAGTTGTTCCGCTCGCTCCGATGAGGGATGGGTGAGATGGGCAAATGACGCTGCCGATGTGCTGCGGGCCACCAGTCAGCATCCTGGACCCTTTTGGAATTGGATTGCGGCGGCGTCAAGTGGCGAAAACACAACGCGACAGCATGAAATGAATGTGCTTTTTTCGCAAATTCCATGAGCAAAAATCTCAATCAGCTGTCGGTCGTCGCAACTACGCAGGTCGTACGCCTGTCGGCCCACTATCCGTGGATCGTCATCATCGCCTTTTCGCTGATCGCCCTCGCTTCCGCCGCCTATTTTGCACGCCACTTCGCCATAACGACCGACAGCAACAAGCTTCTGTCCAGTTCCCTCCCCTGGCGCCAGCAGGAGTTGGCGCTGGACCGGGCATTTCCGTGGAGGGTCGACCAGATCATCGCCGTTATCGACGCGACGACACCCGAGGCCGCCGAGGAGGCCGCTGACGCGCTTGTGAATAATCTTTCGGCTCGTTCGGACGTGATCCGCTCCGTGACCCGCCCCGACGGCGGCGAGTTCTTTGCCCGCAACGGCATCCTTTTTCTCAAGCTCGACGAGGTGCGCCGCGATGCGGCCGATTTGATCGCGGCTCAGCCATTTCTCGGAACGCTTGCAGCCGATCCAACCCTGCGTGGCATTCTCCGTACGTTGTCGCAATCGATTGAGGGGGTGCGCATAGGTAAGTCGAAGCTCGAGGATCTGAGACCCGCGCTCGTCGCCATCGCCGATGCGTTGGAACTTCTCGCAAGCGGACAGCACCCGGCCTTTTCTTGGCGGAAGTTGATAACCGGACGGCCGCCCGAAGCATCCGACCTTCGGCGCTTTGTAAATATTCAACCTGTCCTGAATTTTGCCGATTTGCAGCCCGGACAGAAGGCGACTGCGGCCATTCGCGAGACAATCTCCAGGCTTGGGCTCAACCCCGAAAGAGGAGTGAAGGTGCGCCTCACCGGATCAGTGGCCCTTGCGGATGAGGAATTCGCGACAATCGCGGACGGCGCGGCCTTGAACGGAATCGTCACATTTCTTCTTGTTGTGCTTGTGTTGTGGCTCGCGTTGAAGAAGTTTCGCATCATCCTCGCTGTCTTGCTCAGTCTCATAGTCGGACTCCTATTCACGGCCGCAATCGGCCTGTGGATGGTGGGGGCTCTGAACCTGATCTCGATTGCCTTTGCCGTGCTCTTTGTCGGCCTTGGTGTCGATTTTGGCATCCAGTTCAGCGTCCGTTACCGGGCTGAACGGTACGCATCGTCCGACCTTCGGGATGCTCTTGTCGCGACAGCGCGCGGCGTGGCGGGGCCGCTCTTGCTGGCGGCTGCGTCAATCGCTGCAGCGTTCTACTCATTCCTGCCGACTGCTTATGTTGGCCTGTCCGAACTCGGGCTGATCGCGGGAACAGGTATGATTATCGCCCTCGCGACGACGGTAACGTTGTTACCGGCGTTGCTCGCCGTGCTCAAACCCGCCGGTGAGCCGGCTGCAATCGGTTATGCCGCGCTGGCGCCGGTTGATCGCTTTCTCGAGCACAGGCGCAAATGGGTTATTGGCACGACTCTCGCAGCGACGATCTTGGGCCTGCCCCTGCTCGTTTATCTGCGTTTCGACTTCAATCCGCTCGATTTGCGCGCCCATAACACGGAGTCGGTCGCGACGTTGCTCGATCTGATGAGCGATCCCGACACGAGTCCAAACACGATCGACATTCTTGAAAGCAATACCGAGCACGCGGCTGCCGTCGCGGAACGTTTGCGTCAGCTACCGGAGGTTAACCGGGTAGTGACGCTGCAAAGCTTCGTCCCGAAGGAACAGGACGCGAAATTCGCAGTCATCGATGACGCAAGTTTTTTCCTGCGAAACACTCTCAACCCCGACCGGATCGAGGCCAAGCCGACGCCGGCCGAGACGGTGATTGCGCTTGAAGAAACGGCCGGCGACTTGCGTGGCGCCGCAAACGATCTCGACAGTCCTGCTGCCATCCAGGCACGCCGTCTTGCGAAGGTGCTGGCCACATTAGCCGCAGGACCATCAGCGGCCCGGAATGAAGCCGAGCAGGTTCTCGTTGTGCCTCTGATGACAACGCTGCGCCAGGTAAGAGACCTTCTGGGCGCCGAACCTGTGAGCATCGAGACGCTTCCCGCCTCGTTGACCGGACGCTGGGTCTCGGCCCGCGGACTGAGCCGCATCGAAGTGGCGCCGAGCGGAGATGGCAACGACAATCAGACTTTGGAGCGTTTTGTCGCGGCCGTGCGTAGTGTTGCACCCGATGCCGCAGGAAAGCCGGTGTTCGTTATCGAGGCAGCGGCAACTATTGTGAAGGCGTTTCTTCAGGCCGCCGTTTGGTCGGTGGCGTCGATCACGCTGATCCTGTTCGTCGCGCTGCGGCGCTGGACCGATGTTGCACTGACGTTGGTGCCCTTGCTGGTTGCTATTGTCGGCACACTGGAGATCTGTGTGATAATCGGACTGCAGTTGAATTTCGCAAACATCATCGCCCTGCCGCTGCTCCTGGGCGTCGGCGTCGCCTTCAAGATTTACTACATCATGGCGTGGCGCTCCGGCGAAACGAACTTCCTGCAATCGAGTCTGACGCGCGCAGTCCTGTTCAGCGCATGCACCACGGCGACAGCATTCGGCAGCCTGTGGTTTTCGCACCACCCGGGTACCTCGAGCATGGGCAAGCTGATGGCCCTGTCGCTGCTGACGACGCTTTGCGCAGCCGTTCTTTTCCAACCCGCTCTGCTGGCTACACAAAACAAGGCCAACGCTGTTAAATAACAGCCTAAAACTGGCGATTGTGGCAAAAGGGCAACAGTTATGTTGGCGCCTCTCTGGTAGTTTGCCTTCGAGATCAGACCGACCGGCGCATTGCGTCGGCGGCTCGCTTTGGTTTTTTACGAAGGCGCCCCGCGCCTGCGCGGGGACCGAAAAGGGGCGGAAAGGTAGATGCGTCGCGGTCGAGCTTGGGTCAGATGCGTGATCGCGTGTCTATTACCTGTCCTCGTGGGGGCGTGCGCCGCGACGCCTAGGGACGCCTCGCTACCGGTCAATGATCCTAACGAGGATGCGAACCGCCAGGTCCTGGCGATGAATCAAAAAATGCTGGTCCCCGCTGCCGAAGTTGTCAAAGCAGTAACGCCAGGACCCGTGCACGACCGCTTGCATGACGTAAACTCGAATCTGAAAGAGCCGCGGATCTTCGTAAATAACGTCTTGCAGCTCCGCTTCAACGCAGCCGCTTATACCGCGGCCCGGTTTGCAATGAATACGACATTCGGCCTCGGCGGCCTCGTCGATCTTGCAACCCGCGAGGGTCTGCCGCAGCAGAGCGGCGACTTCGGCCAGACGCTGTTCGTCTGGGGAGTTGCTGAAGGCCCTTACATGATGCGACCCTATTGGGGTCCGACCACGACGCGTGATGCGGTGGGCGCCACGGTCGATCTTTTTGCCGATCCGGTCGGCCTTATGTTTGGGACGCAGATCGGCGTTGCCATTACCACCGCAAGCCTCGACACACTTGTGCGGCTCG
>Ga0187785_10000208_pt1 | contig 22987 bp, 18 predicted proteins | sample 0815_BV2_4_20_MG_FD_132466 | JGI IMG/M metagenome (GOLD analysis project Ga0187785, IMG submission 132466) | Tropical peat soil microbial communities from peatlands in Department of Meta, Colombia - 0815_BV2_4_20_MG | ecosystem: Environmental > Terrestrial > Soil > Wetlands > Peat | place...
AGGTCACGCACAAAACGACGGGCCGAAGCCTTGACTACGGCGCGCTTGCTGCGGATGCGGGAAAAATCAGCCTCGACAAGGAACCAGCGATCCGGACGCCCGATCAGTTCAAGCTGATCGGCAAGAAGATCGCTCGCCTGGACACGCCGCTCAAGATCAACGGGTCGGCCAAGTTCGCCATCGATACGCAAGTACCAGGGATGGTCTATGCGGCAGTCGCCGCCTGTCCGGTGTTCGGCGGCAAGCTCAAGAGCGTGGATGAATCCCCGGCAAAAGGTCGTCGCGGCATATTGCAGGTGGTCAAACTTGACGATGCCGTTGCCGTCGTCGCGGATCGCTTCTGGCGTGCCAAGGAGGCGCTGGCGCTACTCAAGCCAGAATGGGACGTCGGCGAGGCCGGCAATACTGATAGCGCGCAGTTCGCAAAGCTCTATCGAGATACCCTGGATGGCGCGATGGTGAACGCTCGCAATGACGGCAACGTCGAAGACGCATTCGGCAAGGGCGGCAAGATTGTCGAGGCGGTATACGAAGCGCCGCATCTCGCGCATGCCACCATGGAGCCGCTGAACGCGACGGTGCATCTCCAGGCCGACAAGCTCGAAGTTTGGCTCGGCTCGCAGACGCCAATGGGCACCATCCGGCAGGCGGCGGCCGCCTCTGGCCTCAAGCCCGATCAGATCGTCATACACAATTGCTTCCTCGGCGGCGGTTTCGGGCGCCGCTCGATCAACGACGAGATGCGCCAGGCCATTTTGGTTGCCAAAGTCGTTGGCAAGCCGGTGAAGCTGGTGTGGACGCGCGAAGAAGATATGACGCACGATCGCTACCGGCCGCAGGCCGCAGTGCGCATGAAAACAGCACTCGGCGCGGATGGAATGCCAACGGCATTCGACGCTAAAATTGCCGTCGGTTCGATTCTGCGCTCGACCGGCATCAACAAGGTCGAGAGCGGCATCGAGGCGCAGGCCGTCGAGGGCTTCGCAAATATTCCCTATGCGATTCCAAGTGTGCGCGTCGGCTGCATGCTCAAGAACACCCACGTACCGGTGATGTTCTGGCGGTCGGTCGGCTCCTCGCAGAATGCGTTCTTCGTCGAAGGCTACATCGACGAGCTGGCGCAAGCGGCCGGGCAGGACCCCTACAAGTTCCGCCGGGCCCTGTTGGCGGGCAAACCCGACTTCCTCGGCGTGCTCGACACGATCGCGGAGAAAAGCGACTGGGGTAAGCCGCTCGGGCAAGGACGCGGCCGTGGCATCGCGATCCATGAATGCTACGGATCGATCATTGGTCAGGTTGCCGAGGTGACCGTCAGCCAGAAGGGCGAAGTCAAGGTCGATCGCGTGGTTGCCGCAGTGGATTGCGGTCATGTGGTCAATCCCGGGATCGTCGAAGCGCAAATCCAGAGCGGCGTGATCTATGGCCTCTCAGCGGCGCTTTATGGCGAGATCACGATCAAGCAGGGGCGGGTCGAGCAAGCCAATTTCGACGAATATCAAGTCGTGCGCTTGGCCGACACGCCGAAGATCGAGGTTTATCTCGCATTGTCAGGCGGCAAGAAATGGGGCGGGATCGGTGAACCCGGTACGGCGGCGACCGCTCCCGCGGTTGCCAACGCCGTGTTCGCGGCCACCGGCACGCGCGTGCGCTCCATGCCGCTCAAAAACGTCAAGCTGTCAGGTCCTGTCTGACCGCAGCCGGCGACGGCGGGGCCATCAGAAACGGTGGCCCCGCCTGCTTTGCTTTGGTGTCCTGAATCGCCTGCCAGATACGCGCGGGCGTCATCGGCATTTCCAGGTGGTGTATGCCGTAGTCCGAAAGCGCATCGATCACTGCATTTGCGACAGACGGTAGGCCGCCGGAAGTGCCAGCCTCGCCACAGCCCTTGGCTCCCAGTGGGTTACTTTTGGTCGGTACCGGGTGGCTCATGACGTTGATCATCGGCGCGTCGTGGGCGCGCGGCATGGCGTAGTCCATGAACGAGCCGGTCACCAATTGGCCGTCGGAATCGTAGACCGCCTGTTCCAGCAATACCTGCCCCAGGCCCTGGACGACACCGCCTTGAATCTGCCCCTCGACCAGAAGCGGGTTGACGACAGTACCGAGATCATTGACGGCGGAATAGCGCGCCACGTGCGTGGCACCGGTTTCCGGATCAACCTCGACCTCGGCAATGTGACAACCGTTCGGGAAGGCGGAAGGGACGGGGTCCTTCACGACGTGATCGACGTCGAGCGAAGTCGGTATCCCTTCCGGAAGCTTAAGGCCGGTACGCAATCGCGCGGCCAATTCGAGCAGACCGATCGAACGATCGGTGCCAGCGATCACAAAACGACCTGCTTTGAACTCAATGTCGCCAACCGATGCTTCCAGCGCATGTGACGCGATCCGCTTCCCGCGCTCGATCACGATTGCGGCGGATTCGGACAGAGCCGTGCCTACGAACATCACGGATCGCGATCCGCCACTGCCGCCACCGAACGCCATGCGGTCGCTGTCGCCCTCGACCATATGGATGCGCTCGAATGGCACGTCGAGAAGATCAGTGAGAATCTGGGCGTATGTCGTCGCGTGACCCATTCCAAAGTCGAGCGTGCCGGTGACGATGGTCACGGTGCCGTCGGCCTCGAAATGAATTGCGCCGAGCTCTTTGCCGGGCGCAGCGGTGACTTCGAGATAACAACCTATGCCAAGCCCGCGGAGGAGACCGCGCTTCTTGCTTTCACGTTTGCGTTTCTTAAACCCGGCGTAGTCGGCAGCATCCAACGCTTGTTTGAGCAGGCCGAGAAAGTCACCGCAGTCGTATGTCATGTCCGAAGCAGCTTTAAACGGCAGATCGCTCTTGCGGATCATATTGCGCTTGCGCAGATCGATGCGATCGATGCCGAGTTCGGTAGCGGCGAGGTCAAGCGCGCGCTCGACATAATAGTTGCCTTCGGGACGGCCCGCGCCGCGGTAGGCCGATACAAAGTTCGTGTTAGTGAAGACACATTTGGTCGCCACTTCGATGAGCGGCGTACGATAAACGCTGGCAATGTTCTTGACTTGATTGCCGGTAGGCAAGAGCGGCCCGAATTGGGCGAGGTAGCCGCCCATATCGCCATAGCCGGTGAGACGGAGTGCCTGGATGTGCGCGTTCTCGTCGAACGCCATTTCCACCACCATGTCCTGCGCGCGGCCGTGATGATCGGATACAAAACTGCCAGATCGGTCGTCAGTCCATTTCACCGGCCGACCCAGCGAACGGGCCCCGTGCAGGATGCAGACGTATTCTGGATAGACCGCGGCCTTCATGCCGAACGAGCCGCCGACCTGACCGGTCACGACGCGTACCTTGTCTGAGGGTGCGCTCAAGATATCCATGAGCGACGTCTTCATGCCGTGGACGCCCTGACTCGTGGAATAGAGCGTCCATTTACCCGCGGTTGCGTCGTATTCGCCTACCGCCGCGCGCGGTTCCATGGCGTTGACCACCATGCGCTGATTGGAGGTTTCGAGGCGTGTCACGTGCTTGGCCTTTGCAAAGGCCTCGGCCACTTTGGCGGCATCGCCATAGTGATAGTCCAACGCGGTATTGTTCGGGACAGTATCGAAAACGAGTGGAGCGCCAGGTTTTACCGCGTCCGCAGGTTTGAGCACGACCGGCAATACCGAGATGTCGATCGCCACCGCTTCGGCGGCATCCTTTGCCTGCGCAACCGTCTCCGCAATGATGCATGCGACCGGATCGCCCACGAAGCGGACCTTGTCGCTCGCCAGTGCCGGTCGAGGTGTATAGCGGATTGGCGATCCGTCCCGGTTCTTGAGCGGCAAATTGCACTTAAGAGGGCCGTATGTGGAAAGGTCGGCCGCTGTATAAACCGCGAGCACGCCCGGCATTGACTTCGCGGCCGCGGTGTCAATTGATTTTATGACGCCATGCGCGTCGCGACTGCGGACCATCACAGCGTAAGCTTGGCCGGGCCGGCTGAGATCATCCGTGTAGCACCCTTCGCCACGCACCAATTTGGGGTCTTCACTGCGGCGCACCGGCTGACCGACGCCGAATTTGGTCAGCGAAAGCGCAGTTTCGGTGGTTTGGTCATCCATTCGGAAAAGGCTTCTCGTTGGGGTGTTGTCAATTAAAGCAGGCCTGATGCTTCCACAAGAATAGCTTTTGGGACGGAGGGTTGCGTGAGGCGTAGACACTGATACACTTTTCATGATCGACAAAACATGGCCACAACCGCGACGCGCCGGGCAGGGCGGCTTGCGGGACGGTAGGAAGGTTTTGACAGCATGAGCGGCGAGGCCGGGGACATCCCGGGCCTCGACCCCGCTATCAACCGGGCGCCGCTTGCGCGGTCCAGGTGGGGTCGGCGGTCGCCTGACCGTCCGGATGCCGGCTTCGGCGGCGACCGGGGCGGCGCGACTTACGCGGCGCTCGATCTTGGTACCAATAATTGCCGCCTTCTGGTGGCGCGGCCGTCCGGCGAAGGTTTCCGGGTTGTCGATGCGTTTTCCCGTATTGTCCGGCTAGGAGAGGGCGTCTCAGCTTCGGGTCAGCTCAGTGAAGCCGCCATTGCCCGCGCAATATCGGCCTTGGCAATTTGCCGCAATAAGATGAAGAACAAGGGCGTCACACGCGCCCATCTCATAGCCACAGAAGCGTGTCGTGCGGCGCAGAATGGAGTGGAATTCCTTTCGCGCGTCACCGGTGAATTAGGCCTTACGCTCGAAGTGATCGATCGCGAGACGGAAGCGCGTCTGGCCGCGACCGGTTGTACGCCGCTGCTCGATCCGCAGGCCGATGGTGCAATTCTGTTCGACATTGGCGGCGGTTCATCCGAACTTGTGCGACTGGCCCGCTCGCAAAGAGGCCGCGGAGGGCCGCCTTTACCGCAAATTCGCGGATGGATCTCGGTGCCGCACGGCGTTGTGACGCTCGCCGAGCGCTATGGCGGTATCACCATCACCCACGAAATCTACGAGGCGATGGTGGCGGAAGTCGCAGCACTGATCGAACCGTTTGTGCGCGAGCACGGCAGGGATGGAACGGCTGGCATGCACATGCTCGGAACTTCGGGCACTGTGACGACAATCGCTGGCGTGCACCTCAACCTCAAACGCTACGATCGCAATCGTGTTGATGGCTGCTGGATGAGCGATCAACAGATTAGCTCGGTCATCGAACGGTTGCTTGGCATGAGTTACGACGACCGTGTGGCTAGCCCCTGCATTGGCGCGGAGCGCGCCGACCTGGTGCTCGCCGGTTGCGCGATTCTCGAGGCAATCCGCCGCGCTTTCCCCTGCCCACGTCTTCGAGTCGCCGATCGTGGCCTGCGCGAAGGCATGCTTGTGCAGATGATGCGCGAAGATGGCGCCTGGGGCGGCGGCAATCCGGCGGCGATATCGTGACCGTGCGTGGCAAGAGTGCCGGCCCACGCCAAAGAAAGATTCGGGTTCGCGGCGGCAAGGGTCGTTCAGCATCCTCGCGCCAATGGCTGGAACGTCAACTGAACGATCCTTACGTTGCGCGTGCCAAACGTGAGGGCATGCGTTCACGGGCAGCATTCAAGCTGATCGAGATCGACGACAAGGCACGCTTCCTCAAAAAAGGCGCGCGTGTCATCGACCTAGGCGCCGCACCCGGAGGCTGGAGCCAAATTGCAGTCGAACGAGTCGGTGCGCCGCAGCATGGCAAGGTCATTGCCATTGATGTCTTGTCGATGGAACCGGTGCCCGGAGTCGACTTCGTCAAGCTTGATTTCCTCGATCAGGCCGCGCCCGGCAAGCTCCAGGCAATGATGGGTGGGCCTGCCAATGTCGTACTTTCTGACATGGCGGCGAATGCGACTGGCCACGCCCGTACCGACCACCTCAAGATCATGGCGTTGGTGGAGACGGCCGCTGAATTTGCTCGCGAGGTGCTTGCCCCCGGGGGCACCTTCCTTGCCAAGGTGCTCCAAGGCGGCACCGAGGCCGCGCTGCTGACATCGCTCAAGCGCGATTACAGAAGCGTCAAGCATGTAAAGCCTCCGGCAAGCCGCGCAGATTCCGCCGAGCTTTATTTGCTGGCCACGGGATTTCGTGGTGCCGCCGCAGACAAGGCCTAGCCGGCGCGTTGGTCCGAGGGCTCTGCAGGCGTCGGGAGCCTGTCGGCCATTTCGGCACCGGCTTCCGGTGATAGCTGGGCGAAGATGAATACCGAGAGCGTCGAAATTGCCGCGACCGCAATAAAAGCCGGCGGGAAATCGCTGGCTTGCAACGGGCCGCTGCCTTTGAAGTAGACGGTGAGTTCCACGGCCATGGCGCCGATTGCAACGCCAGACGACACCGCCAATTGCTGCGCAACGCTGACCAAAGCGGTCGCGCGGCTGATCCGGCTGGGTTCAATGTCGGCATAGGCAATCGTATTGATGCTTGTGAATTGCAACGAGCGAAAGAATCCACCGACCAGCAAAAGAACCATCATCAGCGATATTGGGGTCGTTGCGGTGAAGCCGGCACAGACAGCAAGGAAGGCCGAACTGACGATGGAGTTGATGATTAAAATGTTTCGAAAGCCGAAACGCCGCAAAATGTTTGCAACCGCCCACTTCATTCCCATGGCGCCAAGTGCGGTTGCGAAGGTAATCATGCCGGATTGAAACGGACTCATGCCGAAGCCAATCTGCAGCATGAGCGGCAGCAGAAAAGGCAGCGCGCCGAGCCCGAGACGAAAGATGAATCCGCCGACGACGCTCGCGAAAAATGTCGGTACTCTGAACAGTGAAAGGTCGAGCGCGGGGTTTTCCGTGTGACGCGTGTGCGCGAGATACGCCACGATGAAACAGGCGCCGCCAAACACGAGCCCCGCGACCACGGTCCAGGGAAGAAAGTTAAGGCCAAGTACCGAGAGTCCGAAGGCCATGCCGCCGATGCCAAGTCCGGCGAGCACCATGCCGACGATATCAAACCGTTCGTGCTTTTCGGCTCGCACGTCCGGAATGTAGCGTGTGGCAAGGAGTATACCGAGAAGTCCAATCGGGACGTTGATGATGAAGATCCAGTGCCACGTCGCGTACGTGGTGATGAAACCTCCAACCGGCGGACCCAGCACCGGCCCGATGAGCGCGGGTGTGGTTACCCACGCCATCGCGCCGACCAGCTCGCGCTTGCTGATCGTGCGAACCAGCACGATACGCCCGACCGGGGTCATCATTGCGCCGCCGATACCCTGAACGATGCGGGCGATAACGAAGTCAGTGAGCGAGCCCGAAAGCGCACAACCGATCGATCCGAGCACGAATACCGCAATCGCCGCGCGGAATACCGTGCGCGCGCCGAACCGGTCCGCAGTCCAACCGCTCGCCGGGATGAAGATCGCGAGCGACAGCAAATAGGAAGTCACGGCAAGTTTGAGCGCCAGCGGGTTCGTGCCGATATCAGACGCGATCGCCGGCAGGGACGTGGCGATGACGGTCGAATCCATGTTTTCCATGAACAGTGCGACCGCGATGATGAGCGGGACGATGCGGTCACGGAGCATGAAGGGTCCGGCGGGGCTTGGGCGTCATCGAAACAGGCGTTCTTGAAGCGTAAAGCGCGGGCGGAAGGAAGGCTCCTTCACGTTTACGAGTTCATAACAGCCATCTGCAATTGCCCTAGGAATCGGCGCCATCCCGTGCTATCGACCCACGCCAACCCAAAAGCGGGCCGTGACGCAAGGCGAGGGACCCCTCGCAACGGGCATTTTTAACCCCGTGCCGGCCGGTCAAATGCCTTTCGGGCGAGACGGAGTTGGCGATGGCCATAAAGAACAACGCAAGCCCGCGTGAGGGGCTCACATTCGACGACGTGCTGATCAAGCCCGGCCTGTCGGAAGTGCTGCCCGCGGACGTCGATATCCGCTCCCGGATCACCCGGTCGATTGCAGTCAATATTCCCATCATCGCCTCGGCCATGGACACCGTGACCGAAGCTCAAATGGCAATCGCCATGGCGCAGGCCGGCGGCATTGGCGTGCTCCACCGCAATATGGAGCCGGACGAGCAGGCTTCTCAGGTTCGCCAGGTCAAAAAGTTCGAATCGGGCATGGTCGTCAATCCGCTGACCATCGAGCCGGACGCGACGCTTCAGCAGGCCCTGGACCTGATGAAGGACAACCGTATCTCAGGTATCCCTGTTGTTGAACGCGCCGGCAACGCGCAGCCCGGCAAGCTGGTCGGCATTCTGACAAACCGCGACGTGCGCTTCGCGACCGATCCGCGTCAGAAAATCTCTGAGCTGATGACCAAGAAGCTCATCACGGTGCGCGAGGGTGTGAGCCAGGATGAAGCCAAACGTTTGCTCCATCAGCACCGTATCGAGAAATTATTGGTGGTGGACGCTCAGTATCGATGTGTCGGTCTGATTACAGTGAAGGACATCGAGAAGGCCGTTGCCAATCCAAATGCCTGCAAGGACGAGCAGGGCCGTCTGCGTGTGGCGGCAGCGACGACAGTCGGCGACAAGGGCTTCGCCCGCACCGAGGCGCTGATCGCGGCGGGAGTCGATCTTGTCGTGGTTGATACAGCGCATGGTCACTCGAAATACGTGCTCGACGCCGTCACGCGGATCAAGCGTCAGTCAAACAAAGTTCAGGTGGTCGCCGGCAACATCGCCACCGTCGAAGGCACCAAGGCGCTGATCGACTCCGGCGCTGACGCTATCAAGGTCGGCATCGGTCCCGGTTCAATTTGTACAACGCGGATCGTGGCCGGTGTCGGTGTGCCGCAGCTGACGGCCATCATGGACTGCGTGGATGCGGCGAAATCGACCGGAACACCGGTCATCGCCGACGGCGGCATCAAATATTCCGGTGATCTGGCAAAAGCGATCTCCGCAGGCGCCGACTGCGCCATGGTTGGGTCGGTGCTGGCCGGTACCGACGAAACGCCAGGCGAAGTGTTTCTTTATCAGGGGCGCTCCTACAAGACTTACCGTGGGATGGGCTCGGTCGGTGCAATGTCGCGTGGCTCGGCCGATCGCTACTTCCAGCAAGACATCAAAGATACGCTCAAGCTGGTGCCGGAAGGCGTCGAGGGTCAGGTCCCTTACAAGGGTGCGGCTGCAACCGTGCTGCATCAGCTCACCGGCGGTCTGCGCGCTGCCATGGGCTATGTCGGGGCAAGAAATCTTGATGAACTGCATGCGAAAGCGGAGTTCGTCCGTATCACTGGTGCGGGACTTCGCGAAAGCCACGTCCACGATGTGACGATTACGCGCGAAAGCCCGAACTACCCGGGCCGCGTGTAGTTATCCTTCCCGTGGGGGAGGATGAGAGGCTATTCCATGTCAATTCAGTTCGTTCTGCTGCCGCTATTTGTTGAAGTGCTGCTCACTTTCGGCGTGATGTTTGGGATGATGTACTTCCGCACCTCGTCGCTCCAGCGTGGTGAGACGCGCTTCAAGGACATTGCTTTGCGTGAGCCGAATTGGCCGGTGCGGGCCACCCAATTCGGGTATGCATTCGCCAATCAATTCGAGCTGCCGGTCTTGTTTTATGTGCTGACGATTCTGGAAATAATCACGCATCATGCCGATCTCCTTTACGTTGTACAGGCATGGGTTTTCGTCGTGTCGCGCGTGTTTCAAGCCGGTGTCCACGTGACCAACAACAACGTTCGCATCCGTGGCGCATTTTACGGAGCGGGCGCACTGGTGTTGTTCATCATGTGGATGATTTACATCGTGCGTATCGTTCTCGCGCTGCCATGACGCCGGCGGCCCGACTTGCTGCTGCCATCGAGGTTTTCGCTGCGATCGAAAAGGAACGCCGCCCGGCCGCCGATGCGCTTAAGGCCTGGGGGCTCACGCATCGATTTGCCGGCTCGGGAGACCGCGCCGCCATCGCAGGCCTCGTCTACGACGCTCTGAGACGCCGCGCGTCGAGTGCTTTTATTATGGTCGCCGACGCACCACGTGCAATTCTCCTGGGCATGCTCAAGTGCGAGCGTGGGCTTGACGTCGAAGCGATCGCCAGGCTTTGCGATGGCTCGCAATATGCACCCGAGGTGCTGACTTCGGATGAGCGCAAGCGGCTCGACGCCGCCGACACGACAGGTGCGCCGCCTTATGTGCTGGGCGATTACCCGGAATGGCTTGATCCGTATTTTTCGCGTGCGTTTGCCCATGACCGAACGGAAGAAGGGGCGGCGCTTTCCTCACGTGCACCGTTGGATCTGCGCGTCAACACGCTCAAAGCTGAACGCGACGCAGCCGCGACAATGCTGTCTGACCTAAGGCCTGAATTGGGACGCTGGTCGCCGTGGGGCCTGCGCGTTCGGCTTTCGGCCGAGTCGAAAAACCCAGCGGTCCATGCCGAGCCGGCGTTCCTCAAGGGTCTGGTCGAGATTCAGGACGAAGGATCGCAATTGGGAGCCCTCTTTACGTCCGCCAAACCGGGTGAACAGATGGTCGATCTCTGCGCCGGTGCGGGCGGCAAAACGCTGGCGATAGCGGCAATGATGCAGAACAAGGGCCAGATTTACGCGACCGATGACGACAAGCGGCGGCTGGCTCCCATCCATGATCGCCTGAAACGTTCCGGCGCGCGCAATGTTCAGGTGCGTACGCCCAAATCGGTTGGCGGGGAAATCGACGATCTGGCGGGGCATATGGACCTCGTACTGATCGATGCGCCGTGTACGGGAACGGGTGCCTGGCGTCGCAATCCGGACGCCAAATGGCGGATGCGGCCGGGAGCTTTGGAGCAGCGGCAAAAGGAACAGGCTGAAATCCTTGACCGTGCTGTCGCGCTGCTCAAGGTGAATGGGCGTATCGCTTACATAACCTGCTCCGTGCTGGGGGAAGAAAATAACGCTCAAGTGCGCGATTTCCTCGCGCGGCACAACGAATTTGCAGTGCAACCCCCTACAAGTGTCATTCAGTCTCTCGGCGAACGCGCCTTCATGTTCGGCAAGGCGGCTCGATTGTCCCAAGAGGGTATTTTGATGACTCCGCGGACAACGGATACCGATGGCTTTTTTGTCTCAGTTCTGCAGCGGGGAGGGTGAGGCTCGGTACACGTTTGGTGGCGCTTGGTAACATTTTGGATATGGAATTCCCCGATTGTGCCCCAATCCGGGCCAAATTTTTCCGCGATGATCCAGTGATTGTGGAACTGCGAGGCTCTTTATCCCGGGGTTTATCGATGCTGGTGGCCAGACGCGATCCGCCATTTCACGTGGAGGCGGACCGTGACGATCTGCACACCAATTCGGGTATCTATCCCGTCCGGAAGACGTCGGGTCTGACCCGGTTCGTGACCGCCATCCAGATGGTTGGCTCCCTATTGGCGGTTCCCGTCGGTATCGCCAGTGGCTATTCGTTCTATCGGTCTAATTTTTCCCCTGAGATAACTTGCCAAGGACTGCGGAGCGGCATTGTCGCCATGCTCGACAAAAACGTCGATGCCGCCACCCAGCGCATTCTGGTCCGCCGTGATGTCGAGGCCTTTGAGAAGACCTGCGGTTCGGTTGATCCAGACGCGACCGCTGCGTTCAAGACGTTGCTCTCGGTCGGAAAGACGGCGGCCCCCGCGAGCACTCCGCCCGCCGCAAAAGCGCAGCGCGTCGACACAGTGTCGAAGGAGCCTGTGCGCAAGGCCGAGCCACGATCGCAAGCCCCCGTCAAACAGCCAGCCACAGCCGTAACCTCTGTTACTGCGGAGCCTGTCCGACGCGACCCGGACATATCCGATGCGCAATGGCTTGATGCGGTCCGCCAGGCTCTCCTTACCCACAAGGAGGACGTATCGGTACCGGGGCTCCAGGGTGCCAAGCCGCAACCAGCGCCGATAGCGGTGGCGCGACCTACGCCGCGTGACCCTGCTTTGGCACAACCCCCAACGCCCGCTCCAACACCGATTGTTACGCCATCGGCCGCGCCCACGCTGCCGCCGGCGATCTCAGTTGCACCATCGCCGGGTTCCGTAAAGGTGACTGACGATCACCCCGTACCGCCTGGGTCGATCCCGGATTCTGTCCCGCCTGCCAATGCCGACATTGCCAAGCCGGACGAACACAGCCGGTCACGGATCGGGAAATGGATTTCCGCAATTCCATTGCTGGGCCCTGTGGTGGACAACGCCCGGCATTGAGCCGCCAGTCTAGCTGCTGGCCGGGAACTAATTTTCCAAGTGCGTTCGCAGGTGGTCTGGTGCTGGAAGGTCGGGCTTGACCCAGCAGCGCAAAGCCCGCAAAAAGCCACCCCGAACGGCCATTGCAACCCCGATTCCGGACGCGTTCGGGACACATTGCCGTCCATGCACGACAAAGTTCTGATCGTCGATTTTGGTTCCCAGGTAACGCAGCTCATTGCGCGCCGCGTAAGGGAAGAAAAGGTCTATTCCGAAATCGTGCCTTATCAGAAGGCCGAGGCAGCGTTCCATGAGATGAAACCAAAGGCGGTGATCCTTTCGGGCGGACCCGCGTCGGTCCTCGATAAGGATGCGCCACTGGCGCCCAAATCCATCTACGAGTCGGGCGTGCCGGTTCTGGGCATTTGCTACGGCGAGCAGGCAATGGCGCATCAGCTCGGCGGCAAGGTCGAGGGCGGGCATCACCGGGAATTCGGCCGCGCCGAAGTAACAGTCACCGAAGACACGCCGCTGTTCGAAGGCGTGTGGCGCCGGGGCGAAAAGTATCCGGTCTGGATGAGTCACGGCGACCGGGTAACGAAATTACCACAGGGCTTTCGCGTTCTCGGTACTTCAACCAACGCTCCGATTGCTATTATTGGCGACGACAAACGCAAGTTCTACGCCACTCAGTTCCACCTGGAGGTAGTGCATACACCGCACGGTGCAGCGATCCTGCGCAATTTCGTGCGCAAGATCGCTGGTCTCACCGGCGATTGGACAATGCGTGCCTTCAAGGAAGAGGCGATCGGTAAAATTCGCAAACAGGTTGGTAAAGGCCGCGTGATTTGCGGGTTGTCAGGCGGCGTCGACAGCGCGGTCGCCGCGGTATTGATCCATGAGGCAATCGGGGATCAGGTGACTTGCGTTCTTGTCGATCACGGATTGATGCGGCTCGGCGAAGCGCAAAAAGTCATCACGATGTTTCGCGACAGTTACAATATCCCATTGGTACACGTGGATGCGTCCGAGAAATTCCTCAAGGCGCTTGAAGGCGTCGAGGACCCGGAGGTCAAACGCAAGACAATCGGCAAACTGTTCATCGACGTGTTCGAGGCCGAGGCCAAGAAAATCGGTGGTGCGGAGTTTCTCGCCCAGGGCACGCTCTATCCGGACGTGATCGAAAGTGTTTCGTTTACCGGCGGTCCGTCTGTCACTATCAAGTCGCACCACAATGTCGGCGGGCTGCCGGAACGTATGCATATGAAGTTGGTGGAGCCCTTGCGCGAACTCTTCAAGGACGAGGTTAGGGCCTTGGGTCGGGAGCTTGGCCTTCCTGAGGCCTTTGTCGGCCGTCATCCGTTTCCGGGCCCCGGCCTCGCCATCCGTTGCCCGGGTGCGATTACACGTGAGAAGCTCGACATCTTGCGGCTCGCCGATGAAATCTACATCGAGGAAATCCGCCGCAGCGGCCAATATGACGACATCTGGCAAGCATTTGCGGTATTGCTGCCGGTGAAAACCGTCGGTGTGATGGGCGACTATCGCACCTATGAATATGTCATCGGTCTGCGTGCGGTGACGTCGACCGATGGAATGACCGCCGATTTTTATTCTTTCGAAATGAAGTTTTTGGGCGCGGTCGCCACGCGTATCATCAACGAAGTGAAAGGTGTCAATCGCGTCGTTTATGACGTGACCTCGAAGCCGCCCGGTACGATCGAGTGGGAGTGACTGTGAGCATTACCATCTATGGAATCAAAAACTGTGACACCATGAAAAAGGCACGCGCTTGGCTCGACAAGCATCACGTCGAATACGCCTTTCATGACTACAAGACCGCGGGGATTGAACGAGCCCGCCTTGAGCGATGGACCAAGAAAGTGGGTTGGGAGATCTTGCTCAATCGCGCGGGGACGACGTTCAAGAAGTTACCCGACAAAGACAAGGCCGGTTTGTCTGAGGCGAAAGCCATCACCTTGATGCTCAGGCATCCGTCGATGATCAAGCGTCCGGTACTTGAGGTAAGCGCGGGGAAACTGCTGGTTGGCTTCAGGCCTGAAGAATACGGTGCGGCGACCACATGATTGTCATGGCCGGGCTTGTCCCGGCCATCCACGTTTTCTCATCCCGGCGTACCAAGGCGTGGATGCCCGCGACGAGCGCGGGCATCACGAAGTCACCCCTTGATCCGGCAGGCTTTCCCTGCCACATGCGCCCCATGAACAAGCCTGTAGTTACCTCCGATTCGATTGCTGTGACGCCGCTTGCTGCCGAGGTCGACCGCCGGCGCACGTTCGCAATTATTTCCCATCCGGATGCCGGCAAAACCACGCTGACCGAGAAGTTGCTGCTATTCGGCGGCGCTATCAATCTCGCCGGTCAAGTGAAAGCCAAGCGAGACCGCCGCTCGACCCGTTCCGACTGGATGGCCATCGAGCGCGAGCGCGGCATTTCGGTCGTCACCTCGGTAATGACTTTCGATTACGATGGCCGGGTGTTCAATCTGCTCGACACGCCGGGCCACGAGGATTTCTCGGAGGATACCTACCGCACGCTGACGGCAGTTGACTCGGCGGTGATGGTTATCGATGCCGCAAAGGGCATCGAGGATCGTACGCGCAAACTATTCGAAGTCTGCCGGCTGCGGGACATCCCGATTGTGACGTTCATCAACAAGATGGATCGCGAGAGCCGCGATCCCTTTGATCTGCTTGATGAGATTGAAAAAACGCTGGCGCTCGACACCTCGCCGATGACCTGGCCCATTGGCCGGGGCCGTGACTTTGCGGGAACCTACGATATTGCCACCGGCGAGATGCGGCTTGTCAGCGAGGATGGAAAAACGATCGAGCGCCAACGGCTTGATCTGGCCGCCCTTGCCGCAAAAAATTCCATGCTCGACGTCAAGGCGATTTCGGACGAACTGGCGTTGGTGAAGGATGCCTGCCGTACGTTTGATTTTAAATCTTTCCAGGAAGGCCATCTCACGCCGGTGTTTTTTGGCTCGGCACTCAAGAATTTCGGCGTCAAGGATTTGCTCGATGCGTTAGCCTTGTTTGCGCCGGCACCGCGTGCACAGGCGTCTAACGTACGTACGGTCGACGCGCACGAAAACTCCATGACGGCGTTTGTCTTCAAGATTCAAGCCAACATGGACCCCAACCACCGTGATCGTATTGCCTTTGCGCGCCTTTGTTCGGGGAAGTTGCGCCGCGGCATGAAGGCTAAACTCACGCGTACTGCCAAACCGCTAACGCTGTCGACGCCCCAATTTTTCTTTGCGCAGGATCGAGCGCTTGCGGAAGAAGCCTATGCCGGCGATGTGGTCGGCATTCCCAATCACGGTACCTTGCGGATCGGCGACACACTGACGGAAGGGGAGGACATCGCGTTTCTTGGCGTTCCTAATTTTGCACCGGAGATACTGCGGCGGGTGAAGCTCGGCGACCCGATGAAGGCCAAGAAGCTGAAGGAGGCGCTCCAACAGATGGCGGAAGAAGGTGTGGTACAGGTCTTCCGTCCCCTGGACGGTGCGCCGGCGCTGGTCGGAGTCGTTGGTCCTTTGCAACTCGATGTTTTAAAAGTCCGACTATCGGGGGAATACGGGCTGGATATCGGCTTCGAGCAGCCGGAATTCCAGCTTGCGCGCTGGATTGCTTCCGCCGATGCGGGGAAGCTCGACGATTTCGTGCAGGCCAACTATTCAAGCTGCGCCGAGGACCTTGATGGCGACAAGGTTTTCATGGCGCGCAATCAATTTATTCTTGACTACACACGCGAACGTGCCCCCCGAATTTCCTTCACCGACATCAAAGACGTGAAGAATAAAGCAGCCTAGTTCAATTTCGGGAGACGATATGTCAAGGCGCTCATCTAGGATATGTATTGGACGAGGGGTGCTTGCATGGATTGTGACGATCCTCTACTGCGGCGGTTAACTGACGTGAGTTTAGCATGGGCTTAAGTATCCTCGTTCTCGGCCTGGTGATTTTTCTCGGAACGCACCTTTTTGTTTCGTTCCGCGATCCGCGTGCCAATGTTATCGCGCGGGTCGGGCTGCCGGCCTATCGCGGGCTATTTGCAGTCGTCTCGATCGCAGGCCTCGTATTGATCATCTGGGGCTACGGGCAATACCGGGCGCACGAATGGATTCAAATATGGTCGCCGCCCGCGTTCATGCGACACATCACTATTGGGCTGATGTTGTTCGCGGTGATCTTCGTCGTCGCAGCCTTTGTACCCAGCCATATCAAGACTCGCCTCAAGCATCCGATGCTTGCTGGCGTGAAGACCTGGGCTCTCGCTCATTTGCTTTCCAATGGCGATCTTGGCTCGATCCTCCTCTTCGGCACGTTTCTCGCCTGGGGTGTTTACGCGCGCATCGCCGCCAAACGGCGCAACGATCTCGGGCCCACGACGACTCCGGCGGGCCGGACCAATGATGCTATCGTAGTCGGACTCGGTATCGTTGTTTATCTCGCGCTTGGTTACGCGTTCCATCCAGCCGTGATCGGCGCGCCGGTGTTTGGAAAGTAAAATGTCGGTTCAGGACGAGATCCGGCGGCTCACCGCCCCTGACATACGCGCACGCAAGGGCGGCGAGCCGATCGTTTGCCTGACCTCCTATCACGCGCATACCGCGCGCATCGTGGATGCGCACTGTGATGTAATTCTGGTTGGTGATTCGCTCGGCATGGTGATGCACGGCCTCGAGACCACCGTTCCCGTCACGCTTGAAATGATGATCTTGCAGGGGCACGCGGTCATGCGCGGCTCCAAACGCGCGCTCGTGGTGGTGGATATGCCGTTTGCCTCCTACGAAGCATCGAAAGAGCAAGCCTTCATGAACGCGGCGCGCGTGCTCAAGGAGACCGGCTGCGGCGCAATCAAAGTCGAAGGCGGCAAGCGCATGGCGGAAACCATCCGCTTTCTCTCCGATCGTGGCGTCCCGGTAATGGCCCATGTCGGGTTGACGCCTCAGGCGATTAACACCATCGGCTCTTTCCGGGCACAAGGCCGCGATGAAGCCGATTGGGCGCGCATAGAGGAAGATGCAATTGCGGTCGCACAAGCCGGCGCGTTTTCGGTGGTGATTGAAGCGGTGGCGGAGCCGCTGGCGCGTAAGCTGACGGCCGCAGTGGCGGTCCCGACCATCGGCATTGGCGCGAGCGTGGCCTGCGACGGGCAGATTCTGGTGCTGGAGGACATGCTCGGACTGTCGCCACGGGTGCCGAAATTCGTCAAGCGCTACGGTTCGCTTGGCCCTGGCATTGAGAAAGCCGTCGCCGACTATGCCGCCGAGGTTCGCTCGCGTGCCTTTCCTGGCCCCGAGCACGTCTACCCGATGAAAAGCAAGAAGGGCTGACGCTCTGGAATATTAATGATTGCTGGCTTTGGCTTTGCCTTTGCCTTAGGCGCGCCACATCGCTAGTTTACCGCGCAATTCGGCCCAGGGTGGGCCATGGGCGGGTTGGAACCTATCGTGGCCGATATCTTTCATGAAGTAGATGAAGAAGTCCGGCGTGAGCAGCTCAAGAAGCTGTGGGATCGCTACAGCATCTATTTGATCGCGCTTGCCGTTCTGATCGTCGCCGGCATCGGTGCGTGGCGCGGCTACGAATATTGGATTGCCAAGCGAGCCGCGGCCGCTGGCGCAGCTTTTGAGGCCGCCGTGGCCTTGAGCGGGGATGGCAAATACGCCGAAGCAGAATCTGCGTTTGCCAAAGCAGCGGCCGAGGCGCCCGAAGGATATCGCGTGCTCGTCCGCATGCGCGCGGCCGGTACTCTCGCCCAGATCAAGCCTGCCGACGCAATAAAAGCCTATGACGAACTTTCAGCCGATGCCTCAGTCGGAACAATTTGGCAGGACCTTGCGGCGATACGCGCCGGGCTGCTGCTTGTCGACACAGCGCCGTTAGCGGACATGCGCAGACGACTCGATCCGCTTGCCGAACCGACGCGCAGCTTTCGTCACACTGCTCGCGAACTTCTCGCGCTGTCTGCGTGGCGTAACCACGATTTTTCTTCTGCCAAGCGCTACCTCGATATGATCGCGACCGATGCGGATTCGCCGATAGGCACACGGGCGCGCGCCGACGTTTTGTCTGGATTGGTCGCAGCGGAAGGCAAGAGTTGAGGATAGAGGCATGCGAGCAATTCAACGTGCCGTGCTGCTGTGCGCCTTGGTTACGTTTGTGCCCGCGCTGACAGCGTGTTCGTCAGGCTTTGACCCCGACAAGCTCGATTTCTTCGGCCTTAACGAAAAGAAGAAGCTTCCAGGCGAGCGCAAGGAAGTGTTTCCGGGTGGAGTTCCAGGCGTTTCACAGGGTATCCCGTCGGAATACATGAAGGGCAACCAGCCGCCAGCCGATGCCACGGCGGCCCCTGCCGCCGAGCCGGACAAGAAAACTGCCGCGGTCGAGCCGGAACCAAAGCCAAAGCCCAAACCAAAGCGTCCGCCCAAACCGCCGACCCAGATTACCGTCCAGCCGGCCCCGCAACAGCAGCAGCAGCCGGCACCCTGGCCGCAGGACCAGCAGCCGGCACAGCAGCAGACTCAAGCGCCTACGGCGCCGTGGCCTTCGTCGCCGCAGCCCGGCACCTTCTCGCGCTGACGGCGTATAGTGCAAGCGGCCGTCCTCGGCTTGACGCGAGGACAACCCTCGCCGCAAACACATGTTTGATTTTTTTATGGACTGCCGTGTCCGGGCTGGCAGCGCTAACGAATGACATTCACAGTTGCCATTGTCGGCCGGCCCAATGTCGGCAAATCAACCTTGTTCAACAGGCTGGTCGGCCGGCGTCTGGCCTTGGTCGATGACCGGCCTGGTGTTACGCGCGATCGGCGCGAAGGGCAGGGCCGGCTTGGCGATATTGAGTTTACGGTGATTGATACCGCGGGCCTGGCGCAGTCGGCGCCCGAAAGTCTTTCTGGGCGAATGCGAGTCCAGACCGAGGCGGCAATTGACCAGGCAGACGCCATATTCTTCATGATCGATGCGCGCGTCGGTCCAACACCGGTCGACCACAGTTTCGCCGATGTCGCGCGCAAATCGGGCAAGCCAATCGTACTCGTCGCCAACAAGAGCGAAGGGACCGCGGGAGAATCGGGGCGACTGGAGGCTTACGCGCTCGGCCTCGGCGAGCCTGTGCCAATCTCGGCCGAGCACGATGAGGGCATGTCCGACCTCTACGATGCCTTGCGCGCCGTTCTGCCGGAACAGGCCACAGAGCAAATAGCCGAACTCACTCCGAATCAGGCGCATCCCATCCGTGTGGCAATTGTCGGTCGTCCCAATGCCGGCAAGTCGACCCTGATCAACCAGCTGATCGGCGAGGAAAGACTCCTCACCGGACCGGAGGCCGGCATCACTCGGGACGCCATTGCGGTAGAGCACGTCTGGCAGGGTCACAAGTTTCGTATGTATGACACTGCCGGACTGCGACGCCGCTCGCGTGTCGAAGAAAAGCTGGAGAAACTTTCAGTTGCCGACGCGCTCAACGCGGTGCGGTTTGCGGAAGTCGTCGTGGTGTTGCTTGACCTGGAAAATGCTTTCGAGGAACAGGATCAGCACATTGCTGATCTGGTGGAGCGGGAAGGCCGCGCCATCGTCATCGCGGTCAACAAATGGGACCTGAGGAAGAAAACGGCCGGTGTTATTGGCAGGCTGCGCGAACAGGCGGACGAAAAGCTTACCCAGCTAAAGGGAGTTCCACTGGTAGCGGTCTCGGGCCTTACCGGCGAGGGTCTCGACCGCCTGATGCAGGCCGTCGTCGACGCTTATGAGATTTGGAACAAGCGCGTTCCCACCAGCGCGCTCAATCGTTGGTTCGAGCACGCAATCAGTGCGCACCCGCCACCAGCGGTGTCCGGCCGCTCGTTGCGACTCAATTACATTACGCAGCCGAAAAGTCGACCGCCAAGTTTTGTGGTGTTCTGCACGCGGGCTGATGCAGTGCCTGACGCCTACAAACGTTATCTATTGAATTCATTGCGCGAGACGTTCGATCTGCCCGGCACCCCGATCCGCCTGTCATTGCGCGAGAAAGATAATCCGTTCAAGGGACGGGCAAAAAGAAAGCACTGAGCGGGTCACGCTGGCGGCCTGAAATCCATAAATTTCTTCTCGCGGAAATTGTAGATTTTTCCGTTTTCGGTGCAGTCCGGCAGGCAAAGAGGGACGAGTGCCTTGGCGACTTCCTCCGGCGTAGGCACCGTCAGCGGATCGATACCGGGGAAAGCGCTGGCATACATACGCGTGCGGGTGGGTCCAGGCGCAAATAAATTGGCACGCACGGAAGTGGTCGCGCATTCAGCCGCATAAGTCCGCACCAGCACTTCGAGGGCCGCCTTTGAAGCCGCGTAAGGGCCCCAATATGCACGGCCTATGTGGGCAACGCCTGAGGTGAGAAACACCGCGCGGCCTGCCCGGGAGCGCTGAAGCAAAGCGTCCATGCAGCGAATAAGCTGCCAATTGGCTGTGACATTGACCGCTACAAGATTGTCCCAATCTTTCGGCTCGACATGAGAGAGCGGGGAGAGCGCGCCGAGAATGCCGGCATTGCCGACCAGTACGTCGAGCCGTTGGTAGCGTTCGTTGAGGGCAAGCGCGAGCCGTGCGATGCCGTCACTATCCTTGATGTCGAGCGGAACAAGCGTGGCGGAGCCCCCGGCCGTCTTAATCCTGTCGTCGAGCTCTTCCAACCCGCCGACCGTACGCGCCACGGCCACAATATGCGCCCCGGCTTGCGCGAGTTCGAGCGCAAGCGCCGCGCCAATGCCGCGCGAGGCGCCTGTCACCAGCGCAATACGATCAAAAAGGGGCTTGGCCATAAGCGAAGACAATGACGCGGGCTAGATGGCTTCCGCCAGCAGTGAAAGTTGCCGTGGGCTCGCCTCTTGCGCGGCGAGGTCAGTAAGCGGCGTTGGATAGTCGCCGGTGAAGCAGTGGTCTGTAAATTGTGGTCGCGCCGGATCACGTCCTTCGAAGCCCATGGCACGATAGATGCCATCGACCGACAGGAACGCCAGCGAGTCGGCACCGATGAACTTTCGCATGCTATCGAGATCGTGGGTGGCAGCGAGCAGCTTGTCACGCTCGGGAGTGTCGATCCCGTAATAATCGGGGTGCTTAATCGGCGGTGAAGCGATGCGGAAATGGACTTCCTTGGCGCCGGCATCGCGCATCATCTGCACAATCTTTTTCGACGTGGTACCGCGGACAATCGAGTCGTCTACCAGAACAATGCGCTTGCCTGCGACGACCGCGCGGTTGGCGGAGTGCTTGAGACGAACGCCCTGATCGCGGATCGACTGGGTCGGCTGGATGAAGGTGCGTCCGACATAATGATTGCGGATGATGCCGAGTTCGTACGGAATTCCGGCCTCTTGGGCAAAACCGATCGCTGCAGGCACACCGGAATCCGGCACCGGGACAATCACGTCAGCCTGCGCCGGAGATTCGCGTGCAAGCTGCGCGCCCATGGTCTTGCGCACGTCGTACACGTTACGGCCGCCAACAATAGAGTCGGGCCGGGAGAAGTAGACATATTCGAAGATGCAAGGGCGCGCCGGCATCGGCGGGAAGGGCTTGTGCGACTGGGCCCCTTCCTCATCAAAAATGACGACCTCGCCGTTTTCCACGTCGCGCACGTACTGTGCGCCAATGATGTCGAGTGCGCAGGTTTCGGAAGCAAGAATCGGACAGCCGTCGAGCTTTCCGACAACCAGCGGACGGATACCGAGCGGATCGCGCGCACCCACCAGCTTTTTGTTGGTGAGGCCAACGAATGCATACGCGCCCTCAAGTTGCCGCAGGCCCTCAATGAATCGATCGACAAAGCGATTACGCCGCGCGCGCGCAACGAGGTGCAGGATCACTTCGGTGTCGGTGGTCGACTGCATCATGGCGCCCTCGTGCACGAGGTCGCGTCGTAGTTTGATGCCGTTGGTGAGATTTCCGTTGTGGCCGATGGCGAACCCACCTGCATTGAGTTCGGCAAAGAGGGGCTGCACGTTGCGTATAATTGTTTCGCCGGTGGTCGAATAGCGCACATGGCCTATGGCCGAGGTACCGGGTAGTCGATCAATCACCTCGCGACGGGCGAAGGCGTCACCAACAAGCCCGAGGCGGCGCTCCGAATGGAAACGTTTGCCGTCGAAGGAAACGATGCCGGCGGCTTCCTGGCCACGGTGCTGAAGGGCATGTAGTCCAAGCGCTGTGATGGCGGCCGCGTCAGGGTGGCCAAAGATACCAAATACACCGCATTCTTCGCGCAGGCGGTCGGCGTTGGGGTCAAACTCCGCATCAGCCGTGGAAACCGGGTCCTGAGGGGAGTTGTGCATCGCTATTGCGTTCCGCTTGCCTTGGGTTGCGTCAACGTCAGTTCCGACCGCTGATCGGGATTGGCGTCCGGCGCATCCTGATCATCCGGCTTCGGCTTTTTAAGCCTCTTTAAGATGGTGCTTTCGGGATCATCCGGCAACATGGACATCAGCCATTGTCCAGTGTTTTGCAGCACCAATTTTGACTTGGCGCTACGCACCCACTCCGGCTGGCTGCGGTCTGGCACCAGCCACGCGAAAAACAGAAATGCGACCACGACAATAATCAAGCCGCGGCCGAGCCCGAAAAGGAAACCAAGCGTGCGATCGAGCGCGCCGACCCGGCTGTCGAGGACCATGTCGGAAACACGAGCGGTAATAATCGTGACGATAAGCAAAGTGCCAAGGAATACGCCGCCAGCCGAAACACCGGCAGCCACCATATCGCTGCTGAAATACTGTTTTGCCACAGGCAGAAGGCGGGAATAGGAATAAAGCGTCACCAGCGCGGCTACGCCCCAAGCGCCAATCGACAGAATTTCGCGCATGAAGCCGCGGATCATCGCGAGCAACCCCGA
>Ga0187785_10000209_pt1 | contig 22946 bp, 19 predicted proteins | sample 0815_BV2_4_20_MG_FD_132466 | JGI IMG/M metagenome (GOLD analysis project Ga0187785, IMG submission 132466) | Tropical peat soil microbial communities from peatlands in Department of Meta, Colombia - 0815_BV2_4_20_MG | ecosystem: Environmental > Terrestrial > Soil > Wetlands > Peat | place...
GATGTAGCGCCGCAGCTCATTCCTGACTATCGCTGCTTCTGCACACCGGAAACAGGTTGCGATGAAGACTGCGTCTGCATCGACTCTGCCATCAACAAGAGCTCGGGCACGTGAGATGGCAAGTTTGAGATCGGGGCTGCGGACATCGAGGCCGAAATCTTCGAAATCCTTCCTGATATCCTTCAGCGCAACGTCGGGATAAAAGATCTCGCCGCTCACTTCCCGCGCTGCTGCGTCAATCTCGTGCTGGACCCCGGAATATTCCGGTCCGCAGGAGAGCTGTGCGATCCGAACCGGCGGGGTCATGGAGCATCTCCCAGCCCGGAAAGGAACCGCTTAATCGCGGCCACAAACTTTACGCCTTCATCCTCATTCTTTGGGTAGTAGAGATCGAGTTTCGGGATATCTTTCGAACGGATGAGGTACTTGAGCAGTTCGTTCGTCCGGGCACAGCCCATGCAGCCAAAGGCCAGATCGGCATCATTGATGATGATCGCTGCCTCGCAGGAATCTACCATGGGGCCATAGAGTGCCATGCGGCCCCGCACGCCGCTGGGGACTTCGACGGCTGCCCATTTCAGGCCTTTTTTCGGCTCCTCCGGGGTTATCTGGAGCGGCGGTGATTCGAGTCCTGCAGTCTGAATTCGTTCGCGGATGGCTGTGGCCGACGAGAGCGGGGTGTGGCCGTAGCGGGCAACCATGTCAGAGAGGATCAGGCTCGTTGCGGGGTAGATAAAAACCTTAACCATATCAGGACTCCTGTACATCGATCAGTTTCTTGAGCCGGGAGACGTCGAGCGCTTTATGTTGCAGCGGGTCATCGGGCGGAGGAACCGTCTTTTCATCGCGGGTATCCAGCTCCTCAAGTCCATGGGAGATATATGGAATGACCGTCATTTCATATTCCATGCCATTGTAGCCCGGGCGGGCACCGCCGAGGTTTGCCCGGCAGCGCCGTGAGTCGCCAGGGGGAAATCCCCGGTCCTTGACAAAGATATGGGCCGGATCGATCTTCCGGAGTTCGGTGATAATCCGGTCGACCTCGTTCTCGGGACCGTTGATGACCAGCCCGAAACAGGTCTCTTTGATCATCACTCCTTTTGCGATCTCATATGCCCGGATCCCAAGATCGGCCGGTGTGATGTCGAACGATTCGACAACGACGTACCGGGTAACGGATCCCACATGCGTCGGCGTGTAAGCAGTCACCGTTTTACCTCCCTGACATACACCTTTTCCCGTTCCTTTACCTTTTTAATTTTCTCAGTATCAATGACCTGGCCGATCATATTTGTTCCTTCGAATGGTTCTGAAGTGGGGCCGAACTCACTGTTCGCAGAAAGGCGTACACCGACCATGCCGGCACCTTTCCGGGAATCGTTGGTGATCCCGAGGCCGGCTGCCGGGACTTCACCTACAGGTGTATTCTCCGGGTTAAGGCGGACATCCACCGGTATGACCGGTTTGAACAGGACGACATCATCAAATTTGAAAAAGACCGGCAGCATGCCGGCATCGTGCTCCTTGAGCCCGGTGATCCTGCGGAACACCTCGCAGCTTGACGGCGCCTTTTCATCGTCGAGCCGGATATCGATCACTTTATCATAGGGCGCAGTGTTGACAGCGACCTTTTTTCCAGCAAGCACTTCGAGGGTTGTCCCCGGGTCCTGGGAGACCACGATCCGCTCACCGGCATCTTTGTCAAACGTGAGGGTAAATCCCCTGGCGGCCGCGATCTCTTTTGCCTGCGACAGGGGAAGACCGAGGAGATCGATGCGCGCCGGCTGGACAGTAACGGCAATGATATCGTCGTCCCGGGCGAGTTTCGGCAGCTCAATACCGCCCGTCACCTGACCGACAATGTTGTGTGCCATGCTGCTCGGGACGTCGGTGCGATAAATATAAATTCCTCCTGCCGACGGACCTGAGGATCGGATCGTGACTACTCCCTCCCTGCGGGGATGCCGGAATTCTGCCGGCGCTTCACCTGTCCCGGCAAGCCGGGAATCGAGGATGTGGGTGCTCGTTGCGCGGCCGACAACGAACCTTTCGCTTTTCAGGCCGAGAAGCATATGTTCCACGCCGGTAGCCGCTTCGGTTGTAACCGCATCTGCAGTATAACCCTGGGCAGTTATTGCTACCCGGGTCACGACCTGCATTCCGTCCTCAAGAGGAATCGTCATATCCCGCGTTGTGTAAGAACGACTGGTGTCGGCCCAGCTGATGACCGGCTCAATTTTCGTGATACGATCACCAGTCGACCAGCGATCAAGCACGGCACGGCCGCTCACAACCCTGCCGATGACACCGCCGCTCTCATCAGCGCCGTGGTCAGCGGAGTGTCGGCTCTTCGAAAAGATCAGGTACGATCTCTGGGGATCATACCCCCCGCAGCCGAGAATGACATCATCCCTCTCATAGAGGTGAGGTTTACGGGCAGGTCTTATGCCGGAAGGAAAGGGGCCAAAAGCCGCAGCAGACCGATCTGTCCAGTGGATCGCTAACCTGGCAGCAGTTTCCGGAGATTCCAGGTCGGGGACATTCCCACCACCGAGTTCAACGGTGACCTGCCCGCTGGTAGTGCCTATCAGAATGCTGCTGGTCTTCGCCTGCTCCTGGGTGACGGGGCGAATAATCGCGACGCTGCATTCCCGTGGGTGGCCGTTCAGGATGGATCCAAGGGTGCTTCCCTGGCCGATCTCCATCCTCTTTCCGTCGAGGTGGATGGTGATCATTCCCGACCTCAGGCAGGGGGCTGGTTCATGACTTTTCGCTCTTCAGCGGTAAGGCTGGCAAGAATTTCCTCAGTCTTCCCAATCTGGACGATCTTTCCCCCCCGCATGAGTGCCAGGCGGTCACAGATGTCCCGGACGAAGTCCATGTCATGGGAGACAACGATGAAAGTCTCTTCCATTTCCTCGCGGGCATGAAGGATGGAATGCTTCACATCGATCTTGGTGATCGGATCCATCGTACCGGTGGGCTCATCGAGGATGACGAGGCGGGGCTCCCGTATCAGTACCTGGGCAAGGGCGACCCGGTGTCGTTCGCCTTCCGAGAGCTGGGCCGGCATCCGCTCGAGAATATCCTTGCTTTTTTCTTCCGTAAAACCAGCCATCCTGAGGGTAATCAGGGCTTTCCGCATAGCGAGTTCCTTGGGGAACTCGAGACCGATAGCATCCGTCAGATTGTCAAGAATTGTCCGGTGCGGGAACAGGTCGTACTCCTGGTGGAGGAGGCCGATGTACGCCGTTGCCCGTCCCCGCTGCTCGATCCCCGGCTTGGTCATGTCCACCCATTCGTCCCCTATCCGGATGTTCATCTCTCCGCTCGTTGGTTCGATGAGACCGGCAATGATGCCTGACAATGTTGTCTTTCCCGCACCGCTCTTCCCGATAATTCCAAAGATCTCCTTGGCGTACACTTCGAAGGATACCCCGTTCACCGCTTTGACGACACCGCGGTCAGCGGAAATATAGCGTTTGACAAGGTCCCGTGCGACAGCGATTTTCTCACCCAGGTCGGTTTGCCCAAACTCTTCGGTATCCTCGTACCCTTTCATGAACTGGTCAATGACTTCCCGGGGAGTCCCGATCTTCGCAATCGACCCGTCCACGAGAAGAATGGCCCGGCTTGCCACATCCTCAATGACCTGGGAGAAGTGGGAAGTGACAACCATTCCCATGTTATTGTTTTTCGCAGCTTCCGACAGCATTTCGTGGACAATCTTTGCCGTACCGGGATCTAGAGTTCCTGTCGGCTCATCGGCAAAGAGCATGAAAGGTTCCTTTGCCAGCTGCCGGGCCAGCACCACCCGCTGCTTCTCTCCGCCGGAAAGGTCCCGGGCAATATGCATCATCCGATGGGAAAGCCGCACCTGGTCGATCAGATCTGCTGCCCTGTTGATGGCCTCATCCGGGGGATATTCGATATCATCGAGGGCATGGAGAACGTTTTCAATCACTCGGTCGTCACCATACAGGGCGAACGAACGCTGGAACATGATTGCTGTCCGCCTCATCAGGCGGCGCCGGAGGGTCTCATCCTTCTCATTCCAGAGATCGATGTCCATGGCAGCAAGGGTCCCTCCGCATTTGGGGCACGGTTTGCCCGCCGAACTCCCGACATCGAGGTAGGCGCATCCGCTGCATACGGCGACATGGTAGAGGATCCTGCCGCTCGTCGGGGGCTGTTCCACCCCCCTCATAAGATGCATGAGCACCGTCTTTCCTGCACCGCTCCTGCCAATAATCCCCAGGATCTCCCCTTCGGCAATCTCAAAAGAGATATTCTTGAGTACCCCCTTGCCATCAAAATCCATGGAGAGGTTGTCGACCGTGATCAATGGAGCCTTCATAATACCCTTATACCTAATGTGACCGAGGTCTCATATTACCTTTTATATGCTGCCCCGCAACCGTCACGATCGCAATGTCCGGCCCCGGTCAGCAGGGTGGCAACGATCGGGACCACGTCACCTACATTTTTCACGACATGGTCTGCTTCTTTGTAGAGCTCCTCCGGGCGGTCTCCTGCCTGCTGGACGGTAAGGATCGCGACGTCGGCATTCTGCATGGCGTTCAGGTCGTTGATACCGTCCCCCACCATCACGACAGTATCGTAGTCCTGCCGGAGATCGCTCACAATCTGGGCTTTAACCGTCGGCGTTGCAACACCATACACCCGGTCCCTGGGGATACCCAGGAAGTCTGCCATCTTCTCCAGCTTGGTGACACGGTCCCCGGAAGCAATGAACGTCGGCACACCCATGCGGTGGAGCGAGGTGACGGTCTCTTTGGCGCCATCGAAGGGCCAACCCCCGGCCGTTATGGTGAATTCGATGCCCTCCTGCGCCATATTGACAATTGCACCGCTGTTCAGGGTGACGACCGACTCGGCCCTGCAGACTGTCCAGACGTTCCTGATACATTCCTGCAGGTCGCCGACCCGTGCACGGCTGTCGCTGTAGAGGATATCCCCGATCTCGTCGGCGGTCGTGATCTTCCTTGTGCAGCTCACCCCGAAGCCGATATCATGACGGGTCAGGTACTCGGAAAGAAGGAGATCGGCGGGGGCGGCCATTAGGTCCTTGGAGTGAACCGGGAGGACGATGAGCACCCGGTCGGGCGAGCTGAATGTGAGTGTGGTCGTCTCGATACCGGGAAGCAGTTTTTGATGGCAGATGTCCTTTGCAACGCGGTACGTATTCAGAAGCGTTCCGGCACTGTCGAAGACAACGGCGACCGACATGGATCACACCCGGCAATAACTCTATGGTATTTCACTGTTCATTCAATCAATGAAGCTTAATGTCCGTAGATGAAACCTCAGAGAAGATAAAGAGCATGGAGATCCGTGGCGCCGGCAGGATTGCACGGGCAGCCGCCGAAGCCCTCCGGGACCATGCGCTCGCCACGAAAGCCACGAGCTGTGCTGTCTTCAGGAAGAAGATGGAGGAGGCCGCCGATCATCTTGTTACCACCCGGCCGACTGCCGTGTCCCTCCCCAATGCGGTGCATATGGTGATGGCACCGCTCGGATCTGCCAGGACTGTAGAGGAAGCCCGGTTTGGCATGGTCCAGGCTGCCGACCGTTTCCTCCAGTCATCCCAGCAGGCAGTGGAAAAAATTGCAGAGTTTGGGGCACATCATATCCGGGACGGGGACACGATCCTTACCCACTGCAACTCCGAGGCAGCCCTTGGCTGCATTATCGCAGCACACCGGAGCGGCAAGGAGATCTCGGTTATTGCTACCGAGGTCCGGCCGAGAAACCAGGGGCATATTACGATCCGGACCCTCAACGATGCCGGTGTCCGGACCAGTTTCATTGTGGATTCAGCTGTCCGCTCGTTCATCCACGATGTGGATCTTGTTATGGTTGGTGCGGATGCGGTTACGGTCAACGGTGCTGTCGTGAACAAGATCGGCACCTCCCAGGTGGCACACACCGCTGCAGAAGCACGGGTTAATATGGTAGTGGCTGCCGAGACCTACAAGTTCGCTCCCCGCACCATTATCGGTGAATTCATCGAGATCGAAGAGAGAGACGGAAATGAGGTGCTCGCTGATGAGATTGCAAAGACCCTTCCGAACGTCACTGTCCGCAACCCTGCGTTCGATGTTACCCCCCCGGAATATATCGACCTGATCGTAACGGAAGCCGGTGCCATCCCACCCCAGATGGCCTATGTCATCATCCGGGACCACCTGGGATGGGGAATCAGCGAGTTCAACGCCGCTCCCCCGGGCCCGGCACGGAAATGAAGGGAACAAGCTGTCATTTTTAAGGCTCACCCCTCCCGGGCAGGGCTTTCTTTTTGAAGTGATCCTCGTCTGTCTTCACGGCAGGCATTGCAGGGAAGGCCTTTTTTTGTCAGCGCCCCCATCTGAGTGTGCGAGCCTGATCAGGTAACCGGTCCAGGTCAGGGAGGGTGAACAGGATGGAAATACCATTTGCCAAGGTCCAGGGAAACGGAAACGACTTCATCATCATCGACGAGTACCGCCATACGGTCATTCCCGATGACATGAAGGGGCAGTTCGCCGTGAACTATTGCGACCGGCGGTTCGGGATCGGTGCCGACGGCGTAATCTACCTCTCAAAATCAGAGAAAAGCGATATCCGGATGCGCATCTTCCAGCCGGATGCGAGCGAGGCGGAGATGTGCGGCAACGGTATCCGGTGTCTCGCCAAGTATGCGCTGGATGCCGGCTATGTAAAGGGGTCGTGCACGGTGGAAACTCCGGCGGGGTTGCTCGCCGTAACCATGGCTTACCGCGACGATGAGTTCTCTGCCACCATCACGATGACCTTTCCGCTCTTTGACCGAAAGGATATTCCGGCTACCGGGAGCGGAGAGTACAAGGAGCACATCGGTTCCTTCGACGTATATGCGGTGAATACCGGTGTACCCCATGCAGTCATTCCCGTCAATTCGGTAGATAGCATCGATATAACCACTGCCGCCCCTCCTATTCGCAACCATCCCACCTTTCCGCAGGGAGCGAATGTAAACTTTATGGAGAAGACCGGGGAGAACAGCATCCGGATCCGTACCTTTGAACGGGGGGTGGAGGACGAGACACTCTCCTGCGGTACCGGCGCGACTGCCTCCGCAGCGGTGGCCCGCAAGCTCGGGCTTGTCGGGGATACCGTCAGTGTCGATACCCCCGGCGGCCCCCTCACCATCTACCTGAAGGACGAGGTAAAGATGGAAGGCCCTGCGGTGACGGTCTTCGGAGGCGTCATCCTCTTTTAGATTTTTATTAATTATCCCTATCATCTGAACGCTTTCGGGACGTTTTGCTCCATCTCTCCCTCTTGCCGCTATGACACCCTCTCGCGAGAGGATCTCGGAAGGCTCCATTCCTCTATTCAGAGAGTGGCTGATCGCCAGCGCCAGCCGGGCAGAAATGATGCAGGTGGGAGATGGCCCGGCGGGAGGCTGGAAGCCTGGATTGTCGGAACCCGGGTGCAGCCGAAACGGTTACACGGATTCAGACTGAGATCCGGATCTTTAACGCACGTCTGAATAACCAAAATGGTCACCCGCACTTCATGGTCTCTGATAACATCATTTTAACTTTCAGAAAAACACCAGCAGCTTTGGCTGGATCATCATGAAGTGAAGGTTAGTAACAGATCCCTATTTGCCGAGGATCTCTTCACGGGAAGGAGGGCAGCCGCTGGTACAAGAGGCATCTTCGTGAAGCGTGGGCAGGTCGGCTTTCTCCTCCGGTGAGATGGCCCTGAAGACGACCTGCACTGCCGGGATTCCGTTATCCATGAACCACGTGGACATGACCTCGACATCAACCGGGGTGCCGTCCAGTCTCAGAAAGGTTTCCCTGACCCGCTGGAAGGTCAGCCCGTCCCCGGTTCCCCCCAGATCAGCCAGCCGCTCTTTCACGAACTGGTGCGAGACCGGGTGAACGAAGTCATAGATCGATCGCCCGACCAGGTCTTCGGGCGATGAGGCACCGGCGAGCGCCGCAGTGACCTCGTTTGCAACGACAATTTTTCCCTGCTTGTGGATAACAACGGCATCAAAGGATTGTTCAAGAAGTCTCCGGTATCGCTCCTCGCTGCATTTCAGGGCGGTCTCCCTTTTCTTCCGCTCGGTGATATCCCTCATCGACACCTGGACTGCAGGTTTCCCGTCGAAATAGGTCTTTACCCCCCTTCCTTCAACGACAATGGGCAAACCATCGATCCTGAGCATCTGCAATTCGAGGGATGGAGTTCTCTCTCCCCCGAGGTCTCTCCTGATATTGCTCATGACCGTGTCCCGATACTCAGGCTGAATAAATTCGAATACGTTCCTGCCAAGGATCTCTTCCGGTACTGTGGCACCAAACATGCTTACAGTTGCCGGGTTTACGTAGAGGATCTTTCCGTCACGGTGGAGAATGACTGCATCCGGAGAGATCTCGACAAGGTTCCGGTAACGGTCCTCGCTCTCCTGGAGAGCCTGGAGTACTGTTCTTCGTTCATCTTCGATAGAAATGGCTTTTGCCAGGAACGAGAGCGCCTCGAGATTCCGGGATGCCGGGGAACAGGCATCCTGGTACACAACGCAGAGCGATCCCAGGAACCGCTCCCCGATCTTCACCGGAACACCGACATACGAGTGCAGCCCGTACAGCCTGACATTGGGGTCGGTGTCGGCATAGGACGACGTAGGGAGATTTGTAATAATGGTGGGGGTCGGCTTTCCCCCGTGGATGATATCGTTGCAGATGTGACCTTCCGGGGTGTCGCAGGATTTAAACCCGGGGGGGGTGTTCCACATCCCGAGTGAACAAAGGAGCCCGCCCTCAAGCCGGTTATACAGAGCGCACGTTCCCCCGAGCATCTTTCCTGCAAGGCCCGTCAGGATATTGATATTCCGCACGGGATCGGGCGTGAACGAGAGGAATGCCCGGTTAATTTCCGAGAGCCGCCCTTCGCTCTCCCGGAGTGATTCCTCGGCCCGTTTCCGCGCTGTGATGTCAAGGGCTGTGAACGTGATTCCCCTGGCGGTGTCCGCCGGGTCCAGCGGTGTCGATCTCAGCAGGACATCGATCATCGAGCCATCTTTTTTCCTCCAGATCGTTTCCACAGATCCCATGCCCTGTTCGCGCATCATGGTGTATTTCTGCTCACCGACACGGGAGTACTCTTCCGGTGTCAGGTACAACATCCTTGCGGACTGCCCTATGAGATCCTCCCGGGAATATCCCGTTATCTGGCAGAACCGGTCGTTTACTTCGAGAAAAACCCGGTCATGGACCATACCAATGCCGATGGGCGATGCCCTGATGATACTGCGCAGGCGGGCTTCGCTCTCGCGTATCTGTTCCTCGTCATGTTTCCGCGCGGATATGTCCTCGAAGAGGACCGATACCCCTTTCGTCCCTTCATTGAAGACTGCGGGGACGACACGGCAGAAGAAGATCCTTTCATAATCCGGCAGGGATATCTCCCCCCCCCACTCTGTACCGCCAGTCCCCTGCCTGAGATGCAGGATGAGGTCAGGAAAGACATCTTCGAATATCCGGAATACAACCGTGAACTGCACATTTTTTCCAATGAGTTCCTGCGCGGTGGTCCCGGCGAAATCCAGGAAGGGGTCGTTGGCATAAATAATCCGCAGGCTGCTGTCAAGCTGGAGCACCAGTTCTGATGAAATGGAGAGAACGGCAGAGACCGGCAGTCGTTCGGAAAGCCGGAACAGTTTTGCCATTCCGAAGTTGTGCATCTCGACTTGGCCGGAGAGGAGGAGCTGATCGAGATACCTTCCCGCAGTGTTCCGGTTAATGCCGGCAGCATTCGCGAGATTGGTGATGCTGAGCCCCCGAGGATGCTGGCGCAGAAGATCCAGGATCTTCCCGACAGTCTGCCTGCTCAGTCCCATGATCAACAACTATCCACGTGACAATATATAACGGTTGAGAGCTGGTGAGGTACAAAACCTTATTCATGCCAGGAATCGCGGGCAGAAAAAAGAGAACAGGTACCGGAATATTTCAGGCCCTGACCTTAATGCCATCCTGCGTGATCTCAAACTCGAATGACGCTCCTTCCGGACGGGAGCGGTGTTTGACCAGCCGTGCACGCCGGAATCCGGAGGTCTCTGTCTTTTCGAGCCTGACGATCACCTTCGAGAGGTGTTCCAGTGCTACCCCGCCGAGTCCGTAAAAGGTATTTTTTGCCGTGTCCATGTACACCTGATTGGTAATAATGACAGGGATCTCGTACCGTTTACAGTAACCAAGAAGATGGATCATCTGTTTCGTGAGTGCCTGGAGGGCATCCCTCCCCTTTTCGAGATCGGTGCGGTACAAGGCTGTTGCCGAGTCCATGATGAGCAACCCGGGCTTGTGGGTCTTGAGCACTTTCTCCGCTTCCGCAATCATGGTTCCCTGGTGTTCGAAGTCAAGGGGTTCGAAGAGAAAGAGGTTGTCCGCAATCTTTTCGATATCCCCCCCGGCAATCTGGCGGAAACGTTCGACGGAAAAGCCTTCGGAATCGACATATACAACCGGGCGGCCGGAGCGGAGGCAGGCGATCGCAGCTATCATACAGAGCGTGCTCTTGCCACTTGCGGGTTCGCCATAGATCTGAGTAATGGTCCGTACCTCCAGCCCGCCGCCGAGCAGCGTATCGAATGCAGCATTCCCGCTGGTCTGCTTGTCCGTCTTCATCAGGCACCAGGTCCTGCAGGGGGAGTGTTCACCGTGCGCCAGCCTGCTTCCTCGATACAGCGGAGCACCTCGTTTACCGGGATCCCCATCTCGACCGCCCATTCCCGGGCAGGGTCAAACTCGGCTTTGAGCACATAACACGACCCCTGCATCCAGCCGCATTTTACCGGCATGGTCCGGCGCTGGCCCCTGACTTCGACATCGATCTGTTCGATGGTGCGCTCTGCCACGAACCGATGCACAGCCGGCAGGCAGCGGACACCCAGGGTCCCCAGTTCGCTTGCCATCAGTGCAGCGAGGTCCATGCTCAATGCCGGTGGACTGATCACCCTGATCAGATGTCCCGGCCGCCCTTTCTTCATAATCACGGGAATGGCACTTGCGTCCCGGGCGCCGGAGTCCATAAACCGGGAGAGGGCGTGAGCTATCACCTCACCGCTGACATCGTCCACGTTTGTTTCGAGCAGGTCAACGGTATCGTCCGTCATAGGTACGGGTGCCTCTGAGGTCTCTGTGAGGAGCACCCTCAGAACATTCGGAGCATGGCGGGGATCTCTGGTGCCGGCCCCATAGCCGATTGCCCGGATTGTGAATGGACCACCATCATCTGCCTTCATACGGGCAAATTCCGCAAGGAGTGCAGCACCGGTCGGGGTACAGAGCTCACCTGCATGGCTGCTGCCGGCCGCGATGAGCGAGGCGTCCTTCAGGATGACCGCAGTCGCCGGTGCCGGAATAGGAAAGGCTCCATGGGAGCCCTCCGCCGTTCCGTGGCCGAGATTTACCGGCAGGATTTGCACTCCCTCAACTGCGAGCGTATACAGGGCAGTGCAGGCCCCCACAACGTCCGCGATGGCATCGTCGGCCCCGACCTCATGGAAATGGACGTGTGCCCCGTGGACCTCTTCTTCGGCTGCACGGATCCGGTCGAAGACCCGCCGTGCCATCGCGAGAGCCGGGCCCGGAATCTCCCGGGCAGCCCCGTCAAGCCGTGCCATCACCTCCTCGAAAGTCCTGTGCACCGGCGTTGCTTTTGTATCGATCTTGAGGGCACGGATTCCCGCCCGCAGGACCGGGGCAACGGACGGATCAGCGACCACAGCCCGCATAGCCCGCAGGACGGTCTCACGGTCAGCCCCGCAGTCCAGCAAGGCACCCGTGATCATATCTCCCGCTGCCCCGTGGAATGGATCGAAAACAAGAACCCTCATTATCAGTACTTATAAATCCCTGCGTATATGACCTTTAAGGTAATGCCTGAAGTGCAATTAAGGGTGGATTCTGCCTATCCCGGCGATCAGGGTGGCGGAAAAGCCCGGCTGGATCCCGAGACGATGCTCCTTCTCAAGATCTCACCCGGTGATCTGGTCGCAATCGAAGGAAAGCGCCGGACCGTCGCCAAGGTCTGGCGGGCGCTGGTGGAAGACTGGAACCAGCGCAAGATCCGTGTCGACAATTTTACCCGGCTCAATGCCGGGGTCAGCATCGGCGATACCGTAAAGGTCGTCAAGATTGTCGAGGAGATCGAGGCCAAGCGTGTCGTACTCGCCCCTCCGGAAGATCTCCCCAAAAAGATCCCGATAGCCAATAACCCGCATGTAGTGAACGGTCTGATCGATTTCCCCGTCGTGAAGAACGATTCGATCCCGATCATGCTCGGCATGCCTTTCATCCAGCCCCAGATCGTGGCGTTCAAGGTCGTGGATATCGAACCCGAGGAAGCGGTCATCATCACCAAAAACACCGCGATTGAATTCTCCGACAAACCTGCAGCCGGTTTCGAGGGCATCAAAAGGTTTTCGTACGAGGATATCGGCGGCCTCAAGGATGAGCTCCAGCGCCTCCGCGAGACGATCGAGCTGCCGCTGCGCCATCCGGAACTCTTCCAGAAGCTGGGGATAGAGCCTCCCAAGGGGGTCCTCCTGTATGGTCCTCCGGGCACGGGAAAGACCCTGATTGCAAAAGCAGTTGCAAGCGAGAGCGGAGCGCATTTCATATCGATTGCCGGCCCGGAAGTCATCTCGAAGTATTACGGCGAGAGCGAACAGCGCCTGCGTGAAGTCTTCGAGGAGGCCCGCGAAAACGCCCCCTCGATCATCTTTATCGACGAGCTCGACTCGATCGCACCCCGGAGGGAAGAAGTGACCGGCGAGGTTGAGCGCAGGGTTGTAGCCCAGCTCCTGACAATGATGGACGGCCTCGAGGAGCGGGGCCAGGTCGTTGTCATCGGTGCTACGAACCGTGTCGACGCCATCGATGCTGCTCTCCGGCGGCCCGGTCGCTTTGACCGGGAGATCGAGATCGGTGTCCCGAGCGAGCTGGACCGGATCGAGATCCTGAAGATCCACACACGGGGTATGCCGCTCTCAGAGGATGTGAGCCTCGATGTCCTGGCCCAGCAGACCCACGGGTTTGTCGGCGCCGACCTTGCTGCCCTCGCCCGGGAAGCAGCGATCCGGGCCCTCCGCCGGTACCTTCCCGACCTCGACCTCGATGCGGAAGAGATCCCGGCAGATGTACTGGATAAGCTCAAGGTCTATGCGAGTGACTTCCGGAGTGCCCAGCGGGATGTCGGCCCCAGTGCCATGCGCGAGGTGATGCTCGAAGTCTCTCACGTAAGATGGCAGAATGTCGGCGGCCTCGAATCCGCGAAGACAGAAGTGCGGGAAGCAATCGAGCTCCCGCTGACGAACCGGGAAAAGTTCGAAGACCTCGGCATCGAGCCACCCCGGGGGATACTGCTGTACGGCCCGCCCGGCACCGGCAAGACCCTGATCGCGAAGGCAGTAGCTAGCGAGAGCGGGGCAAACTTTATCCCGGTCCGTGGTCCCCAGCTCCTCTCCAAATGGGTGGGCGAAAGCGAGCGGGCAGTCCGTGAAGTCTTCAAGAAGGCCCGCCAGGTTTCTCCATCGATTATCTTCTTCGATGAGATCGATGCGCTTGCACCGGCCCGGGGGACCAGCAACGATTCCCATGTGATTGATAACGTGCTCAACCAGATCCTGACCGAGATGGACGGCCTCGAGGAGCTGCGGGACGTCGTTGTCATGGGTGCGACCAACCGGCCGGACATCGTAGACCCTGCACTCCTGCGGGCAGGAAGGTTTGACCGCCTTGTCTATATCGGCGAGCCACAGACAGCGGACCGGAAAAAGATCATCAGCATTCACACCCGTTTCATGCCCCTGGAAAAATCGGCACTCGAAGAGGTTGTGCACCTGACCGATCGGTTCAGCGAGGATGCCCTCGGAGAACTGGCCGAAAAACTGGGTAAGGACCGCTCCGTTACGCTTGCCGATGTGAAGGCGCTGCTGGTCCCGGCTGCCGCTGACGCGGCAGGGCTCCCCCGGGGGGCCCGGAGGCGGCGTTTCGTCGAACTGATGGCCGAGAAGAACCTGGTCCTTGCCGACCCTGCCCGGGAGAAACTGGCAGATGCCCTGGCAGGCATGACTGAAGGTTTTGTCGGGTCTGACCTCGAAGCGCTCTGCCGTGAGGCTGGCATGCTTGCCCTCCGCGATGGGTCAAACGTGGTGACCAAACACCATTTCGAAGCTGCCCAGAAGAAAGTCCATCCGACTATGAACGAGAACCTTCGGCAGTACTACGGCAAGATCCAGCAGCACTTCAAGGGCGGACTGCCCAAACAGGTGCAGCCGCCTGAATACCAGTAAACCCTTTTTTCCGGTACCTGTCCCGGTATTCGCTCATTGACCAACCCCACTCCATCCGTACTCCCTGTGTCAGCCCCGGGATCCCGGTTGAGGTAATGACATCCTTTTGTCAGATAAGCATCAGGGCCCCGATAACGATTAGCACGCCGGCAAACACGAGCTGGAGCGTCCGGCCGGAACAGGAGTGGGCGCACCGGACCCCAACGCGGGCGAACGGGATCGTCGTTGCCGCAAGGATCACGAAGGTCACACCATCGATGTAACCAACCGAGTAAGCGGGAAGTCCTGTCGTCCCGATCCCGTTCATGATGTATGCGGTGACTGCGCCGGCTGTCGAGAAGATCAGGCAAGCCGATGAAGTCCCGACAGCGGTGTGCATCGGGTAGCCGAGGACCATCACGAGGACGGGTACCAGGAGCACCCCGCCCCCGATCCCGGCAAGGCCCGAGATTACGCCGATGAAAAACCCTATGGCAAGATAGGCACCTGTTGATCCGCGGGGCTTGCAGACCGTGCAGGAATGGATGTGCCAGATCATCCGGGCTGCCATAGCGATGATCAGGACTGCGAAGAGCACCCGGAGCACCAGTCCCGGCAGATGCGTTGCAATGGTCCCGCCGAGAAATCCCCCCCCGATCGCGGCACAGCCCATGGTTATGCCCGCCCGCCAGTTCACGGCCCCGCGATTGTCATGAGCAAAGGCCCCGCTGATCATCGTCGGGATCATGACGGCAAGGGACGTACCGAACGCAAGGCGGGTGGCAATCGTGCTGTCCATCCCCCCACCTGAGTAGAGCCAGTACTGGACCGGTGTCATCAGGAACCCTCCGCCGACCCCGAAGAGCCCGGAAGCTGTACCGCTGACGATCCCGGTGAGAAAGATAACCAGGTACTGCAGAAAAGGATCCACTACATGCTCCGGAGTTCTGTTGAGAATAGTACGCGAGCGTCCCTGAAGAGGTTATCTGGACTTTCCAACACGTTTAAGAGTAAGCCAGGTATAAAAAAATTTACTGCTGCCGGATATATTCCCGGATCAGCCAGATCCCTGTCATGATCACTGCCGCGTAATAAACTGCTGACACAACCGGTACGAACTGGTCGGAGACCCATGTCCTGATCAGGTCCTGGATGGTAAAATAAAGCTGGAACGTGGCGATCAGGATGAAGATTCCGACGATCATATACAGAACCCCAATCCATTCGGTGGTTGGTTTCTTCTCTGCGGCTCTCTCTTTAGTCATAGAAGCTCCTGATGAGGGTGCAGAACACGGATTTTCCGGCTCCTGTGAATTGTTTTCATCAACAGTCATTTCCACCGCCCCCTCATCATCACAATAATGGCAGTAGTTCCCAGAGCAATCGTCGCAAGCGGGAGTGTGAACCCCGGGGATTTAGCGGTCGGATACGGCTGCGGTACAGCGACCACTGAACCGGTATCCTGCACAAATTTCGATGTCTCAATCTGTTTTGTTACGAACTGGGTATCCTTGTCCACCTGCTGGCCCGGCCGAAGGCGCACAGTCCCTTCGCCCCGCTGAACAATGGTCTCATTCTTCCAGACGAGCACCTCAATGATGTAATTGTATTGATCCGGGACGGTGAGAAGAACGCTGGATACCCGGGTTGCGTCCGGCTGGATACTCTCAACATGCGCACGTTGCTTGTCTGCGAGCAGCCGGGCATCCTCCTCCTTAGCCTTCACTTCGATATCAAATGGCCCGCTCGCTTCCCGGCCATTGTTGGTGAAATAGACATCGGTCTGGATGGTGACCATGCCACCAGCGACTTTTTTAACGAGAAAATCGATATCTCCGATCGCGAGGCCTGTCTCCTGGCTATCCGGCGTGAGCCTTTCGAGATTATATACTGTGATTTCTCCTTCGCCCTTGCGCTGGTTGTTTTCGAAGACCTGGCTGACGAGACGGTACGAGCCTTTCCGGGGGAGGGTGATGGCCTGGGATATGGAACCGGTGCCACGGATGCCGAGGTAACCGGCATCACCGTTCCTCTCTGTAATCACGAGACCGCTCGTGGTATCGTACGCTTTCAGCTCGACACGGGAGATGCCTGTTGAGACGCCGTAGGTATTTTGTATCTCAGTGGTCACGTTCAGGGTTACGTCACCCCCCGTCACGTTTTGGGCACCGACCGTGATGCCAGTAACCGTTACTGCACTCTCTTTCAGGCAGCCGGCGCTGAAAGCCAGCACGGCGATGCAGACGAGGAGTATGGCCGGCACTGTGGGATAGTTGCATGTGGTTGTCATGAATGCTTCTTCAAAAGACCTGTATTATTTCTGCTTATTTATGCGTGTCTATTGTATATCGCAAGTTTCCGGAAAAATCCCTGCAGGTCGCATGCTGTTGTTCGAGGCATCCGAATAAAACACGGAAAAGGAAAAAAAGAAGTTATCCACTGTTCTTACTTACCGGAAAAAGAAAAGAGGTATCCGGAAAACCAGCCCCAGGTACCATTACTCACAATAAGGATCGCTCGCCCACTCTTCGTAGACCTTCTTCTCCGGTTTGCCGCCGCGGTGTCCGCGGGAGCGGGGGACAGCCCGGTCCTGCTCTGTCTCTTCATCGTCAAGACCGGGGACATTCTCCGGAGACTCTCCGGGCTTTGAAGGTTCAGGCCTTGGTGTATGCTCCCTGCGGAAGTGATGGTGCCGCTGCCTGTCCCGGTGCCTCGGCTTTTCCTGCTGGGCCGGAGCCTTCTGTATATTCTGCGGTTCTTCTGCCATACGCTTCTGGAGAGATCATTCGGGACTGGTTCCTTAAAATACCTTGCACGCCCCGGAACCGGGGCAAATTTTTTCCCGGTTCCCTTTACCCGCGCCTCCCAGTCTGAAAGACCCCCCCGTTCTCGTCCCGACTTCGAAATCATGAACGCTATATACCCCAACGGCCAATTTTTGTATCACTTCCCGGCCCGGTGATGGTATGTCCAATGTCACGACCCTTCTCGATGCGAAGAGCGTACCCGCAGCCAAAGCGGCGCTTGTCTGCCCCACCCGGAACGAGACCTATACGTACGGGGACCTCCGGGAAGGAATGAACAGGATAGGACTCGGCCTCCTTTCGATCGGCGTGCAGAAAGGAGACCGGATCGGTATTTACCTGGAGAGCTCCCCTGAATACCTTATCAGCTATTTCGCAATCTGGAGGATCGGTGCGGTCGCCGTACCGACCAACAACGTGTACCGCGGCAAGGAACTCTTGCATGTCATCAACGATGCCGGTGCATGTGCCGTTATCACGGATGTCCCGGGTGCAGGTGTGATCGAACGTATCCGCAGCGAAGCACCCTGCCTCCGGCACATCATCTGCACCGGAAAAGCGCCCGAAGGGACCGTTGCATGGGACTCATTTCCCCCTGCACCGGCAATTATGCGGTCTGCCAATTGTTCACCGGAAGACCTCTGCCACATCCAGTACACCGCCGGCACGACGGGCAAACCCAAAGGTGCCATGCTCACTCACGGCAACTGGATGACCGCGCTCGATACCGAGCGCGACGCCCTCCGTCTCAGGCCGTCCGATGTCTACCTCGGTCTCTATCCCATGGGCCATGTCGGGCTTTCCTGGGGCCTTGCTGTCATCAGGGCGGGCGGGACCTACGTCATGATAGAGCGGTTTGACCTGGAGCGGTACCTTGCCCTTGCGGAACAGTACCAGGTGACGGTACTGGCCGGTATGCCGCCGGTTATCCATACCCTTGTCCATGCACCGCCGGGAACTGAAGAGCGCCTTGGCGCCGCCCGGGTGATCATCTCGGGAGGGGGCCAGCTCCTGCCTGCTGTCTGGGAGGCCTTTGACCGGCGCTACCATGTCCCGGTGGCAAACTCCTACGGTTTGTCGGAAACGATCGTGATCGGTTCCGGGACAACGACCCTCCCCGACTACCCGCACCTGACCAAAGGGTACCAGAGCGTTGGAGTGGCAGTCGGGTACACCGAGATCCGGATTGTCGATACCTGCGACCCGGAACGGGAGATGACGACCGGTGAGACCGGTGAGATTGCTCTTCGCGGGCCGGCAGTTGCAAAGGGCTACTGGAACCTTCCGGAGGCAACCCGGGAAGTTTTCCGGCCCGACGGCTGGTTCCTGACCGGGGATATCGGGAACCTCGATGACGAGGGGATCCTCTGCATCACTGACCGGAAGAAGGATATGATCATCATGTCGGGCTGGAAGATTTACCCGACCGAAGTGGAGAACATCCTGATCCGCCACCCGGCGGTTGCGGATATCGCCGTCTTTGGCATCCCCGATGAACGGCGGGGGGAAGTCCCGGTCGCGGCCATCGTGCTCAGGCCGGGCACGACGCTGACTGAACCAGATCTTGAAGGCTACTGCCGGGACCACATGGCGGGCTACAAGATCCCGCGAAAACTCGTGATCGTTGAGCAGCTCCCCCGGGTCCACGGGTGGAAACTGCTGAGGAGAGATTTGCGGGAAAGGTTCGGTGGCAATATTCCCTGATTTTTCCCGCAGGATCTCGCAAAAAATGAGGTTTATTACTCCACAAACCATATAATAACTCCCAATAAAATAATGGACAGACACGATCGTGGTTGATGTAAAATCCCGCATCCAGGATATGCCGATCACCGGCCGGGCAAAGAAGAGGACTACCGGAATCGTCGGTCTTAACCTCCTCCTCGACGGGGGGTTCCCCGAGGGGACTCTCATCATGGTATATGGCACACCGCTTGCCGGGGTCGATCTCGCGGCCCACCAGTTCTGGAAGGCTGAGGAGGGCGAAGAGGGTACCTACCTGATGAATGACGGGGATATCGAGATTGGCATGGTAGATGCAACCGAGATGCACCCGGATCTCTACCTCACCCATATGGCAGGGAGCAGGATCGTGGTTGATTCCCTCTCAACCCTGATCGTCAAGTACGGGATCGATATCGCCCTCAAGTTCCTCCGGCATGCCCGGGAGGAGATGCGGAAGCGCAAAGCGAACATGATCTTCGTCGTGTATACCGGCATCCACCTCCCGATCGAGATGACCCGTATCATGCGGGCCGCCGACCTCGTGATTGAGTTCAAGACAGATGTCCACCAGGCAGAGATCGAGCGGACCCTTGCCGTCCACAAGATAAAAGGTGCGGCTGCACCCCAGCGCCTGCTCCCTTTCATCATCACCGAAAAGGGTATCGAAGCTTCGACAACGTCGAGGGTTGTGTAAGCGTTTTTCACCCGTTTACTGAAAAAAAGGATCCCTGAAAATTGTTATTCACGTTTTCTTTTCGCCATCTTTTTAGAACGGAATAATTTCTCCGGATCTTAACCAAAGGATTTTTCGTCATTCTCAGAGCGCACCTATCTGGCAGAATAAAACGTCTGGAAGCATCCGGCCGCACGGCCTCATTGAGTACGAGGATAGCTACCCCTCAACGGCTTTTCCCGGGAGAATGGATTGAAATATCATTGCTCCCCCCTCTTCCTTCATGGGCTGCGGTCACGCTGTCTCGGGCGACGGAATGAAAGTACTTCACCGTACCGATCGATTCCAAAGACGATCGTCTCTCCCTTCGCCGGAGGAAAAACGAACTTACCTAAAACCTCGTGTGATCAAATCAGCAGGCAGAGTGAATCATTTTCGAGAAATCTCCATCACCAAGGGGGGTTGGGGTACCCCCCTACCCGTTTTTTCCCGGAGGAGGCTACCCCCCCTCCTGGTCGGAAAGAGAAAGAGGTACCCCCAGGTCAGACACCGGGCAGGACTGCAATGAACTTGATGTAAAGTGGGGCTTCCTCGGGAGGCCCCCTTGGGGGAGAATGGGGGCTACCCGGGGATTGTCTCAAAAATGTAACTAAAAAAATGAGATTGAGAATGGATATCTTCCAGAGCGGAATCTTAACTATACCTACAATGCGAGCCGCACTTCCTTTGCAGCATCGACCATGTACTTCAGTTTTGCATAAGCAGATTCTCGAGTCCGCATCCGCATCCCGCAGTCCGGATCGATGAGCATGATCTTCGGGTCGAAGATAGCCACGCCTTTCTCAATCCGTTTGCGGATCTCGGCGGTGCTCTCGATGCGGTCTGTCGATGAGTCAACGCATCCAAAGCCGAGCATCTTCCCGGCAAGATCCCGGCGTGAGAGGAGGTCGAGGTTATCCGGGTTGTTCGCGAACTCGAAGTCGAGTACGTTCACATTGAACTTCAGGATCTCATCGATGACGTTCCCAAGATTCCCGCACACATGCATGCAGACCGGCGTGTGGAGGCCGGCTGCGATCTGCTCGACTGCCTGTTTCCCGACCGCGAGGTCTGCTATGCCGGTCGAGAAGATTGGTTCATCGATCTGGAGGAGGGTGATGCCGGCCGCTTCGAGCGCCCGGGCTTCGACAAGAAGAGCTGCTGCGAGGTCCGGAACAAGTTCTTCCCTGTTCCGGTACATGGGTGTGCTGATATGGAGACCATGGGCGAGTGTTGACGGTCCTGTGATGATCCCTTTCACCTTCGGTGCCTTCGATCTCGCATATTTCGTATCCGCGACCGTGATCGGACCGGAAGCCGGCTGGACCTTGCCGATGACCTCCTGTTCCCGGATGCCCGGGAGCTTCGAGGTGAAGGCATTGATCATATCCCCCCGCACCTGACCGTCAGAGATAATATCGATCCCGGCGGCAATCTGGTCGCCGACCGCAGTCTCTACAGCAGAATGGAGCGGGTCGAAGAGGCTCCTCAAGCCCCCGCCCTTTACCACCGGGTAACTGCCCACGACGGTTGTTGCCAGTACTTTATTGATGAAATATGCCTTTGCCATATGGACCGGGGATTGGTACATCCGGGTCGATGCCCGGAAAGAAAAAGTAATTGGTCAGGGGACAAGGCGGTGCATATCGCGGGGGAAGAGCACAGCTTCCCGCACGTTCGGAAGCCCGAGCATGGTCATGACGAGACGGTCGGCCCCGACACCCCAGCCTGCATGGGGGGGCATGCCGTACCGGAACGGACGGAGGTAGAAGTCGAAACCCTCGGGGTTGAGACCTTTCTTCCGGATCTGTTCAACCAGGCGGTCGTGGCGATGCTCCCGCTGGGCCCCGCTGGAGAGCTCCATCCTCGGGTGCATCAGGTCAAAAGCTTTGCAGATCGAGGGGTCGTCCTCATACTGCATCGCATAATACGGCCGGATCTCGGTCGGCCAGTCCACGATGAAGTAATGGCCGCCCATCTCGGCACCGATTGCCCGTTCTGCGGCCGGGCTGATGTCGTCTCCATACTTGATCGGGTCCTCGATCCCCTTCTTTGCGATCTCGATCGCCTCAGCATAAGGGAGGCGTGGGAAGGGCCCCTTTGGCACGGCGAAGTCAGTGATCTCCAGGTTCGCGAGCTGGTCGGGGCATGACCGGTAGACGTACGCGTAGGTCTTGATGATGAGTTCTTCAAGAATGCGCATGACCTCATGATGATCGGCAAACGATACCTCGATATCGATACTTGTCGCCTCGTTCAGGTGCTTGGTGGTATTGTGTTCCTCTGCACGGAAGATCGGGCCGATCTCGTACACTTTGTCAAGGCCGGCGGCCATCATCATCTGCTTATAGAGCTGGGGACTCTGGTTGAGGAAGGCCTCCTTGTCGAAGTACGCGATCGGGAACAGCTCGGTACCGCCCTCAGTCGCAGCGGCAACGACTTTTGGTGTCGTGATATTGGTGAAACCTTCGTGATGGAAATACTGGTTGATCGCATGCATGGCAGCGGATCGGATCTCGAAAACGGCAGCGACCCGCGGGCGCCGGACATCGAGGAACCGGGCATCGAGCCGAGTATCGAGCTCGGCCGGGACCTTTTCTGAAACATCGAGCGGGAGGGGAGTCTCGGCGAGGCTGATGATGGCGAACGATTCGGGCACGAGTTCCCGGCCACCGGGGGCCTTGTCGATCGCCTTGACGGTCCCCGCGACGCGGACAACGGATTCGCGGGAGACTGCCTTTACCGCGGATAACACTGATTCGGAAACTTTCTTCTTCGGGATCGTCACCTGGATGATGCCGGAGCGGTCGCGGACGAGGACAAAAGCAAGGCCGCCGAGGTCCCGCACTTCATGGACCCAGCCGCAGATCTCCGCCTGGCCGATCGCGGGGGTGACTGACTGTATCGGAATACGCATGGTAAAATTCCTATATCTATGGGCCGGGAGGGATAATGGATTTTATGGGGTACCCGCAGGTCTTCTCCCGCACGTCAGTGTTGGGGAAGCTGGGAATTCCGGCAAAATTCCACAAGCAATATATTATCGCCTCCCCCACGTACCGGTGGAAAGAAACATGGCGGACAGTTCTTCGCAACCGGAAACGAAAGAGAATGCCGGCTGGAGTACCGGCACGAAAATTCTCGTTTGTGTGATCGCCCTCATCGCCCTCATCTCGGTCATTGCCGTTGTAACCCTGACCGTAGCAGTCCTCGATTCCCAGGCCGGGGCCTCGCTTCCTTACAGCACGGCCTACCGTGTCTCGCTCCCTGACGGGGAACAGGTGACTATCGGGAACACCAAAATCATCGTTCTCATCATTGGCGATGAAGTCGATACCTCCGTTGACGGATCAAAGGAACGATTGAA
>Ga0187785_10000210_pt1 | contig 22850 bp, 18 predicted proteins | sample 0815_BV2_4_20_MG_FD_132466 | JGI IMG/M metagenome (GOLD analysis project Ga0187785, IMG submission 132466) | Tropical peat soil microbial communities from peatlands in Department of Meta, Colombia - 0815_BV2_4_20_MG | ecosystem: Environmental > Terrestrial > Soil > Wetlands > Peat | place...
GGAAGCGCGCATCGTCTTCACCAGCGCATATGGAGCCTCGGGCGTGCGAAGGCGGCCTGTATCAAGCGTTATAACGCCTTCACGGTATCCCGTCAAGCCACCCATGTGCCCTATGAGCCGCCCCATCGTCGCTACATCGCGCAGTTCCGGGACGTTTGTAATCTGATGGACGCCCGGAGCTAGCAGGGATGCGGTAATGATGGGCAATGCCGCATTCTTGGCCCCACTGATAGAGACTTCCCCTTTGAGAGATTTGCCACCCCTGATAATAAGCTGTTCCATCGGTCTATTGTAACACAGTATCGATGCCGGATTGCCTGCAGTAATAGCGCATATTCCGGATACAAACAGGTATAATGAGAAATGGAAAAAATCGAAAGCCTGCTTGAAAAAGTATTGGCATACAACCCTAAGGCAAATATCGATGTCATAAAGAAGGCTTTCATTTTTTCACGCGAGGCTCACTGCACTCAGAGGCGTATGGAAGGTTCTCCGTATATTGAACATCCCATCTCCGTCGCGGACATTCTGGCTGACATGAAGCTGGATTCTGCGACCATTGCCGCAGGCTTTCTGCATGATACGGTTGAGGACACAGGGATGCTGACCGAAGACATAAAGGAGATGTTCGGAAACGAAATCGCCTTTCTGGTGGATGCCGTCACCAAGCTGAGCAAAGTGGAATTCATGACACGCGAGGAGGCACAGGCAGAGAATTTCAGGAAGATGCTGCTGGCTATGGCCAAAGATGTGAGAGTGATTCTCATCAAGTTCGCCGACAGACTCCACAATATGCGGACGCTTGAACATCTGCCAGAAGAAAAGCAGATGAGGATAGCGCGCGAAACGCTGGATATTTATGCCCCGCTTGCAAACAGGCTGGGCATCGGTTGGCTGCGCATAGAGTTTGAAGACCTGTGTTTCAAAACGCTTATGCCGGACCTTTATCTGGAACTGCAGACGAAGGTCGCGCAGAGAAAGGAAGAGAGCGGCAGGTTCATAAACGAGGTCATTTCGATAATCAGCGAAAAACTAAAACCTATAGGCATCGAGGCCAAGATAAAAGGGCGCCTGAAGCACAGTTACAGCATATATCAGAAAATCCTCAAACAGAAGATACCGTTTGAACAGGTTTACGATGTTGTTGGCATAAGGATCATAACCGACACGGTAGCACACTGTTATGACATACTGGGTATCATCCATTCGATGTGGCCGCTTGTCCCTGGCCGCTTCAAGGACTTCATCAGCCTGCCGAAATCCAATATGTATCAGTCATTGCACACAACAGTTGTAGGACCCTCTGGCGACAGGGTTGAGTTCCAGATACGCACGAAAGAAATGGACGAGATTGCCGAGGAAGGCATTGCGGCCCATTGGAGATACAAGGAGAAGGAAGTCAGGGACAGCAAGGGCGCGCGCTTTGTCACATGGTTGCGCGATCTGGTCAAGGAGATTTCGGACGCCAGGGAATTTCTGGAAGCCGTCAAGGGAGAGGTCGTCCCCGATACTGTCTATGTCTTCACGCCGGCCGGGGATATCAAGGAGCTGCCTGTCGATTCTACGCCGGTGGATTTTGCGTACAGTATCCATTCGGCTGTCGGCGACAAGTGCATAGGGGCCAAGGTCAACGGCAGGATAGTCCCGCTGAGGTACAAGCTTAACAGTGGGGATGTCGCAGAGATACTCACGTCCCCTAACCAGACGCCGAGCAAGGACTGGCTGAAATTCGTGGTGACGCAGCGCGCAAAGAGCAAGATCAGGCAGTGGGCGAGGGCTGAAGAGAGAAAGAGCGGGATCGAACTGGGCACGAAACTGATTGAAGATGAACTGAGAAGACATAGCCTGCCGCTTGCGATACTCAAGTCCCAGAAAATGGATGAAGTTATGAAAGGCTTCAGTGTTCAGAATATAGAGGATCTGTATGTTCTGATCGGCTATGGCAAGATTTCGGCAAAACAGGTAATAAACAGGTTCGAGCCGGAGAAGGAAGAGGTGCCTTCTGCCAAGACGGTTCGTCCCGCCAAAAAGCAGCATGACGTCATCACTATCAAGGGTATCGACAACGTGCTGTATCGGATCGGCAAATGCTGCATGCCGGTGCCCGGCGACAGAATCATAGGATTCATAACAAAGGGAAAGGGAGTAACGATCCATCGCAAAGAATGTCCCAGTCTTGAACGGGTGGCGGTGGACACAGAGCGCATGATCGAGGTCCAGTGGAGGCATGAGGGTGAAACCACGACCCAGACCAAGGTTTATCTGGAAACGCTCGACAAGCCGGGCATTCTTGCGAACCTGAGCGCCCTTATCTCGTCGGTGAATGTGAACATCGCATCGCTGAAGGCTGATTCGACATCGGACAAAAGGGCGCTTATTGAACTGACCATGGAAGTGAAGGACAGAAATCAGCTTGTCGGACTTATGAACAAGATATCCCAGATGGACGGCATACTTCATGTCCGGAGGTAGTATTTTCGCTGTTTTCCCTCTTGACAAAAGCCGTTCTTCTTGGTATTGTTTATAGCAACATGGAATTCATTATTTAAAGAAAGGAGGGACAACGCTATGACAAAAGCCGATTTGATCGATAAGATCGCAGCAGGAGCAAGTCTCACCAAGGCCGATGCAGGGAAGGCACTTGACACCGCTATAGACGCCATCAGACTTTCTCTTAAGAAAGGACAGAAGGTTACCCTTGTGGGCTTCGGAACATTCTCAGTTTCCAAGAGGAAAGCGAGGAAGGGCCGCAACCCGAGGACCGGACAGGAGATCAAGATCGCAGCAACAAAGGTGCCGAAATTCACTGCCGGCAAGACCTTGAAAGATTCTATAAAATAGGCTGACTGTTCCAGAAAAGAGAGGTGACATTTAAGTTGCCTCTTTTTTTTTGCTTTTAAATATATAATTGTATTATCGTGCAGGCGCATCGGCAAAGACTTCTGGCGATATCTGCCCGATACTGTCGCAAGATCCTGAGGCGGATGGTTTCTGAATGGAATGCAAAAAAATAGCGGTTGCCGTTTCGCTTGATTCCGATACGGAAGCAGTGGTTGCCTATGCTGCCTGGCTCGCCGACGCCTGCGGCAAAGGGGTCAAGCTGGTATTGCTGCATGTCATGGATTACGCGTTGACCCCTCCGGCCTATCTCCTTCGTTATATTGAAGACGAAAAGGTGCAAAAGACCGAAATACTAAACCGGTTGTCGTGCAAGCTTGTGGAAGAGCATCACATAGATGCCGGGCATGAAGTGGTCCTGGGGCGACTGACGGATGCCGTAAGATCCTACGTGCGGGAGAACAAGTGCGATGTGCTTGTGCTCGGATATAAACACCACATGGTTCGTGCTAGCAGCGCAGGACGCCTGATCAGATCCCTGAGAAGACCGATGCTAGTCGTCAGAGGCGAAAGATCGTCAGGCGCGTTTTCAGTAAACAGGATACAACACATTCTTTGTCCCATCGACTTTTCTGATAACTCCGTCAAGGCTTTGAAGTGGGCGGCGCATTTTGCAAGATGTTGCAGTGCCAGGTTGTCGGTCATGCATATTGAACCGGAGTATGATATGCCTCACGTTTCAGCGGGGCCTGACGAAACTGCTGTATCCGAACGGGCAGCGGTCAGTGCATGTTCGGACATGTCCGGGCTCATCAGAGAGATAGATCCGGAGCTTCGGCCCGATACGGTTGTCAGACGGGGTGATCCTGTCGCAATCATCAACGAATTCAGCAGCGATAAGGATATTGATCTAATTGTGATGGGCGCCAGGGGGAAAAGCTTTTTTGAAGGGCTATTGCTCGGCAGCGTTTCTGAATCTGTCATCAGATCATCTCTCTGCTCGGTGTTTATCGTCCACTAGTCATGACCGATATTCTTCTGCTTCTCGTTAGCCTTGCAATGATATTGGCCAGCGCTGAAATCTTCACAAACGGCATCGAGGTTTTCGGTAATAAACTGGCTCTTTCACAGGCAGTTGTCGGCAGTATCCTTGCAGCTGTCGGCACTGCACTGCCGGAGACGATTCTTCCATTTGTGGCCATTCTTTTTCACGGCGGTGACGCCGGCAGACATATAGGCGTTGGCGCCATATTGGGAGCGCCCTTCATGCTGGCAACACTTGCGTTTTTTCTTGTAGGCGTATCCGTCTGCATAAGTTATCTGGCAAAGCGGAGAAAATTCGAACTGCATGTCGAGCTGCATAATATCAAACGCGATCTGACCTTCTTTATCCTGATGTATGGCGCTGCCATTTCCTTGCCGTTACTGTTTCATGGAGGACGTTTGATCATTGCAGCAGGGCTTATCGTCGCTTATTTCTTTTACGCATACCTAACCTTCCGCGGTGAAAGCGGATGTATCGCCCACTCCGAAGAACTATATTTTGCGAAGCTGCTCGATCTTGTCAGACGGTCCCCGGATGATACCGTATCGGCATCCGGTCCGGGTATTGCCATATCGCTCCTGCAGATATTTTTCTCGCTTGGCGTGATGGTCGGCGGGGCGCACTTTTTTGTGTCAGGCCTTGAGAGGCTGTCGTTGTCGTGGTCATTGAGCCCGCTTCTGTTCGCCCTTCTTGTCGCACCGGTGGCGACCGAACTGCCGGAGAAGTTCAACAGCGTCAGCTGGACCTTGAAAGGCAGAGACTCTCTCGCAATGGGCAATATTACCGGTGCAATGGTGTTCCAATCCACATTCCCCGTGTCGTTAGGCCTCGTATTTACTGACTGGACAATCTCCGGGCTGGCCCTGTTTTCGGCTATCCTTGCGCTTATATCGTCTTCGTTACTTCTGGCCGACATTATTGTACGGAAAAAGCTGTCGCCCTATACGGTCATGATGGGCGGCCTTCTGTATGTCATTTACACAATCGCAATACTTCTCTAAATAGGGCGGATATACGCCTTCATAATCATTCATAATTCGTTCGTCCAATGTTCATAATGATCTGTTAAACTTAAGTCAGCATCAGTATCGCACAAGATTAGGCGGGGAAATGTTTTTTGGGAGGAACAGGATGAAAGCTGTTTTGGCAGCTTTATTCGTGATGGGGGCTTTGACATTCGCGGGTAATAGGAACGTTGACGCAGCCGTGTATGTTTACGCTGAAGCATCTGAGAACAGTATGCAGGATTTTTATGAGGCTGCCAGCGAGTATTACCGAATTCCCAAACGCGAAATTGTGATTATCAGGGAGCGGCGGGTCCGCGATGAAGAGGTGCCTGTTGTGCTTTTTATTGCAGGGAGAGCCCGTGTGCCTTACGCCGGGGTCCTTGATATGAGAGACAGGGGAATGTCGTGGATGGACATTACGAGGTTTTATCGACTGAATCCGGACATCTATTTCGCGACTAATAGGCTGGAAGGCCCTCCTTACGGCAGGGCCTACGGATATCATAAGAAAGATTTGAGGAGGGGCGGGCTGGATGACGCAGATATCGTGAACCTGGTTAACGTTCGATTCATGTCTATCCGCTACGGCCTGCCTCCGGACAAGATCATGAGGATGCGGTCTTCAGGACGCAGCTTTGTGGTTATACATGAAGAGATAGTGCGGCGTCAGCCCAGAAATCTCCGAGAGGACAGGGTAAGAGGCGATTTTGACGGGAGGGGACGGAAGCCTGAATATGACAGGGGTGCGGACATTAAGGGCCGGGACTAAGGGATTCTGGGACAGGAGATGAGATGAGGGTATTCATAACAGGGGCGACGGGGTTCGTAGGCCTGCACGTGACAAACAGGCTGCTTGAAAACGGGCATAAGGTCTATGCGGGCGGCAGAAACCTTGAGAAGATTCGCGCGATGTTCGGACCCCGGGTCGACCCTGTTTCGATCGATTTCAGCGATGCAGGCTCTATTGGAAAGGCGCTCTGGTCGTTGAAGCCGGACGTCGTCGTCAATCTTATAGGCATAATATCTGAAGCACCTGCAAAAGGGATAACCTTCGAGGACGTGCAGTTCAGGATTTCTAAAGACCTGTACGACGCCTGCAGAATGACCGGCGTCGGTAAAGTTATCCATATGAGCGCGCTGGGAGTGCATCCCGATGCTCCGTCGAGATATCATAAAACAAAACTGAAGGCCGAGCAGGCTTTACAGGCCTCGGGATTGACATACTGCATATTCAGGCCTTCCGTCATTATAGGTCCGGAGCAGAAGCTGTTTTCCGACATAAAAAAGGTGGTTCATATCATCCCCATTGTGGCGTTGCCTGCAGGGGGCGGACAAATGATACAACCTGTGGACGTAAGAGACGTTTCGTGCGCCTTTGCTGCTGCTGTCGACAGGAATGAAACAGATAACAAGATATACGAGCTTTGCGGCCCGGTTGCGATAAGCTTCAGGAAGATGATCGAATCCATATCCCAAATCTGGAATAAGAGATTTGTTTTCTTTAATGTGCCGATGAGGGCGATGACATGGGCGGCAGGGATTATAGAGAGAATGATGGAAGCTCCTCCGTTGTCGTCAGACCTTATGCTTATGATATGGAAAGACAACATATGCGGCATTTACGGAGGGGCATACGTAAATGGGGTAGAGGCTGTCTGCGGCAGAACCCCCATCCCATTTCATGACTCCATGAGATGGGCACTGCTGGCGTGAAGCCGAGCAGAAGGAAACGATTTAAGCGGACAGCGATGGATAAAAGCAATGTTATAGTGCTCGGGGTTTCCGGTGCGATATCATTTTGAGCACCTGAAGTCCTGGGTGTACCTAGTGAGAGTAAGCCTTTGGCTGAATATCGACAATATTGAGGTGCAGGTATGAAAAGGTTGATAATGTTTATGACTGCCCTGGCAATGGCAATCACACTTTTTGGTTGTACAGAGTCTCAGGTCCGTGGCGGTGGCGTCGGAGCCGGAGTCGGCGGAGTGGCCGGCGCATTGCTGGACCACCGGAATCCGTGGAGAGGCGGAGTCATCGGTGCTGCTTTGGGTGGCGTGTTCGGAGCTACCCTGGGCGATATTTCTGACAGGGCGTCGCGCGAAGCAGTGCAGGTAAACAGGCCGGTCTATTACAGGACCGAAGACGGACGCGGAGAATACCGTGCTGAACCCATGGGCTACGATGACAGGACCCGATGCAAAAAGGTCCACGAAAAGGTGTGGGAAGATGGCCGCCTGATCCGAGATCATGTTAAAGAGGTTTGCGAAGGAGAAAGATACGAAAGAAGGTATTAAATAGCGCGGGGCGGTCTTATACGGACCGCCCCAATATATTGCTGCACCGAAATCGCTTTACACCCCGCCCTTGAGATAATAATCATAAAGTGCCTTGCCCACAAAGAAATCGGCCCATGCTATGCCAATATCCGGCAGAGTGGATTTGAGGGGCATCTGGCTTAAGGGTATGGCTTTCGAGACCATCTCGGCAAGGCTGAAATGTGTCATGAAGATAGTGCCGTATATGACAATGAGTCCGTTCAGCAAGTATCCGTATGCAGCAGTTTTGCGTGAAAGGAAAAGAATGGTTACGACTACTACATCCAGCAAAGGAAAGATGAAAGCCAGAAAACGCGTAGGATCGAAAACGGATATGCCCGGCTGCATCTTGTCTGAGATCATGAAATAATGGATTCTCAGATGAAGAAGAAGACCGCATACTGAAAGCAGAAGGAGCGCCGAAAGCAGTGAATATTTTTTCATATTATCAGAACGGGAATCTCACCATATGTCCGATGTAGTAGGTTATGGCCACAGCTGCGACATGCAGCACCCACCACCCAGGCTTGTATCTGAGAAAATATTGTATCATGCTACCTCCAGAGCAGATGCCCCATTACATAGACCGCTGATATGGCTGCGAGGTGCACAAGCCACCATCCCGGCTTCAGAAAGCTAATGCCTGCGTTGAACTTCTTCCCGAAATTATTGTAGGTCATAATTGTTTAAAGGATAGCAGAAAAGCCGGAAATGTCAAGCGGATTGAAGCGGTCCTGATTCAAGAAGCTGGAAACGCAGGCAGCGGGGCTCTTAACAGACTGTGTATGCAAGCACTGCACAACCGAGTCGAACAATGCCGTGCAAGATATGAAGTGCAAGCCGGTTTAAGGCAATTCTAAAAAAAGTATTGGTATATCCCTACGCCGATTATAGTCTCAACCAAGGCCAATACCAGTAAAGACCGCCCCATTACAAAGGGATTTTCTGCATCAGACGACGGCTGGGATGGTGCATAGGACATTTGTGAAACTGTGCCTTGTATCTCGGTCAAGGAATAAACCGAAGGCAGTCCGATCGTGAAAGTCTCTTCGCCATGCTTGATCATTGCGGCCCCCTTCTTCGCTTTGATTATGCTTCTGGTGAAGTAATCCCATAGTTGAAGCGCTTATACGCTATAATCGTATCCCTTGTCTATTAAATTTTGATTAAATTATGATTAAAATTTCTTCATTATAGCATTGCGGTGCCATAAAATAAACAGGGGTGCTGAAAAAAAAACAGGCCAATCTGCTGCAGCGAGCCGCATTAGCGCGAATGATCCGGCTTTGATAATAGGGGTGTGCCTGCTATAATGAAGATGTTTTTTCTCCTGGAAAGAGGGCGTCCAAATGATAAAGGCAGTGGTATTTGATTTCGGCGGTGTTATTGCGGAAGAAGGGTTCCGGCAGGGTCTCTTGCAGATCGCGCAGAATAACGGGATCGATCCTGATCAATTTTTCAACTCTGCGGTGGAACTCATTCACAGGCCTGGCGGATATGTTACCGGAGGATCCGGCGAAGCTGCGTGGTGGAATGAACTTAGGGCACTTGCAGGCATAGGCGGCAGTGACTCCGAACTGAGGAAAATTATCATCGAGCGCTTCGTCATAAAACCGGAGATGATGGGGATTGTCGAAGCGTTGAAATCGAGGGGGTATATAGTTGCCGTACTTAGCGATCAGACCAACTGGCTCGACGAGATTGATCGCAGGATTCCGTTTTCACATGTCTTTAAGTATATTTTCAATTCTTATTACCTTCATAAAAGCAAGAGAGACCCGTCGGTATTCAGGGATCTCTGTTCCGCCATGGGGCTGAAGCCAGAAGAGGTGCTGTTTGTAGACGACAATGAAGGCAATATAGAAAGGGCGCGGAATAGGGGTCTCGACGCCATCCTTTTCACTGACGTTTCCTTTTTCAGGGATGTTCTGGAAGCGCATCTTGCAGGACCGACACCGGATCAAAATATCTACGATTGTATCATTGTCGGTGGCGGTCCTGGGGGTCTGCAGGCCGCGATTTATCTTGGAAGATATAACAGGCAGGTCCTGCTTGTCGATCGCGGAGGCGGCAGGACAACGCATGCGGTGCATATCGAAAATCTGCTGGGACACAGGGAAATCTCGGGGAAGGAGATTATAGCGCTGGGCATGGAGCAGGCGAGGGCCTTCAATGTTCGAGTCGTAAAGGGCCTTGTGACGAGCATCCGTAAAGAAAAGGATTTTGAGGTTGCCGTCGGAGAAGGTAATGCCTGCCGGGCCAAATATGTGATTGTCTCGACAGGGGGTCGAGAAAACATACCGGAAATTGAAAACGTGGGTAAATTTTTTGCTAAAAGTTTTTTTACATGCGTCGATTGTGACGGATACCGGACAACTGGAAAAAAACTTGTCATTTTGGGCAATTCGATGCAGTCCGTAAGACTGGCCTTTGCAATGAAGCAAATATACACTGAAAATGTAACGCTTGTGCTCTTTTTTTATGAACCGCCCGAATCCTATATTGAAGAGATGACGCGCGAAGGGATCAGGCTTGTCAAGGGCCGACCTATCAGGATAGTCGGCAAAGATAAGATGGAGGCAGTTGAATTTGCCGACGGAAGGAGTATTGACTGCGAGGTGGTCATGTCGAATTTCGGTTTTAAGCTAAATAACGGATTTCTGTCCGGATTCGATCTGAAACGTGACGCAAATGGTTTCAAGTATATTACTGACCACAATTGTGAATCCTCGGTCAAGGGCCTTTTCATCATCGGGCCGCTGACAGGTCATGACCAAGTGGTTATTGCAGCCGGGGAAGGGGCGGCTGCGGCTATCGAAATAAATAAGAGACTGCTTGATCTTTAAGCACCAGCGTAAGATGTTCGGAATTCCGAACCGCTCAGTCTCCCTTTGATCCGTTAAAACATTAGTATACAATTGTATCAATTACCATCACTGAGGCAGGTAAATGCGCGACCGTTATCTATCCAGCTGCGGCGTAGGTTTTGTTTGCAACATCCATGGGAAGAGAAGCAATCAGATTGTAAGGTGGGGGATAGAGGCCGTAAAAAATCTTACTCACCGTGGCGCGGTCGGCTCCGACGGCAAGACCGGAGATGGTGCCGGCATCTTGATAGAGATCCCGCGGCGCTTTTTTTCGAGGAAGATCGCTGAATTCGGCATTTCGGTATCGCACGTTGACAACCTGGCCGTTGGCTCGTTCTTTTTGTATGGCAACGTGGAGGACGGCATTGAAGAAGTTCTGCAGGGATACGGGTTTAGGCCGATCGGATGGCTGGATGTCAGGACGGATGACGATGCCCTCGGCAGGGCGGCCCTTCTTACAAAACCGAGGATCAGGCAGCTACTGATTGACACCGTAGACGTTGCGGAAAACAAGAGAGAAATTAAACTCTTCTTCTCGAGAAAGGAGATAGAGAAGAGGTTCGGCAGCGACGTCTGCGTGTCCAATATATCATCCAGGACGCTTCTGTATAAAGGCCTGCTGGTAGCCCCTCAGCTGGACAGGTTCTATCCCGATCTTCAGGAGGAGGATATCGAATCGTCCTTCTGCATATTCCATCAGCGGTTTTCCACCAACACCCTGCCGGAGTGGGTGATGGCACAGCCCTTCAGGGTGCTTGCCCACAATGGTGAAATCAATACTGTTCAGGGCAATCGCAATGCCATCAGGGCGCTAGAGAAAATAGTGCTGGAGGAATTTGGGGAAAAAGAGCGTGCTGTTATCTCGCCGCTGGTTGCAGATCATGAGAGCGACTCGGCATCGCTGGACCGGATTGTCGAGCTGCTCATTCTTTCCGGGTATCCGCCTGAATTCGCCGTCAATCTCTGCATTCCTCCCGCCTGGGAATACGCCCCTTTGCCTTCTGAGCAGAAGGACCTTCTGCACTATTTTTCATTAATGATGACCCCATGGGACGGCCCCGCAGCGGTTGTTTTTACCGATGGGTCTACTATCGGCGCCCATCTCGACCGCAATGGTCTGCGGCCTCTTAGATATGCCTTGACGGACGAAGGAACGGTGATTGCTGGTTCTGAGGCCGGAATGATAGATATGGGTGCCGGACATATTATAAAAAAGGGGCGCCTGGGGCCGGGCGATACCATTGCCGTCAGGCTAGGCAGCGGTGTGATCAGCGAAACTGCCGAGATACTGGCCGCGATTGCTGTCAGACAACCATACAGCCGGTGGTTGCAAGATTCTCTTGTTAACCATAAGAGGCAAGAAGTCATGACGCCATCGGACAATAGTCCAGTGGTGCAATCACAGATATTTTTCGGCTATACGAAGGAAGAGCTGGAGGCCATGCTTTTTTCTATGGCCGAGACCGGCGCTGAGATGACATTTTCGATGGGCGATGACACTCCGCTTCCACCGCTGTCCGAAAAGCCGCCCCTGCTGTTCCGCTATTTCAAACAGCGCTTTTCCCAGATCACCAATCCGTCGATTGATCCTATCAGGGAGAAGATGGTCATGTCACTTGCGATGCATCTGGGTCCGCGAATGAGCTTTCTGACTGAGACGGCAGGGCATGCCCGGCGCTACTGCATACAGTCGCCCCTGCTTTTCGAGGGGGACCTTCAGGAGATCGAGTCCCGAAGCGGCTTTGCGGTTAAACGACTACCGATCACTTACGACCCGGCTAAAGACGGCCTGGCTGCGGCAATCGCTGCATTGCGCCATGCGGCTATTGATGCTGTCAGCAAGGGGGCCGAGATCCTCATATTGACGGACTGCGATATCTCTGCGCAGAGTTTCGCAATCCCTTCGCTGCTTGCGGTATCCTCTGTGTTCCGGGAGCTTCTGAACAAAAATTGCGGTCATTGCGCGAGTATAATTGTGGAGACCGGAGAGGCACGCGATGTCCATCATATTGCATGCCTCATCGGATTCGGAGCCGCCGCTGTTCATCCGTGGCTTATACCGAGGACTGTGTCGGACTTATGCGCGCGCAAAATTATCAGTCGTCCCTTCGAAATGGCTATGGACAACTACCGCAGGGCGATAGAGGAAGGTCTGCTGAAGGTGCTCGGCAGGCTCGGCATCTCTACTCTTGATTCGTATTATAGTGCTCAGCTATTCGATATTATCTGCCTCAACAAAGGGGTTGTCGAGGAATACCTCGGTCAGCTGCCGACAAGCATGGAAGCAGACGGTCGCAAAGAGATAGAGGAAGCGGTCCGCAAGAGGCATTATGCGGCATATTCTGCGGACCAACCCCTGGTTGATGCCGGCGGGACGCTCAAATACCGCAAGGATGGTGAAGACCATGCATGGGCTTCTCCTACAGTTGCAGCGCTCAACCGTTTCGTTCGGCTCGGAAAGGCTGAGGGCTACCGGTCATTTGCGTCCGCTGCTGAGGGCAGACCTGTATATGCGAGGCATGTCCTCGGATATCGCGCGGGAAAGCCTGTTCCGGTTGAGGATGTAGAGACTGAAGAATCGATTATTGCAAGGTTTGTTTCAGGGGCGATGTCAGTAGGCTCGCTTTCGCCTGAAGCCCATGAGACCATTGCAGAGGCTTGCAACAGGTTGGGAATGCGAAGTAACAGCGGAGAGGGCGGCGAAGACCCTGCCCGTTACGGCACGTCAAGGAACAGCGCTATCAAGCAAGTAGCATCCGGCAGGTTCGGAGTGACTCCAGCATATCTGGCATCGGCAAAGGAGATCGAGATCAAGGTTGCCCAAGGCGCAAAGCCTGGAGAAGGCGGCCACTTGCCGTCGAGCAAGGTCACAGACTATATAGCCCGGCTCCGCTACTGTAAACCCGGAACTCTTCTGATATCTCCTCCCCCTCATCACGATATTTATTCGATTGAAGACCTCAACCAGCTCATCCATGACCTGAAGCAGGCAAACCCTGAAGCCAGGGTCTGCGTTAAGCTTGTTTCAGAAGTGGGCGTGGGGACGGTGGCCGCCGGGGTTGCCAAGGCCTATGCCGATATAATCCAGATCAGCGGTTACGAGGGAGGTACCGGGGCTTCGCCCATTACGTCTATCAAGAATGTCGGCAACTATTGGGAGATCGGCCTTTCCGAAACTCAGCGCGTTCTTATCGAAAACGGTCTGAGGGACAGGGTCACCCTCAGAGTTGACGGCGGGCTAAGGACAGGCAAAGACGTGATCCTGGCAGCCCTGTTCGGGGCAGAGGAATACGGCTTCGGCACGGCAACGATGGTTGCGGCCGGATGCATTATGGCCCGCCAGTGTCATATGAATACCTGCCCGACAGGCATAGCGACTCAGGATGAGCGTTTGCGGGCCAAATTCAGAGGGACTCCGGAAGGCGTCATGGACTACTTCCGGGCGGTGGCTCGTGATGTCAGGGCCGCCCTCGCAGAAATGGGGTTCCGCAGCATTGCAGATATCGTGGGGAGGACCGATCTGGTAGTCATTGAGCCTGACGATCGCTTTACCGGCTCCCGCCGCCTGAGACTTACGCCGTTGCTTCAGCCGCCTCCTGAAACCGGCCCGCGCATGGGGTCCGGAAAAAGGAATGACAATCCGGGTTCTTCGCTTAACGACAAATTGACCGCAGATCTTTCGGGCTATATTGACGAAGCAAAGACGAGCAATATGGAATACAATATCCGCAATACCGACCGCAGCGTACCGACGCGTCTGGCGTATCTCATTGCTAAAAGATACGGAGCAGACGGCCTTTCTGCAGATACTGTAAATCTTGTCTTCAGGGGAACAGCCGGGCAGAGCTTCGGCGCCTTCAACCACAAGGGCATGTCCTTGACACTCATTGGCGAGGCAAACGATTACGCCGGTAAGGGCATGCACGGTGGCGTCATAGCGATAAGGCCGGATGAACATCTCCGTTATCCGCACCGGCAGGTTATTGTCGGGAATACGGTGCTTTATGGTGCCACTGGAGGTAGTTTTTATGCTGCCGGTATTGCAGGTGAGCGGTTTGGCGTGCGCAATAGCGGCGCGGTAGCAGTAGTCGAGGGGGCGGGACAGCACTGTTGCGAGTACATGACACGAGGTGAAGTCGCAGTCCTGGGCGATACAGGCATCAATGTCGGCGCCGGCATGACTGGCGGCGTAATCTACATGATGGATTGCAACGGTGGCCTTGACAGCCGCCTGAATTCGGCCTACGTCAAGTCACTGCCGCTCGATAATGGCGACAGGCTCCGGCTGAAGGAGCTGATGAAAGAACATCAGGTCCGTACCGGCAGTCCTCTGGCCGGCTCGCTGCTTGCAAATTTTGATGAGAAGGCCAGGCAGTTCAGAAAGGTTTTACCCAATACCTGAGAAATGCGAGGTGAAAATGGACAGGAAGGAATTGGTAGCAGTTGTCATCAGGAGACTGAAAAAGGAGTATCCAGTTCTGAAACCGGCACTTAATTTTAACAGCCCGTTTGAACTGCTTGTCGCTACGATACTATCAGCGCAGACGACGGATGTCCATGTAAACAAGGTGACAGAGGGGTTATTCAAGAAATACAGGAATGTGCAGGCGTTCGCAAATGCAGATCCTGCTGTACTGGAACAGGATGTAAGTTCAGTGAATTTCTATAGGAACAAGGCCAGGAACATTCGAAATACAGCAAGGCTTATAATGGAAAGGTTCAAGGGAGAGGTACCCCGGACGATGGAAGACCTGATCAGTCTGCCGGGAGTTGCGAGAAAGACCGCAAACATAGTGCTTTATAATGTCTACGGCATCAGCGCCGGCATTGCCGTTGATACGCATGTTATGCGCCTTTCAGGACGTCTGGGACTTTCAGAGAAGGATGATCCGGTCAGGATCGAAAAGGATCTCATTGAGATCGTCCCCCGGAAAGAGTGGGGCAACATCACGCATCTTCTTATCTTTCACGGCCGGAAGATCTGCCAGGCAAAGAAGCCGCTGCACAGTGAATGCGTTTTGTCAGATGTCTGCCCGTCGAAGGATATCTGAATATGCTATAGCAAGCGGTTATTTCCGCGCTTGACGGCGGGGGACCAGCCGGGGCACTTTGCGCATATATATGCGGTAGGAATCGCCGAAGCGCCGCAAAAGTTCACGTTCTTCGATCGGCATTATAACCGCGTTGACGACCGCGAAATCAGCCAGCGTTACAATCCCTACGGCTATCGATCCCGTGTAAAGAAAGACGCCGAGAAACATTATGGTATGGGCCAGATATGTCGGATGTCGTATGACCGAGAAGGGACCTTTGTCAATCATGCGCGACTCTTCTTGCGCAATGATTTCGGGGATGCCGATCAGACTCCGGGGTGAAAGGATCGCTCCGGTCCAGATATGAAGCAGCGTTCCAAGCACAAGCATGAGAAGCCCGGCCATAGACAGAAAGTCCGGCATGTGAATGATGTGATCAAAGATAAGACTGCGGTGTATAAAGATAACATAGACTACCGGCAGCCAGACCGCGAAGGTCAAGACATAGGTAATTCTTCCGAATCGCTTTAGTGTACCGCTGAATAGGTGCACCGGTATCCAGAACATGGGGATGATCGGCCAAAGCATCACTGTGAGAAGGGCTGCCAAAGGTTTCATGATGATAAGTATATCGTTTTGAAAGCCGAAACCGTAATATGATGTAGCACGGTTTATTGGTTATAATGATCGATGTATCTTGTAAGGCTTACAGAACAGCTGCCGCAAATGAGCGGCGAATGGAACAGTCCGGCATGGTTGCGAGCCGAGACGCTGGAACTGCTGCACTTCAGGCCCGAAGGCAGCGATCATCGACCCAGGACGTGGGTGAGGCTTCTTTATAACAGGAACGGTTTCTTCGGGATATTCAGGGTTGAAGACCGGTATGTCCGTGCGATCCAGACGCATTATGGCGACTCCGTGTACAAAGACAGCTGCGTGGAGTTCTTTGTTAAGCCGGGGCGCGACCCGGGATATTTCAATTTCGAGTTCAGCTGTGGCGGGACATTTCTTTGCAGCTACATAACAGACCCGGAGAGGACGGTGGACGGGTTCAGGGAGTTCGTATCCATCCCTGAAAATGACGCGCGGCTTGTTGCAGTGCATCACTCATTACCGTATGTTGTTGATCCTGAAATTGTTGATCCGGTAATATGGACGCTGGAATTTTTTATTCCGTTCGCGCTGCTCGGAAAATATGCCCGACCACTTGGAGGTTCGCCGGGCAGAGAATGGACGGCGAATTTCTACAAATGCGGCGATGAAACCTCGCATCCCCATTGGGCTTCATGGCAGCCGCTGCCTAAGCTCAATTTTCATATGCCTGAATGTTTCGGCGCGATCAGTTTCGAAGGCTTCTGAAGACAGGCCGCAACGGCGAAATGGCAAATAGGCCGATACTTACCGTGACCTGTCTTGCCATGGTTGCTATGCCAGCTCCGTCAGTTTCCTGGAAATGGCTTCTGCTGCCAGACGCATTTCCTGAAGGGCCTTCTCGACCCCTTGCGTATCGGAAGCGTTGACTTGTGTCACGACGCCTGCACCGGCCGCATGAAACCTTTCGCTCAGGCGTTCTACATCTGCGAATGCAGGTTTGCCGGCGAACTGTGACCTGGCGCTTTCATACCACAGACCGAAACGGCTGGACCTGTAATCCGGCAGAGAAGATGCAGCAAGTCTGAAAGAGCCGGCTGCGCAAGCCTCGAATTTGCTGACCATGTTTTTCAGATCGGCCCTGCCAAGCTCCACTGCTACACTTCCGCTCTTGCCGGTCCTGAATCCCGCGCTTGCAATCCTGAGCTGGTCAATCGCATCCACGATAACTCCAGAGCCACGAAGTATTTCCTGTGTGTGCTGCTCAATCTCGCCGGAAATTATGCTGGTTTTTTCGATGTTCATTGCCACTTCCTCTGACGCAGACGACTGCTCTTCCACGGCTGTGGCGATCTGAGTGACCTGGGAATTGACTTTATGAGATGCTTCGACAATCTGCTGGAGGGCGTTGCCCACCTCTCTCACCAGACCTGTAGCATTTTCTACTTCTCCTGTCGCCGTGTCCATGGACCTCGTTGTCATGGCGATTTCATTTTGAATGGAGGAAATCTTGCCTGTAATGTCTTCAGTAGCGCTCGATGTCCGTTCTGCCAGTTTACGCACTTCGTCGGCCACAACGGCAAATCCTCTACCTTGCTCGCCTGCCCGTGCCGCTTCGATCGCCGCATTGAGCGCGAGAAGGTTAGTCTGATCGGCGATATCCTTGATCGCGGTGACGATCGTCCCGATCTCCTGCGCCTTCTCAGTCAGGCTTGCCATCATCTGGGACAACTCAACGGTTGAGGTGTTTACGTGAGAGATAGAACTTATAGCATTTTCGGTTATCTCCTGGCCGGCAGTCGCAGTTTTCATCGCCTCCTGGGAAGTCTGCGATGCCTCCGAGGCGTTGTGAGCAATTGTCGTTATGGTCTGGCTCATTTCCTCAGCCGAAGCAGCGATCTGTGACGCCTGGGATGCCTGCGTCTTTGCACCGCTCGCTGTTCTGTTGGCTATGCCGCGAAGGTCTTCAACAGAATTGACGATATTAGTCGAGGCTGCGAGCGTGCCGTCCACCTTCTCGCCGAAATTGTGAACAATAGAATTGATGTCCCTTGCAAAGGCGCCGAGCTCATCCTGCGCGCTGAACTCGATCCGCTTTGTCAGGTCCCCGCTACCCGCGGCCAGCTCGTGCAATCTCTGTTCGAATTGCTTGACCGGCCGCGCTATAAGGCCGCCGCCTATGAGAAATGCAAGGGCCGTGATCAGGGCGGAAACTGCCGCGAGGAACACCATGGAGGTTATCCAGAGATGAAGGGTTGCGCTTTTCTTGTAGATGCCCGACCCTATTACCCATCCCCATTTTTTCTGCATCTTGACAAACGATATCTTTTCCTGCGGTTCCGCCTCACCGGCCTTTTTCCAGAGATACGTTATAAAACCCTCTCCCTGTTTCTGAGTCAAGGAGGTTGCTTCCTGAAAGACATTGAAGCCCTTCGCATCGGAGAATTCGGACAACGGCCTGCCCTCAATCTCCGCTTTCGGATGGACAATCACGGACGATGCGTCATTTATCCAGACATAGTCATCGCTTGAACCAAAGTGCATTGCCCGCACCGCGTCCTTAGCCGCCTCCTGAGCCTTGTCCTGGGCCATCTTGCCGCTGTCAGCCAGGCTGCTGTAATATTCAACTATGCCGTAGGCGGTCTCTACAGCCGTCTTTGGCACGGCCTGTTTTTCCGATAGTATCATCCTGTCAACCTTGGGCAACAGGAAGAAGAGCATCCCCAGTATTGTAATGCCCATAGCCATGATCGGCAACGAGCTGATCTTCCAGAAAATCGGAAGATTCCTGAAATTCATGAATTTACGTATGTTCAAAGTGCCCCCCAATTGTTTGTCGCAGGCGCCAATTCCTATAGTAATTCTTGCCGTATATATCAATTATAAAACATTTTTTCAGGATAATCTAAATAGGCGCGCCAGCATATCCAAAGGAACGAGGTCGGATCGATACAACTTACAAGATATAATTCATTGCACCTGTGCGTATATTAAATGAAAGAAACTTAATTAAACTTTCATTTAATCTTAATGAAACCCCCTTATTCTGTAAGCACGAACAGCAAGCGGGAAGCGATCCCGGCACTGTTGAGTCACATTTTGAAAGGAGGTGAAGTAGATGAGGAAGATGCTCGTAATAGTAGTAGCTGCTATCTTTGTTTTGGGCCTTGCCTCTTTTAGCTTTGCAGCCGGTCTTGAGAAGTGCGACAAGTGTCATAAGGGTGACAAGGCGCCTGCCCAGATGATTGAAAAGGCAAAGATCGCAACTTCAGCTGATCTGATGAAGGCCCTCAAGGAAGGGCCGAAGAGCAGCATGCACAAACTGCTTACAGATGACGACATCAACGGCGCCGCAGCGGCGCTGCAATTGAAATAGTTGTCGAAACTCCCTCCCAGACACGCCGGTTCCCCTCCCAAAAACGCCGGCGTGTTTCTTTTTTTTTTCACTCAAATACAACGTAACGCTTTATCTTCTGGAGCCTCTTGCCCTTAATGCGGAGGTCCTCCGGGCGGTAAATGCGGCCCTGCCTGCGAAGTAAAAGTATACTTTTGACGGTGTCGGGCCCAAGGCCAGGAACGCGCAAGAGCGACTGCCTGTCTGCTGTATTGATATTAAGGGGAAAAAAGTTTGTATTGATTTCCGCCCACATCTCCTTGGGGTCCTTGTTCATGCTGAGGTATCCGCTCGGGTCCAAAGGGATCTCCGATGTATCGAATCCGTACTTACGGATGAGAAAGTCAACCTGATACAGGCGGTGCTCGCGCATGAACCGCTCATCGGGGCTTGTCAGAAACCGGCGTTCGCCGGGGATATCCGAAGAGCCAAGTCCCTTCTGATAGGCGGAAAAATACACCCGCTTGAAGTTCAGCTCCTTGTAAAGCGACCGCATCGACTGCAATATCTCGTTGTCGGTTTCGTCAGAGGCCCCCACTATGAATTGTGTAGTGCATTTGACCTGCGAGAACTTCGTCCCCCTGCCGGTAAGCTTGCCCATCATTTGTATGGGACGCATTATGTCTTTATCGTAATCCTTCCTGGTTGAGAGAATGGCGGAATGTTGCCTGCCGGGGGTCTCGATGTTCAGGGAAACTGCGGTCGACAGAGAAACTGCTTCTTCGACAGCCGCGTCTGACGCCCCAGGGATTATTTTGAGATGCATGTATCCCCTGTACTGGTGTTTTTTTCGGAGTAGATGTGCCGTTGCAATGAGTTTATCCATTGTGTTGTCAGGGCTGTTGATGACACCGGAACTCAGAAAGAGCCCAAAGACTTTTTTACGCCTCAGATGCTGCATGAAAATGGACGCCACTTCTTCAGGTTGCAAGGTGCATCTGACAACATCGCTGCCGGTACGCAAAGGACAATATTTGCAATCATTGGAGCAGACGTTCGAGAGCAGGGTCTTCAGCAGGACGGTAAAGCCGCCCTGCGGCAGTGCGACTGGGTATAGCCATGACCCGTCTTTTCCGCGCCTCCTGTGCTCCTCCTTGCCGGTTCCGCATGCGCAAGCAAGATCATATTGCGAATCCCGGGAAAGCACGCCTAGTTTTTCGATAGCGTCCATGGCAGATCGACTCCGCGACAATTATATCATGGCGGGCTATAAGAGCAGAAATTGATTGCTAAAGGAATTCTCTGATTGCCCGTTCTACCTTCGTCCTGTCGGCAGACTGCCTCCGGCTAACCAGTGGTTGATTGCCGATTAGAGGGACACCGTCTTCAAAGGTGCGGCGGTTGTTCCGGTAGATGATGCCTATTGGGATGCGGTCCCCGAATTCAAGCGCCTTATCGAAAGCGGACAGCCTGTTTTCGGGGTCATATCTCTCGTCGAGACGATACAGTCTCCGCTGATACCATTCGTAAGTATTCACCTTATTGAAACTCACGCATGGCTGAAATATGTCAACCAGCGAGAAGCCTTTATGGAGAATCGATGCCTTGATAATCTCTTTTAGGTGATCAGCGTCGCCGGAATAACTTCTGGCCACAAAACTGCAATCCATCGCAACGGCAAGGGCCATCGGATTTAGCGTCTCCGAGAGAAGTCCGAACGGCAGGTTCTTGGGACGGAACCCCTCTATGCTTGTGGGCGAAGCCTGCCCTTTTGTCAGGCCATAGATCTGGTTGTCATGTACGAATAGCTTGACCCCGATGTTCCTCCTGAAGGCATGAAGCAGATGATTGCCGCCTTCGCCATAGCAATCGCCGTCGCCTGCAACGGCTATTACCATCTGGTTGCTGTTGACCAGCTTCAGCCCTGTTGCGACCGGCAGCGTCCGTCCGTGCAGACCGTTGAACGTGTTGCATTTCAGGTAGTGCGGAAATTTCCCCGCCTGTCCTATTCCGGACACTATCGTGAATTGATGGGGCTTCAATCCAAGTTCGGCAACGGCATCTTTGAATGTCTTCAGTATGCCGAAATTGCCGCAGCCGGGGCACCATGCAGGTATCTGTTCTTTATGCTCAACCGATGACATTTTCTATCTCCCCTGTCAATTCTTCCAGCAGAAAGGGACGGCCATTAAAACGGTTGATCTTGTGCTTGAAATTGTAGCCGGTTTCTGCCATCACAAGTCTTGCAAATTGTCCGGTGGCATTATTTTCAATGCAGATTGTCGCTTCAGCCCCATCAAGCAGATTTAGAAAACCTGTGCTCTCCAGATCCGGGAATGGATATAATTCGCTGAAATGCAGCATCGCGATCCGATATTTATTTGAGAGCACATCGACCGCTTCTTTCATCAGACCATATGATGATCCCCATCCCGTCAGGACTACTTCCGGCCTGGTGTTACCGTAAAGGGTTGGCGGAGATATCTCATGCCAGACCAGAGGCATTTTTTTGAACAGTCGCTTGTCGAGCATCTTCAGCCGGGTCTCTGCGTCTTCGACGATATGGCCTTCCTCATCATGTTCGTCGCTGTCTGTTACGACAACATGTTCGGCATCGCCAGGCACTCCCAGCGGAGAAACGCCGGTTTCAGTGAATGCATGGCGCCGGTATTGAGCGACTTTTCTGAAATCGTCCCCTCTAAGCCGGTAGTCGTGGTATACAACCTTTTCAGCGTCGAGTCCTCCGAAGGTCCATTGGCAATCGGCCAAATACTGATCGAAAATGATGATTGCAGGCACCTGATACTTCTCCGACAGATCGAAGGCTTTGCCGGCGGCATAAAAGGCCTGTTCAGGCGTGCCGGGCGCTAGTACCACTCTCGGAAATTCGCCGTGCGCCGCATGGATGGCGAACAGGAGATCTCCCTGCTCGGTTCGTGTCGGAAAACCGGTTGCCGGCCCTGGTCTCTGGCCGAGTGCAACGACAACAGGTGTCTCTGTCATTGCAGCAAGGGAGAGCCCTTCGACCATAAGCGCAAAGCCGCCTCCGGATGTGCCTGTCATCGCCCGGACGCCGCCGAACGAGGCCCCAAGAGCCATATTTATTGCAGCGATTTCGTCTTCCGCCTGTTCAACGACTATGCCGAATTCTGCCGAGCGCTCAGCGATATAATTCATGATGCCGGTGGAAGGAGTCATCGGATATGCAGAATAAAACTTCACGCCGGAGGCAATGCAGCCCAGTGCCAGGGCATCGACGCCTGACATGAGCAATTTGGGAGCGGATGTCGGGGCAATATCGAACCGGCAGTGAGGGCATCTTTGCCTGGCATACTCTTGTCCGGCAGCGGCCGCCCTGATATTGGCGCTTATCACATCGTCGCCCTTTTTGCTGAATGTCTGCCGTATTATGTCTGAGAGGGTGCCGGTGCCGATCCCCATCATTCCAAGGACGGCGCCGGTAGCAACAGTATTCTCCATTAGTCTGTTGCCGCCGTCTTCTGTCGCAAGTTTTATAAAGGGAATTTCCAGGAACCCCGGTCCTTCATGCTTCTCCTTCAGGGCTTCGGGATCGTATATGACAAGGCCGTTTTCCGATAGCTCGTTCGCATGGCGCGACACGGTTTCTTTGTCGAGTGCTACAATTATATCGACTCTCTCTCTTGATGCCATTATGGGCATGTCGGAAAGGCGAATCTGGTAGAAATTATGTCCGCCGCGTATCCGCGACTCATAATCCTGGTGCGAAAAGACGTGATATCCCGAGCGGGCAAAAACCTTCGCAAGCGCGTCGCCTATGGTTTGCAGTCCCTGACCCGCTGCA
>Ga0187785_10000211_pt1 | contig 22663 bp, 22 predicted proteins | sample 0815_BV2_4_20_MG_FD_132466 | JGI IMG/M metagenome (GOLD analysis project Ga0187785, IMG submission 132466) | Tropical peat soil microbial communities from peatlands in Department of Meta, Colombia - 0815_BV2_4_20_MG | ecosystem: Environmental > Terrestrial > Soil > Wetlands > Peat | place...
GGGACTGCGCCATTGTAGAACACCTCGCATTTGCCGCCTTCAAGCAGTCGCTTCGCCTTCGAATAAAGACCGATGATCGGCCCTGCCAGGGATTCGATCGTGCTGACCGTCCCGATCTCAGGGTTGCCAAAAGGGCCGCTAATCGGCTGCTTGAATTTGGCACAGCCCCTGCTGTCCAGAATTGCAATTGTGACTTTTTCATAATGTTCGCTAACAAGGTTCAGCCTGCCTCTAAGCGCCACACGGTGATGGGGAGTGGATAAGGCACAGTCGACAGCTTCGGCCTTGCCGTCTTTTATCTTCCAGCTGGACACAAGTTTTGTTATGACGCCGCGGCCTCCCTTGGTCTGAAGGTAAAGGTCGCCGTAACGGTATCCCTTCAGCGCAGCGGTGCTGAGAGGCCCCGCAATAAAAAAGGCCCCGAGATCAACAAGATTGAACTCCTGGCTCGTCTCATACTTCGTGAGGACTTTATCCAGATCCATGGAATGGACAGTCAGATGTTCTCCCGCGATGGAGAAGATGCCCTCAATGCCCGAAAGCAGCGGGCGTCTGCTTCTCTCCCTGATCAGCAATGACGCGGCAAGATCAGCCCTCCCATCAATTGTCTTTCTACCGCCGAATGCTCCCGCAAATTCTTCGAAGTCCAGCTTTGATATTTTCAGGTTGATCTTGTACTTTGCGTCAACGCCCGATATGTTCGCTTCTGCGCTGCCGCCGCCCTTCCCTCCGAACACTTGCAGAGTCAGTGGTTCTAATATATACAGTCCGTCATGGACCTTAAGCCCTGACCGGACCTCTTCAAATTTGAGGTTCCCTCTTTGCAGTCTATCGCATTTAATGTCTCCGCCGAACGAGATCGCCTTTAGCGTACCGCCCGGCGTATCAGATATTGTAAGGTCCCTGGCGGATACGGTGACGCCGGTTAGTTCGGTTACCTTTGATGTTGAAGATGCGTTATAAATGAATGATGATGCCGTTAATTGTTCCAAACTGAAAACACCGCCAGCAACCGACACGGGTGCCTTGATATCAATGGCCTTGAAATCCTTATGGAGGACCTCTCTGCAGGACAGGGTACCTGTCAGAGAAAGATTCTTGATAAACGCTCCAGCAGTATCCGATATTTTGAGTCCCCTGGCGGAAAGTTCCAATCCTTTTAATGTCAGCTGTTCTCCGCTGCGCTGATCGAGATATGTGAAGCTGCCTTTGGTCAACACAAGATCATTTAAGTCGAAGGGCGGCCCCGGACCTTTTGATGCCGATGGTCGAAGGCTTTCGTAATTATAGTTGCCTTGCAAGTCCCTGACGATCCTGATCGATGGACCTTCAAGGTGTCCGCCCGAAAATTTCAGCTCCCTTCTGAGCAGACTTTTCAAATCCGAACTTAGCGTCAGTTTGCTGATCGAAAGGAATTCGCCTATACGTCCTGACACATGCACATCACCGGCTGATATGCCAAGGGGAACGAAAGCCAGGCCCACCCTCCCCCTTATTTTGAAATCAAGGCCCAAGGCGTCGGAGAGAGCACTCTCTATGGCAGATTTATAGGAATTTACATCGACAAGAAGAAACGCCGCAACCGCTGCTGCAATGAATGCGGCGCTAAGGACAGCAATTATTATGGACGCTTTTTTTGACCGCATTCACTACCGCTGCCGGGCTACCTGTTGGACTCCTCCACTGCTTTCTGCCTGTTCTGCACAAAAGCATCACGCATAGATACGTATGGATCAATTGCCGCCTCTTTGAAAGATTCATAGTCGCCGATCCTGAAAGAAGTTGCGTTTAATCTTTCATGTGCAGCGATGCCGACTTTTTCTCCAAATGTAAGATTGGAGTTCTTTACATACGTCAGCGGGTGCATCAGCCGGTCACCTACCAGCCCTATGCCGTCGCGTATCGATGAAGGCCCGAAAACCGGCAATACCAGGTATATGCCGTGGCCTATTCCATAATGGCCAAGAGTCTGACCGAAATCGGCATCCTGTTTCTTGATTCCCAATGCCTGATCCGCCATGTCACCCATACCGCCTATGCCGGCAAATGAGTTGAAAGCAAACCGCACAAATTCGTTTCCAGCAGCCTTGAGTCTGAGCTGCAGCAGATTATTGACAACCCTGGCCGGCGACCATAAATTGTCATAGGCGTTAGCAAACGCAAAGCGAAATTCTTCAGGCACAATATGTGAATAGACCTGCGCTACCGGCTTGACGCCCCAGAAATAGAGTTTATCATTGAAATGAAATACAACCCTATTGAACGGAGCCAGTGGATCCGCAATCTGTGGTGATCCTGCCTGGTTTTCGTCAATATTTCTTTCATCCTCTGCCTGTCCTGCACCTTGCGATCGTTCTTCAGCCGAATCTTTATCTGCCAATGCAATCATCAGTTCATCAAGGCGTTCTTGTGCTTCTGTAAATTCGGTAACATCAATGGGTTGCGGCCTCCCAAATGTTTCCGATTGCGAAACAGCCTCAAAGGCATAACCCATTGGTATTGCGAAAGATAAGAAAAAAAGCAGAACAAGCAGCACAATTAGCGACGATTTCATTGAATTCACCCCAACCAATGTTTAAGCATATAGATCAAACCTTGCTGGCCTTTTTTCTCAGTGTTTCGAGCAGAGATTCAGGGGGTTTGTTCGACAATGCCTCCCTGAACTGCGAGCGATAATTGTTAACCAGGCTCACACCTTCAATCACCACATCGTATATAAGCCATTTCCCGTCATCATTTAACGCCCTGTAATTAATGGGAATCTCCTGAGTTTTTCTTAGTACGATGCTTTGTACTTCAAAAGTGTTTTCAGTTAGCTTGATCTCTTTGGTAAAGCTGATCTTTTCATCAGTATATGACATGATCTTATCGGCATAAGTATCAGCCAACAGGTCTTTAAAAAGCGAGACGAATTCGGCCTGCTGCTGTGGGCTGAATCGGCGCCAGTTAAGGGCTAGTGTTCTTTTGGACATTTCCGTAAAGTCGAACATTCCATCTGCAATTGCGCGGACCTTTTTCGTCTTTGCCTTCTTCCCTGATTCAGACTTTAAAGAAGGGTCCCGAAGAACCTCCAAGACCTTGTCGACGTGATCCTTAATCGTTGCCATAGGCGATTCTGCAAAAGCCGTTGACAAAAAAGTCATGCAAAGAGTCATTGCAATAATCGCTATTAATTTCTTCATCTCAACCTCCGGCCGATTTATCCGATACTTACTTATCTGTTTTCTTGTTTATGTCGCCAAAAGCATATTTCCCAATCATTTCTTCAAGGTCAATCGGTGACGCTGTCTCGGAAATCCTGCTGCCAGGCTTCAGAATATTTCCAGACCCTCCTGGATCTATCTTAATATATTTGTCGCCTATAAGCCCCGATGTCTTTATAGCGGCGCTAGCGTCGTCATAGACCTTGATACCCTTCTTTATCTTTAATTCTACCACGGCCATCTGCTTTTGTTGATCAATGCTCAGCATTTCGACTCTTCCCACATCAATGCCGTCAATCTCTACAGCATTGCCTGCCTTCAGTCCAGACACAGAGGTAAAATCTGCAAATAAAGAATAGTAGTTATTGCCGAAAAAAGAAACCTTCCCCAGCTTGACTGTCATATATCCCAGGCATATGATTCCGATCAGAACGAAAATCCCGACAACTGTTTCCACCCGATATCTCTTCATATAAGAGATTCCTCCCTGTTGCATTTGTAGCGTGCCAGTATCATCTGATTCGTCTCGGCCCTGCTTATAAGATATTCCATGTCAGTCTCCGAACTCCCTTCTGTAATGCCGGCGCTGACTGATATTTCAAAACATGCATCAACCCCGATTCTCGCAGCTGCCGAAGCCTGAATAGCAGGCAGAGCTTCAGCCTCCAGGCTCCGGGCCATTTCAATCAGTAATTTGCCGGCCTCTTCAATGCCTGTATGCGGAAGTATTGTCAAAATCCTCTCCCGGCTGTAGCGTGCTGAAAATCCTCCTATAGGATTGAAATATCGATCAGAATATTCGCCCAATGCCTTTAAGACCTCTAATGCAGCCTGGTGTCCGAGAGCTTCCGACAAGCGCTCCATATGCACACTGAAAAGTATCGCAGTAAGTCCCCTGTTTGTCCAGCCCCTTCCAAATGAAGCATTATATCTCGACCTGAAAACTTCTTTGGATAACAGCCCTGTAAGCTCATCGCGCAGCCCTTCAATACTCTGCAGGAATTCGTCGATCATAGGATGGCTGAATCGTGAAAACTCCTCATAATTACCGCAGAACGCAATCTTGCCTTCCCAGAGTAACAGGATTCGGTCAGAAATAAAAAAAACATCGGGTATATCATGACTTATCAGGATCGCCGTAAAGCCGAACTGCTTTCGGTAATGGGCGACCATACTGAGAATGATATTCTTCCTGATAGGATCTTGCCCGGTTGTCGGCTCATCAAAAAGAACTATTGCCGGATCGGTTACAAGAGCGCGAGCAAGGGCCACGCGTTTCTGCATCCCGCCCGAAAGCTCCGAAGGATACTTGTAGACAGCCTCGGTAAGATCCATCTGTTCACACCTGGACATTACCTTGCGTTCAATCTCTTTCTTTGCCAGGCCTGTGGTCTGTTCCAACGGCAGGGCTATGTTATCAAAGACTGTCATGGAATCAAAAAGGGCATTATTCTGAAACATATAGCTAATCTTGCTGCGGTAACGATCCCACTCTACCCTGGTCATCTCGCGCAAAGACCTTCCCCCGAATATAATCTCTCCCTCGTCAGGGGATAGCAGGCCGATTATATGTTTCAGCAAGACACTTTTTCCGCTTCCGCTCTTGCCTATTATGGTCGTTATCTGGTTTTCATAAATAGCCAGGTTTGTCTTATCGAGGACCGTTTTCCCGTCAAATCTTTTACTTACATCCCTGAATTCAATAAGCGCCGCATCCATGCAAACCCCTACATGAGAAATGATGTAACTATATAGTCAGCCACTAGTATCAGTACACATGAAATAACTACAGCTGATGTTGTCGAAATGCTGACGCTCTTGGCGCCATAAACCCCACTGCGCAGATGTGTAAAATAGCCCATGTAACAACAAGTAATAGATACAATAACCGCAAATACAACTGACTTTATGAAGCCGCCGCGTATGTCCGACCAATCCACATACGAATGAATGCGAGAAAAATAGGCCCCCTTGTTAACCCCCAACAAGATAACGCCAGTCAGATATCCGCCTAAGATTCCGACAAGATCAAAGAACGCAGTTAACAGTGGAAAACTAATAAGCGCAGCTGCGACGCGGGGACTAACCAGAAACCCGAGAGGGTCAATGCGCATAGTATATAAGGCATCTATCTGCTCAGAGATGCGCAGTATACCTATTTCTGCCGCCATAGCCGAACCTGCGCGCGCCGTAATCATTATCGCTGTGAGTACAGGCCCAAGCTCACGGATCAGAGTCAGGGCCACAACAGATCCAAGCACGCCCTCCGAGCCAAACTTTACTAATGTATAAAAAAGCTGCAACCCTAACACCATACCGGCAAAGAGTGCTACAAGCGTAACTATGTTCGATGATCTTGCGCCAATGTGGTATATCTGCTGAATAATTTCACCCAGTTGTTTTCGCCGGAAAATCCTCATAAAGGCAAGCATGAAAAATATTGCAACGGAGCCGAGATCATTAACAATCTTAATAGACCCAGCGCCGAGTGTATCGATGACTATCCTGAATGGAATAACCTTACCGGAACCAACAGCCATTTTAATATTTTATCTTATTATCATGACTCCAACAATCGCGATCGTGCCTTAAAGAGAAATCGATACGTTCAATTCACAGAGCGATCCTAAATAAGTGATCTGTTATCTTACGCCCCTCAGCACAAACACAGGGTTCTGAGCTGAAAAGAAGTGCCCCTCGCCGAGGGGCTTCATCCTTGATATGGATATTTGCGTGGCCTCCACCGAATATCCATTTTCCTTTAAGGCGACAGAAGCGCATGTGAACGTTTCAAGCGTAGTAGCATTAATGACAATTATACCGGCGGCCATCAATTTTGCACAATGCATGATTATGGCATCCATTCTTCCTCCGCTGCCTCCAATGAAAACCCTGTCTGGAGCAGGCAGCTGAGAGAGCGCCTCCGGTGCCGTGCCTTTTATGATTTCGACATTAGCGGGGCCATATCGCTCAAGGTTGAGAAGCATATTGGCAATCTGGCCATCTTCCTTTTCCACCGAAAAAACTTTCAGTCCAGGACAAAGGCGCGCAGCCTCAATCGATACCGATCCGGAACCCGCACCGATATCCCAAAGCACTCCACTGAATGGCAATTTCAACCTATGAAGAACAGTAGCCCTAACTTCGTCCTTAGTGATCAATCCTCGCGAATGGGCCAGCTCGTCCTCAGTCAACCCAAAGGCAACTGGCCCATTGATAAGTGTTCGGCCAGAGCTTCCTTGCACTGCAGATTTATTAGCTATGATAACAACATTTGGATCTGAAAAAGCATGCTGTGCTATTTCCGACGGTGTACCATTTGTGATCTTTTCGTCCGGGTATCCGATTTTCTCACAAACATACATACTGACATCAGACATCAATTCAGCATTGCATGATGAAGCCAACCTCTGAGCAATGGCCGAAGGACTATTGATTCTGTCAGTGAGCACTCCTATCTTTGAATGCTCCAACACAAGTTTTGGCAGATCGCCTAGCGTGTATTCAAGTTTCCTGCGTCGATTCGCGTCAGGACCTCCGTGTAAACTTATCATCAAAGCATCATCCCAAGACTGTTTGATGCGGGCAAATGCCAGCTGCATGCTGGACATGTCAGGAAGAATCTCACATTCATTTTTTCCGAAATCCTGCAAGACCCTTCTGCCGATACCGAAGAACATCGGATCACCGGATGAAAGAAGTGCAATGGTCATCAATCTATCGCCGTTTAGCGCATCTTTAATGTAATCCATTGTCTCAGATATATTGTTGATGATCTTTATCTTACTCTTGATTGCTGCAAACTCTTCATAGCGCGAAAACACATCGTACAGCCTGGCGGATGCAAGTATCGCATCAGAGGTATATATACGTTCGCGGGATCTTAAATCGAGAGGTTTATATCCGATGCCTATGACAAATATACGCGCCATGTGTTGTCAGCTATGCCTACCTAATAGAAGTTGCTTCTATTGTAAGCCTTCAGCAATAAATTGTGAAGAATTAATTTATTAATAGCTTCAGCACAATAGCGCCATTCAGCCGTGAAGTGTTGATAGCAAAGGATCTGCAAGGCCTTTAAAATGATGGCGGATGTGTAAGCATTTGATGTTGCAATAAAATATTGATTGACAATAGCAGAGGAGTTCGGCGATAATTTTTGTCAAGCAGATGTTGTTGAATACAACATAATTAACCAATGCTCAGGGAGGTTGCATAATGGCAGTAGCAAAAAAGGCTGTAAAGAAGGCTGTAAAGACAGTAAAAGCTGCCGAGAAAAAAGTTGTCAAGAAAGCCAAGTCAGTTGCCAAAGCGGCGGAGAAAGCCGTAGCTAAAAAGACAACTTCAACCGTTAAGAAGGCTGCCAAGAAAGTTGTAAAGGCAGCTAAAGCTGCGGAAAAGAAAGTCTCAAAAACAGTCAAGGCTGCAGAAAAGAAAACCATAAAAAAGGTTGCGGCCGCGGCAAAAGCAGTTAAGAAAAGAATCAAATAGGCTGCAGTCCAGAAAGCCTGGCAGAATGATACAACTATGAACTGCAGGCAATAATTTCTCCGCTATAAGAAACAAGAACTGCACTGATATACACCTGGTCTGCAATGTTCAAGGCATATAATTTTGCGGCATTGCAGACCTTGATCAGTGTTGATTGTTTATCTAAAGCATTTAACATAAGCCAATCAAATATCTCTCGCGCAGTATTAAATGCAATATTTTCCGGCAATTCTGTGCCCAAACCTTCAAGAAACTTGGCAGCCTGCGAAACATCTATAGCACCATGCCTGACATGAGTCTGTGGAGTTGCCATTGCGATCTTGAGCATCTTAGCCCATTGGGCGCAGATATGAACTTTTGCAAATCGCCTGGACGCAGCCTCATTCAGGGAGAATTGGAGATAATCACCCATCATCACATAAGATTCCTCAGGCAGACCGTATTTCTTAATATGGGCATTTTCAGAGGCCCTGCCAGCTGAAAGAACTATTTCAGAAAGACCTGTTGCCTTTGCAACATCCATGGATGCTGCAATTGTAGCAGTCCATGCCTCGGCAGAAAGAGGTTTTACAACGCCTGTTGTGCCCAGGATGGAAATACCGCCCACTATACCGAGTCTTCCGTTTAGCGTTTTTAGTGCAAGCGATTTGCCATCTGCAACAGAGATTGTAATTTCCACAGAACGACGTGAATTGAAATTCTGCTCCGTCTCGGGATAATGCGCCTTTGCTTTACACATAGCTTCAGACACAGCCTCCCGGATCATTTTCTGAGGAACTGGATTTATAGCTGCAGAGCCCACCTGGACAGCAAGTCCAGGCTTTGTCACTACTCCCACTCCATCTCCCCCTCTAATTATGATCCTTTCGTTTCCGCAGCAATAATGAAATCTTGCGTCGGCAATGATTTCTGCGCCATTAGTTACATCAGGGTCATCGCCTGCATCCTTAATCACTGAAGCAAAACATGAATCATTTCTTTTGCCGTACCTATGAATTCTAAATGTTGCCCTGCTGCCGTCCGGGAATGGGATAGAGACCTCTGCAGGTTTTATTTGAAAGTCTTCTTCGAGCAATTGCAGGGCTGCCTTAGCAGCAGCTGCCGCACACGCACCAGTTGTGTAACCCGATCTGAGCCTTCCCTTCCTCATTTACATCTCAATACCGGTACGTGCTTTAACACCCTTATTATGGTAGTGTTTGATTTCGTGCATTTCTGTCACAAGATCGGCAATCCCAACAACCCTGGGATCGGCATATCGTCCGGTTAACACCACCTCAACCGGCGACGGCTTCGATTCGAGCAGTTCAAGAAGCTGTCCGACCTCAACGAGCCCTGCCTTGATCGCAATATTGATTTCATCCAGTATCACTACGTCGAACTCAGATGAGCGGATTGCCGACGCGATTTCGTCGAATCCTCTTGCAGCTGCTTTCCGTTCCGCTTCGGTCCGCTCCGGCCCTTCCAGAAACCCCGTGCCGAACTGCTTAACCGTTATAAGGTCGCTGAAACGCGCCAGCGCTTTATGCTCGCTGCAAACCCTCTTTTTGATGAATTGGGCGAAATAGACTCTGTGGCCGGCGCCGGCCGCCCTCACGGCAAGTCCGAGCGCGGCAGTGGTCTTGCCTTTCCCGCTTCCGGTATAAACCTGTATATATCCTCTCCTCATCTTTTTTCTCTCGATGCCACCTTCAATATTTCACGTCTGGCTTCGCCGATAGTAAGAGGAATTTTATCGAAGGGTATTTTATCTTCATGCTTCAGGGTGTGGATCAGCTCAGCTATATGAGGAAGCCTGAGCTTAACACTCGACATCTCTTCCGGCGCTGTAAAAACATCTTCGGGTGTTCCCCCTCTGATGATACTGCCCTTGCTCATAATATATAGCCTGTGAAGAAATAGCGGCACCAGATCTACGCTGTGAGTTGCCATTACTATCGTCACACCGTTATCGCGGTTCAGTTTCTGCAGGAGGCGCATCATCCTGTATTCGCCCATCGGATCGAGGCCGGCCGTCGGTTCGTCCAGAAGCAATATCTCGTGTCCCATTGCAAGCAGGCCTGCGATGCAGATCCGCTTTTTCTGCCCGAAGCTGAGATTGTGAATCGATTTCCTGGCGTATTCGGACATATCGACCAGGGTGAGCGCATTGCCGACCCGTTCCGCAATCTCCTTTGACGAAAATCCCATGTTGGCCGGTCCAAAGGCAACGTCTTCGAATACCGATGATGCAAAGAGCTGGTCATCGGGATTCTGAAATACGAGGCCGACCTTCCTGTAAATGTCCTTAGGCGAGAGCTTCCTGATATCGAGTCCGTCAAGCAGGACAGTACCATTGAAGTCCCTAATAAGGCCGTCCATTATTTTCAGGAGGGTAGTCTTCCCGGAGCCGTTGGAGCCGAGTATACCGGCAAATTCCCCCATCTTTATCTCGAGCGAAATTGCCGATAATGCCCGTGTTCCGTCGGGATAGGAAAAAGAATTGATTGAAACTGACAATCTTGTCTGCTCCGAATTCGGCATTGTCACATTTTCCAAACGGCCCCCATCAGAATGATAAAGATAATGGAGCAAGCCACGTCCGACGTCCTGAACGGTTCGTGCTTCAGAGTCGGCATGTTTCCGTCGTAGCCGCGCTGGAGCATTGCCACTGTTATATTTTGGCTGCTTTCAAATGCCTTGAGAGTCAATGTCCCTGCCAGCGTACCGAATGAGCCGAGGCCGCGCCTTATCGAAGAATAGCCCAGGCGGTTTTTCTGCGCGTTGTAGATGACAAGGGCATCTTCAAGGAGCATGAAAAGGTATCGGTAAGCGAAGAGCAGTATTTCTATGAATCCCTTCGGCACCTTCATCCATGACAGGCCCGCAATCAGTTCCGTAAAAGGAGTGGAGAAACCGAGCACCGCCACAACGGATACCGCACCCGCAATCCTGCAAGCAATCATCAATCCATCCGCAAGACCGTCCTTATGCCCCGCCATATCGAATCCAAGAATGCTGAATGAAAACATAATGTTCTTTCCGGAGAAGAAAAATTTCAGCATGATGACCACGCATGCGATGAACAGCGGCTCTGAAAAACGCAGCGCCAGGACCCTCGGAGGAATCTTCATCATGATACAGAGCCCGATACCGAGTACAAAAACTATTAGCGGAAAGGTGAATCCTTTATAGCTCAGCACGAACGCCAGCATTGCGACGGCGACAAGCAGCTTGACCCTTGCATCTATGCGCGAGAGCAAGTGCTCCTTTTTGAAGTATTCCGAAAAGATTTCCATTAGGCTTGCCTGTTTCGATTTGTGCCCGATCTGTTTTCCATCAACACCCGCCAGTAATAGCCCGCTGCGAATCCTCCTATAGTGCCTGCAACAAGGAAAACAAAGAGAAGCAGATCACCCTGATCGGTATTGATAAGCGGCTCCCATGCCTCCCTGCCATGCTCCTTGGCGATTTTATTTACTACGGACTCATCGACGCCAGGCCATTTTTCTTCCGCGAAGGAAAGAGAGGAACAGAAGCTGAATATCAGGATCATAACTGCAACTATTGCTGAATAGCCTCTTTGTTTCATTTCTCCCCGATTCTGGATTCTGACTTCCGACCTATTTCTTCTCATAGCGCTTCCTCCGCTTTGATAACCCTCATCTTCACAAGCAGGTCGGGCCTCTTTTTGTAAAGCAGCGCGACCATGCTCGCGGTGATTGCGCCTTCTAGTATTCCGAGCGGTAGCTGCGTAGGCACGAATGCTATAACTATCTGCCAGAATAGCGGCAAAAATTCGGAATCTCCCCGTACTCCGGATGCGAGTTCCAGCGATGTCGTAATGTAAGTCGCCCAATCAGCAAACAGTCCGGCTGCAAAGGCAGAGGCTGCCATATTAACCCTTAACGAGCGCAAAGCCCTGAAGGTCAGGTATCCGGTAAATGATCCCATGACTCCCATTGACACTATGTCTGCGCCCCACGTTGTCAACCCGCCATGGGCGAGAAAGAGGGCCTGGATAAGAAGGGCTGCTGCGGTTATCAAAACGCTTACGGAGGGGCCGAGGAGTATCCCTGAAATGCCCGTGCCGCAAGGATGAGAACAGGTCCCCGCAGTCGGCACAGGTATGGGCATGCACGAGATTATGAATACCACCGCCGCCATGAGGCCGACCAGCGGTTTGAACGAAAGATCGGCTTCGGACATCTTCCTCAACCTGTAAAGACCGAACGCAACAAAAGGGACCGCAAGCCCGGACCATAAGGCTGCCCAATCAAACGGCAGCAGGCCTTCGGAAATATGCATGGCATAGGCATCTCCTGCCGCCGCAACAGAAACAGCCATACATGCAAACAATGCCTTTATCATCAATGGCGCGATTGCTTTCATCTTTCTTCCGCCATCCTGAGCAATGCATTCACAATTGCTACGGCGACCGTACTACCGCCTTTTCTGCTCAGGTTTGTAATAAACGGGAAGTCCTGCGCTGAAAGAAGGGCTTTCGATTCGAACGCTTTTACGAATCCGACCGGGACACCGACTACCAGCGCACAGTGGCGTTCATGCGGCTGATTTTTTTCTTTTTGATCGTCATCAGTGGAAGTCAATAAATGAATAACTTTCAGCAAAGCAGTAGGTGCGTTGCCGACAACAATGACTCCAATATTATTATTCCCTTTAAAGGCTTGCTCGATTCCTTTTTCTGAACGCGTAGCCGCACATCTGCCATGCATCGACGCTTCGTCATGTGACGCGATGTCTGTCAAGCCACATATAACTTTTCCGCCCCATTTTGCGAGAAGATTTTTATTTATGCCGGTCCTGGCCATTTCGACATCTGTAAGAATATCTCGTCCGGATCGAATTGCCTCAATGCCAACCCGTACGGCATCCGGATGAAAAGTCAACGAAAGTCCGAGTTCGAAATCAGCAGTTGCATGAATAACGCGCTTGATAATCGGCAGCTGCTCAGACGGGAATGCGCTCAGGTCGAATTCCTCTCCTATTATTTCAAAGCTCCGTCTTTCAATCTCCGGTGGAGCATATCCGCGGCTTGCAGAAATCCGCTCCTTTACGATTTCTATCAGCTTTTCATGCATTCCCAGAGGTTCAGTATAAATAAACTCAACCCCTGGATATTTCAGCCGCGCTTCTGATATCAGATCAGGGATATCCTTAGTAACATGCATACCCGAATTCAGGAAAAAAGGATGGAGGATAACCCGCGCTGCACCCTCCGAAACGCTTTCTGCGATAACCGTTTCAATGTCAGGAGTTGAAAATTGAAGATAGGCTCCCCTCACGCAGTTATTTCCGCAACCCGGATGCAGCTCAGCATGAATGGAATCAGCAAGCGCGCCTATTGTATTTGCTTCTTTGCGCGGGCTGCCATGCCCTATTATTATTATCCGCTCTGATTTTTTCTCTGCAGTATTGAATGTTGTCACTTGAGCGCCTCCTCGGAAGCCATTGTAATAATATCCATTGCTATGTCCTTTCAGTCCATGCTTTTTTCTTTATGAAGTTAACGAACTGGCGCGCAGTCCTTTGATTGCTTCCGAAGTGAACATGAACATAACTTGCCAGCGCTCCCCCAATGCTGAATCCCTCAGGCCCGCATAAGTCTCCTTGCGCATCGACGACATCATAAACTTTTTTCAAACCCGATGATGCCATATCCTGGCCGGACGGGCCAGACAGAACAGAAGAGTAATGGAACTCGTGGCCCCGCAGCGTCGCACCAGCGCGTCCCAAGATGCACTCTTCCCTCAATCTTATCTCGCGATAGCCGAGGCCGCTCCGTCGTTTCTGCATTTCAGTCTCAAATGGGAATATCCCGACCATTTCGAAAAAATGGCCGCTAAAATCATGTATTCCTTTCGAAAGATACATCAGCCCACCACATTCAGCATAAACTGGTCCGCCTGCTGCAGCCCACGCTCTGATGCTTTCAAGCATGGGCTTGTTAGCCGACAATTGCCCGGCATGTAGCTCCGGATATCCGCCACCAATATATATAGCGTTAAGATCAGCTGGAAGCTGGTTGTCCCACAAAGGGCTGAAACTAATGATGTCGGCGCCGGCCTCACGAAGCAGGTCTAGATTTTCGTCATAGTAGAAAGAAAATGCGACGTCACGGGCTATGCCTATGCGCATAGTTAGAGCGACACGGCCAGGCCGAGAGACAGAGCGTTTGCAGATTTCTTCCTCATCCAAATCCGACAGCTCAAATAGGCGTTCCAAGTTAACGCTTTTTTCGACTTGAGATGCAAGCGCCTCCACCTGAACTCTGGTCATCGGCATCTCGTCTGCAGTATTCAATCCCAAATGCCGAGATGGTATTTCTATGCCTGCATCTCTTGGGAGATAACCCAAAACTTCAATATCATCATGCACAGAGCTTTTAAGTCGTTCATAATGCCGCTCAGAACCCACTCTGTTAAATATGATTCCCACGAGTTTTAAACCGCTGGACGCAGCCCATGCAGAGTATCCGTGAACGAGCGCTCCGGCACTTTCAGCCATTCCATAAGCATCCACCACAAGTATCACAGGAAGTCCAAGTATGCATGCCAGCGCAGAAGTGCTATTAGCCCCATCAAATAGTCCCATTACTCCTTCTACAACAGCGATCTCAGCAGAACGGCCATACCGACAAAAAGAACTTCGAACATTATCATCCCCGCACATCCAGAGATCGAGATTGATCGCCTGCCTGCCTGTTGCCAGTCGATGTATGCCGGCGTCTATAAAATCAGGCCCGGCCTTAAAGGACTGCACAGAAGTCCCCTTGCCGGTCAATGCAGCCAGTACACCCAATGTCACTGTAGTTTTACCACAGCCACTGTGAGTGCCTGATATGACAATTCCTCTCATAAAGATGCCAGTTCCTTAAGCAATTTTGAGTTCTCGCTTCGCGTCCTAACAGCCACACGCATGTAGGAGCTGTCCAGTCCGATGAAATTGGAACAATCCCGCACTAATATTCCATTCTTGCGCAGCTTTAAGGATATATTATACGGAGCGTCAGTTTTTATTAGATAGAAATTTGCCTGCGAAGGAATACAGCGCATGCCTAAGCGTCTGAACCCGTTTTCAAGAAAAGCTTTTTCTTTTGCCAGCAATTTGAATGTCATGTTTCCGTACTCACGATCCTGCAATGCAGCAACTCCAGCCGCTTGAGCCAGGCTGTTAACTGTCCATGGTTCCTTATGTCTGTTGATAATCTCAAGTAATTGAGGATTAACCGCTGCGTATCCAAGCCTCAATCCGGACAGTGCATAAAACTTTGTCATGGATCTGATAACTATCAAAGACGGATGCTCTGGAACCTTCTTAATCACTGATTCTTTCGGGATGAAATCTATGAAAGCCTCGTCCACGACCAGGCAGCATCCGTTTATTTCAGCTTCTCGTGCTATGCGCAACACATCAGCCCTCCTGACTGCGCAACCTGTAGGGTTGTTTGGATTGCAGATGAATGCCATATCACATCCTTTCATTGCTTCGATAAATGCATCTACATCTAATCTAAAATCATTCTTTTCATGCAATGAAAAGTGACTTACCCTCAATTTCCTGCGTCGCGTTAATCCGCAAGATATATTCACCGCATTTTCATATTCGGAAAATGAGGGAGCTGTAATGAGAACACGCTTAGGTAGTAATGCCCTAGCCACCAGATATATGAGCTCCGTGCTGCCGTTGCCGCAAATGATCATATCACGTCCCACCCCGACCGACTTGGAGATCTCTTCAGCCAGTTGAGCTGACGAAATATCAGGATAATGACGCAGTTGTCCCAGGCGCAGCTGTAATGCCTTCACGACACTCATCGGAGTGCCAAGAGGATTTATAGAAGCACTGAAATCTGTAATATGGTCGACCGGGATTCCAAGTTCCCTGGAAGCCTCATAGACATTTCCGCCATGCCCTAGCATATCGTATTCCTAAGAAACATGATGGAGATCGAAAACACAAGCCCAAGCAGGGAAGAGATAAAAATAATTATGATGGCTTTATCGGCAGCAGCGATATAGTCGGAAGCCAGCTCGTCGCCGATAGTCGGTTTGTTTATGAGGACTCCGCCGTATGTCGAAGGCCCTCCGAGCATTACGCCAAGCCCCCCCGCCATTGCAGCCTCTGGAATACCGCTGTTAGGACTGGAGTGTTTCCTTCCATCACGCAACATTATCACGAATGACCTGCAGGTCGATGCGATTGCATCATGAGCCCGAACAAAGAAATAAAGGATCAAAACAGAAAGCACTATAAGGCATCCCGAAATTCGTGCGGGCAGATAATTTGCCAAATCATCAAGCTTAGCAGAAGCCCAGCCTATGTCGATATACTTTTCGTTCTTATATCCGACCATGGAGTCTAAAGTATTGACCGCTTTATATGTCATTGCCAGAGGCAATCCGCCAAGCGAGAAATAGAACAGCGGAGCAACAATGCCGTCCGACAGATTTTCAGCCAGTGTTTCTATTGTGGCTTTCAGGATACCCTTATCAGCAAGGCTTGCAGTATCCCGGCCCACAATCATGCCGAGGCTCTCCCTTGCTTCTGCAATAGCGCCGGCCCTTATCGCCGAGATGACTGCCCTGGCAGAATCCAGAAGATCCCTTACCGCAATTGTAGTGGCTGCAAGCACTATTGCAAAAGTGATTGCTATAAAAGCTGATATGCCTCCAGCGTTAATGCTCTCACGAATAAACAAGTTGACAGCATATGACAATATGAATACTGAGCCTACCACTGAAGCCGTAAGTATGATTCCCCCGACCCTCGCAAGCTTCTTTGTGCCGACAAACTTTCGGATCTCATTTTCCATGATACTTATACCATGCCCGATGATCCTGACCGGATGCGGCAGCCCGCGCGGATCTCCAATAAGCAGATCAAGTCCGAAAGCTGCGGCAAGTATCAATATGTCGGTCATAGTTTGAGAAGCCTGCCGATAAATTCCATATCTATATTGTTATTAACCATCGATGCTAAGCGGTCGACCGCAGCATCTTTCATCATTGCATAATTTAGGCCGTCATTTATAGCGTTCAGGCCTTTTTTTGCCCGGATGCTGTTAATCATTGTGCGCCTGAAAGAGTCGTTGTCGAAGATACCGTGTAGGTAAGTGCCCCAGCAGCATCCCTTCATTGAACCGTCTAACACCTCTTCACTATCACCTGCCAATCGCTTTAGCCTGAAAAGCCCTATGTCACCGCTGCTCGTTCCCATGTGGATTTCGTATCCGCGAAGTCTATATTCTTCGCCGGACGACTTAATGCCAAACAAATCCTCAAGTTGCGGGCTCATTATCACTGCATCGGTCTGACATGTATTCTTTATATTTTCAAAGCTCGTTTCGATGTCGAGTAAGCCAAGTCCGTCCATCTCAGCAAATGTACTCTCAATTCTTTCCGGGTCATATATCTTGCTGCCAAGCATCTGGTATCCGCCGCAGAGCCCAACTACCATGATACCCTTCGCATGAGCTTTCTTAATGCTGAGATCAAGTCCCCGCTCCAGCAGAAACAGCAAGTCTTTAACAGTGTTCTTAGTTCCAGGGATTATTACGATGTCGGAATTTTCTATGTCAGCAGGGTTATCAGAAAAAACGACCTCGACATCGTTCTCATGCATAAGCGCGTCGAAGTCGGTAAAATTCGAGATGTACTTCAATCTGACCACAACTATCTTAACTTCCTTCACTCCTGACTTCTGACTTCTTACATCTGACTTCTGTGTTAATGCGAGTCCATCCTCCTCGGATAGGCCCGAGCAGTCGAAGTACGGCAGCACTCCTATCACCGGTATCGCTGTCTTCTCATGTATAATGTCCAACCCTGGCTTGAGGATATCAATGTCGCCGCGAAACTTGTTGATAACATATCCGCGCACGCATCTGCGGTCTCTGCCGAGGAGTTTCACCGTACCGTAAAGAGAAGCGAACACTCCGCCTCTGTCAATGTCACCCACAAGCAATACAGGTGCTTTGGCGTATTTTGCTACTTTCATATTGACGATATCCACATCCATTAGATTGATTTCTGCAGGGCTGCCGGCCCCTTCGATTATGATCAAATCATGTCGCTTGGAAAGTACATCAAAGGAGGCTTTGGCAGCCTTCCATGCCGACTCCTTAAATGCATAGTACTGCCTTGCTTGCATACTGCTGTGCACCCTGCCGTGTATGATTACCTGACAGCCGCTTTCGCCCTGCGCTTTAAGCAGTATCGGATTCATGTCTATTGTTGGTTTGAGCCGCGCGGCTTCAGCCTGCAGGGCTTGAGCCCTTCCAATCTCACCTCCATCGGCGGTGACGAAGGAATTAAGTGCCATGTTCTGAGATTTGAAAGGTGCGACATTGAGTCCCCTATTTTTCAGGATTCGGCAGAATGCAGTGACCAGCAGGCTTTTACCCGCACCGGAACCGGTACCCTGAACCATCAGAGCCTTAGACATTAGGGCCTCCGTTAAGCAGCTTTACCACAGGATACTTATCATGAAAGCTTATTATGTTCACCGCACCATAGCCTTGTTCAAGCCTGAAAATATGCTCCAAAGGAATATTCATTACATGACAGAGAATTACCCTGTTTATGCCTCCATGCGCTGCAATAGCTATCCCACCCCCGTCATTATGACTTGACAGTACCTGTTCCAGCGCCATTACCGCCCTGTCACGAACAGCTGCCGTACTCTCCCCGCCGAAAGGCTGGTGGTTAAGAGGATCCCGTGCCCAGGCTTCAAATTCATCCGGATATTGCTGTCTTATTTCATCAAATGTCATGCCCTCCCATTTGCCAAAATGTCGTTCCCGGAAATCGGGCACTACAGTCGGTGTCAATCCAAACGGTTGGGCCAGTATTTCAGCGCTCCTTATCGCTCTAGAAAGAGGAGATGAATATACAGTCGATAGTTGTGTATCACCAATAATGGATCTTATGAAATCGGCAGTTCGCTTAATTTGCTCGATGCCCTGCTCTGACATGGGAACATCTATACTGCCCTTGTATCTTTTTTCCTCGCTGCCTACTGTTGCTCCATGCCTGATCAGATATAACGTTGTAACCATATGTATCCACCGGTCAAGTATAGTATTTCTCCTATCTCACTGAGAGCGCCAAGTGTATCCCCCGTGAGACCGCCCAACCTCCTTTTAAACAGCCAAACAGCAGCAAGGCTAAGCATGTATCCGGCCGGGAAAAGGCAAAGGATGAGCCATCCGTATAACCCGACATGACGGACAGCGTGCAAAACAATTGTTGCGCCGAAGATAGTAAGAGTGAGTATGGATGAGCTGATCAACATATTTGGTGTGCCGGGGCCGATAACTATCTTGCCAAGCCCATCTTTTCTTGCAGGCACACCATGATGCATAGCCGGCGCCATAATCCACTTAGAAAATACAGGTGTTAAGGAGATGACCATAAGCGCGGAAAGGTGCGACTGAAATGAAATGATATTCTTGGTAAGCACAAATTTCATCAAAATAATGGTAACTATTGCGACAACACCTATTGCTCCTGTTGTGCTGTCTTTCATTATACTCAATCTTCTTTCTCTGTCCAGGGCTCCATCACCGGTAGATTTAACCGCAAAAGCATCAAAGGTATCGGCAAGGCCGTCAAGGTGAAAGCCGCCGTTGAGGAGGACAGATATCGTGATTATAAATGCGCTGACAATATCAGCAGGAAAAGTCATGCTCAGGCCTGCGGCCGCAGCGAAGAGAATGAGTCCCTGCAGAGCCCCGGCAACAGGAAAGGCCGATGAGCAGCGGGCGATATCCCTGTCAGAAATATCTCCGCCTACCCTCACCGGCAGTATGGTCAGAAACTGAATGGCTAACAAGATTGAACGCATAAACCTCATTTCGTAGGGGCGAAAGCCGTTCGCCCCTACCTCTCAATTTATTATCTCCGACGACACGCCGGCTTCGCCGAAGGTCGCCATCTCCTTGTAAATTTTAAGCCCGGCTTCAATAAGAAGCAGCGCCAGCGCTGCGCCCGTGCCTTCTCCAAGTCGCAGATCGAGATCCAGTATCGGCTTCAGGCCCATCTTGCCGAGCATGGCCTTATGCCCTATCTCGACTGAGTTATGGGCCGCGAACATATAGTCTGCAGTCTTCGGCTCGAGGCAATATGCAATGAGCGCGCCAGCCGTGGAGATAAAGCCGTCGATCACCACAGGTATTCTGCTTGCAGCTGCTCCCAGGATAATCCCTGCTATACCGCCGATCTCGGTCCCACCCACTTTTGCAAGAACATCAAGCGGGTCATTCGCATCCGGCTTGTTAACTCTGATCCCTTCCTCGATTACTCTGATCTTGTTAACCAAAGACTCGTCTGTGATGCCGGTGCCTTTGCCTGTGACGTCTGCAACAGCGCGCCCCGTGAGGACAGACGCAATGGCACTCGACGGCGTAGTGTTGCCGATTCCCATCTCTCCGGTGCCAAATATACTATAGCCTTTCAAAGCATAGTCGTTTGCCAGGGATATTCCGGCCTCTATGCAGCGAATAGCATCGTCACGAGTCATTGCAGCACCATTGACGAAGTTCCTTGTGCCGCGCATGACTTTCATATCTATTAGACCATCTGTCTTATTGAAATCATAATCGACGCCAATGTCGACAACCACTACCTCTGCGCCGGCATGTCGGGCGAGTACATTTATTCCGGCGCCTCCACGGAGGAAGTTGAACACCATCTGCGGCGTAACTTCCTTCGGGTATGCCGAAATACCTTCAGCCGTTATCCCATGGTCACCGGCGAAAGTGAAAATGACCTTCTTATTGAGGGAAGGACTATCGGTCTCTGTAATGGCAACAAGCCGGCGCGCGAATTCTTCAAGCCTGCCAAGGCTACCAATCGGCTTTGTGAGGTTGTCTAAGCGCCTTTGTGCTGTGTGCGCATATTTATCATTTGTCGGCGCGATCTTCTTCAACGTTTTGTTCAGTAGGTCCATACATTTCTCCTTTATTTTATCTTCACCGGTATCCCTGCCACTACCAAATATACTTCATCAGCTATTTCAGCAGTACGGCGATTAAGGGTGCCTGCCAGGTCACGAAATCTCCTTGCCAGAGCATTTTCAGGCACGATTCCCATACCTACTTCATTCGAAACGATAAAAAGCGCAGCGGGGCAATGTGCGGCGCTGAGCAGCAGCGATTCTATCACTGCCTCGATATCGACTTCATTCATCAGAAGATTGGAGAGCCAAAGCGTCAGGCAGTCAACCAGAACAACCCCATACCGTGTGCCGACATCAGATATAAGCTTGGGAATTAAAAGCGGGGACTCGAAAGTCTTCCACTCAACAGGCCTTTCTTTCTTATGCTGTTCAATGCGGTCCCTCATTTCATCGTCAAAGGCCTGCGCAGTAGCAATAAAGGCCTTGCTGCCATTTAACTCAGACGCGCATTTGAGGGCAAAACCGCTTTTGCCGCTGCGCGCCCCCCCCAGTATAAAGGTGATCTTGCCTCCGCTCATTGCTTGTCTGTCTTGATCATTGCTGTATCGAACATGCCCTTCAGCATCTCGTTAGCGCAGAACTTCCCGCACATAGTGCACGAGTGCTCGTCTCCGTTGCCTCTTTTCGCCTTGATCTCCATAGCCCTTTCAGGGTCGATCGCGATCTCGAACTGCCTGTGCCAGTCCATGTCCCTTCTCGCCTTCGACATCAGCTTGTCCTTCTCGGTATGCTTCAGCTTTATCATGTCTCCGATGTGGGCGGCGATTCTGGATGCGATCAGTCCTTCCTTCACATCTTCGGCATAAGGTAATCCAAGATGTTCGGACGGAGTCACGTAGCAGATGAAATCGGCCCCGTAGGCGGATGACAGCGAAGCTCCGACAGCAGCGGTTATGTGGTCGTAACCCGGTGCGATATCGGTTGTGATCGGGCCGAGCATATAGAAGGGTGCGTCGCCGCTCATCTTCTTCTGAAGGGTGATCACCGCCTCGATTTCGTTGATTGGGATATGACCTGGACCTTCAACCATAGTTTGGCAACCCATCTCGCGGCCAGTCTCGGCGAGCTCGCAGTTGATGAGCAGTTCCTGCATCTGCACGCGGTCGTTTGCGTCATGTATCGCCCCCGCGCGGAAGCCGTTGCCGAGACTCAGGACAACATCATGTTTCTTCATTATTTCAACAACCCTGTCGAAGTGCTCATACAGAGGGTTTTCCATGTTGTTGTGCTCCATCCACGCCACCATATATGAGCCGCCCTTCGATACAAGACCGCCGTAGCGGTAGTGCTGCTTCCTGAGCATCTCGACCGTGCGCCGGTTAATGCCGCAATGGATCGCCATAAAGGCGACACCTTCTTCGCACTGTTTTTCGGTTATCTCGAAGAGCAGTTCGGTAGGCATCTTTACGGCGGCACCGTATTTCCTGATGGCGAGCGAAAAGGCCTCGTAGAGCGGCACAGTGCCGACGGGTAATGTGATATTGTCCATGACGGCACGCCTGATAGTTGTAATATCTCCGCCCACACTCAGGTCCATGAGAGTATCTGCGCCGTATTTCTCGGCTGTCACAGCTTTTTCGACCTCCATGTCGATATCGACGATGTCGGTTGAGGTGCCGATGGAGGCATTGACCTTGGTACGCAGCCCCTTGCCGATGCCGACGATCCTTGATTTCCTGTTAAGGTTTGCTGGCACCACGATCTGTCCCGATGCAATGCGGCCTCTGATCGATTCCGACGAAAGCATTTCATCTGTAGCGACCTGCAATATCTCACCCGTGATCTCGCCCTTTGCCGCCCTCTCAAGCTGTGTCATCGCCGCCTCCTTAAAATAAAAAATCCCCAGAGCTAATACGCCCTGAGGATTGCACCCTGTTTCTTCATCCCCACCTTCCATCCGCGGGAAGGAGTCGATCAGAAGCAAAACGCCTGGCTTCTGACTTCTTTCTTTCACATCAGGCAGGTCTTCTGGCTCCCGGATCGTCCTACCTGCCGGCCTTCCCGTCTCA
>Ga0187785_10000212_pt1 | contig 22657 bp, 22 predicted proteins | sample 0815_BV2_4_20_MG_FD_132466 | JGI IMG/M metagenome (GOLD analysis project Ga0187785, IMG submission 132466) | Tropical peat soil microbial communities from peatlands in Department of Meta, Colombia - 0815_BV2_4_20_MG | ecosystem: Environmental > Terrestrial > Soil > Wetlands > Peat | place...
AGTCAACCCTGTGATCTGCACGGTGGTGGATCAGATCGCTTTCTGAAGAGCGGTTGTCAAAATAAAACCCATCGCCGGCGTGCGCCGGTGATGGGTTTTCCTGAAAGATTGCATCAGCCTGCCGGCCGGTTACCGGAGGCATTCTTCCATTGCATGACACTATCGGCGATGACTTTCATCGCAGTCATTGCTGCGTGATTGAGGCTTGCGTAGCCAGCGATTTCCCTGCCGACGCGGTCGCCTTCGTGACGCAGCATGTCGCGCACGCCCTGAAGTTCGAGGATAACCCGGTCGATTTCTTCCATCGACGCTCCAGAGACCCGCCGGATCAGCGCGCTCAGATTGTCAGCGATCGGCCCTGCCGCAGCCTCTCCGTCGAGCCGTTGCTGGCGGAGCAAGGCGACGTCGCGCCGGACAAATTCACGAATCTCACCCTCGAAAGTGGCGGCCGCCGCCTGATCCGCAGTGCCCATCTTTTCTGCTGACTTCCGGTTCGGCGCAAATACCTCCGGGCCGGTTTTTTCCGGAACTGCCCTGTCCGCACCAAGCCGCTCGGGTCTGATGGCCGTCATGGTCAACTCCTGCAAAGCGCAAAAAATCTTGCGCAAACGCTCCCCAGTGCAGCCGATTGCCGCATGCGACTTGGGCGGCCGTGGGGCAGGGCTGGGGCAGCAAGGTGGAACTCCCGGCAATAGTGGCCGAAGGCCCGGTAATGGACGGTTTTGTGAAAACGGGCCCTTGCTCCGACGCCGGGCCTACCAATGCAGCTTGAAGCCGGCGGAGATGCTCTTGTTGCTGGTGGCCTGGCCGAAATCGGTCACCGCTGTGGTCACCTGGAGAGGGCCGTAGAGCTTTTGCTCAGCGCTGATGGTGTTGTGGGTAACCGGGTCGTTGCTGGCAGTGGTAAGCCCGGCACCAACTGTTGTACCTGTCGGCAGAACATTGAACTTGACCACCCGTTCATTGCCGAACACCTGTGTTGTTGCAGGCGCCGAAGAGAGTGGTGCGGTCATCAACGGTATATCGTTGGGAGCAACAGATGGTTGGCCGAGCGTCTCGGTGACCGAATATGTGCCTTGAAGTGTCACCGCGAACCGACCACCAAACGGAATTGATTGTTTCAGGGTTGTGCCGAACTTGCCTTGTTCGTTGTACGGATCGACGCGCGCATCCACGCTGCCAATGTTTGATACGCCGAGCGACGCCCAGGCGGCTCCCGAGCCTGAGTCATCGTGCACCGTTGCCATTGTGTGATCAAAGGCGCTGGATTTCGACGGACCGAGATCGGCGCCGACCGAGTTACTCCATTCCGTTCGCAGGGGCTGCTTGACCACGACGCTGGAAGATCCATCCGGCTTTTCCGTGCGGACAACATCAAAGCCTTTGTCGGACACTCCGGGGAGGCGCAGCGGCTTCTTGGGCGGCGTTGCCATTGCCGCCGGATCGAAGATCAGTGCTTTGGCAAGGATTGCACTCTCCTCGGGAGTAAGCGGTGCTTCGGGAGAGAGGGTGGCACTGTCTCGTTGCGGTGCGTCTTGCGCAAAAGCGGGCAGAGCAGCGAGCGCGAGCGCGACGATCGTCCACCGTGCGCAAAGAGCGCTTGTCTGCATCCCAAAATCTCCCCCGGAAAATGCCGTTCCGGTCTCGAACGCGTGATATTCCACGCGCACCGGTTAAGCATTGGTTGCGCTATTGCCACGGAACTTTGGCAAAGCTGTGGAGCAACTTGGATCATTTCCGGTCAGAGGCAGCGCGCGGCAATTGTCTCATTATTATGAATATGCGTAAGCACAACTCGACCCTCCGGGGTTACTCCCGTTGGTCGGCCCGACCGGCAAAGGGTTCATCAAGGTGACATGAAACCGGAACCTCTTTGGGGAATTACCCTAGGTTCCGGGAAATCGGCGCAAGAGGAGTACGACCATGCCCGCACTATTGCCAATCGTATTGATTGCGTCGCGCATCGTTGTGGCTGCTGACGCAGTACCAAAATTCGACGTCGAACGAACCTGCCGCCCCGCCGCCGTAGCGGGTGTACCGCCAGGGCGTGACTCATCGGCGTGCCAGCGCGACGAAAACGATGCGCGAACCAAACTCGAACAGGACTGGGCCCAGTATAGTGCTACGCAGCGCACGCAGTGCGCCGGCTTTGCCGGACTCGATCGCTCGCCGAGTTACGTCGAGCTGCTGACCTGCCTGGAGATGGCCAAGCAGGCCAAGGAGCTGCCGGAAGACTCGAAAATGGGGGGCCGTCGGCCAGCGCTGAGCGATCAGGGCTTCTTGCCAGGCGGAGCACTGTAGGGGCTGCTGGACGAGCCTTGCATCTGGGCCAGCTTGTACGCGGAGAGCTGCTTGGGCTTATCTTTGTCGGCCTTGGGCTTTTTCTTTTCCTTTGTCGAACGCATCTGACCTTTCGCCATGACGACCTCCCTGAAGTCGAGTGACGACGAATGCTAGCCACCGCGTCGGCGGACGCAAGGGGTCAAGCTCAGGAATGCCTGGACTAGGTCTTCGGTGCCGACGCGCCGGCTGCCTTAAGCTTCTCGTCAATGCATTTGTTCACGATATCTGCGCGCTTATCGAGGTCTTCACGGGCGCTGCCCTTTTCGGTTCGCATCCAGCACTCTCGCGCGGCGCGCGATCGCGTCATTGGCTCAGCGTCCGGGACAGGGTCCGCTGGCTTGGCTGCCTGCGTCTTGGGTGAGTCGGCCTCAGACCTGGTTGCGGCAACTTCCGCCTTGGGCGCACCGGCTGCCGATGGGCCAGTGCCGTCGGTTTCACAGGACGCAAGCGCCAACGCGCAGGAAGCGACCAACAGGACGCGGGTAGCGGAGGTGGGCCTGAGGGTACCGAGAATCAAAAAGCTCATAAACACATTCCAGAAATTCTAAACCGAGCTCGACTTCGCCGCATTGGCGCGGCGGCTATTTGCCCGAAATGACCCATAGAGGCAACGCTCCCAGGATCGGCGTTTGCAATCGGGCAATTTTAACCAATTCGACCGTTGTGATTTGCCATCGGATTTCAATTTGTAGAGACACTACAGGGCTAAAGTTTGGCTCCGGGTTCAATAGTCATGCGTGTCTCCAACATGAAACGGCTTGTTTTCGCAACGGCAGTCACTGCGGTTGTCCTCGCTGGCGCGTGCGAATCGTCACAGGCAGCTGATCTCGGCCGAGGGTACAGGCCGGACGCCGGGCATGTCAGGACAACGTGGGGCTACTCGAATTGGCGCGACCGGTGCGCCTGGGCAGGTTATTACTGTCTCTATGCCTACGATGGATTCGTCTATGCCTATCCTTGGGACGATCGTCCCTCCGCTGTCGCGTACTACGCCCGTCGGCATCGACACAGATACTAGCGTATTGGGCTAGCGCCCTCTTTTTTTAAACCCTCCCCGCATTCCCGGCCTTCCGAGCGTTGATCGCGGTGAATCCGGCCGTGCTGGCTTCACTTCATGCGAAAGCGAAATACCCATCTCGTCGAGATGCGGTTTGTGCGGCCTTTTTGTTGAAGGTGCGCTTCGCGCTTTTGCGACAGCGCGGCGCAGCTTCGGATCTTGCGCGATGACCACATCGCGCGCAGTGGGGTTGTCGAGTACCGCCAGCTCGGTGGCACGCAGGCGCTTGATTTCATCGCGCAGTCGCGCAGCTTGTTCGAAGTCGAGATCGGCGGCGGCCTCGCGCATGCGCGTCTCCAGATCGGCGATCACCGCCTCGAGATTGTGGCCGATGGTTGCGGCCTCGGCAAATTCGCCGGCACCGGCGGTGCCGGTTGCAATCAGCACGTGGTCGCGCTCGTAAACGCTGTCGAGAATATCGGCGATCCCCTTGCGTACGCTCTCAGGTGTAATACCATTCTGCGCGTTGTACTCCTTCTGCTTTTCACGCCGCCGGTTGGTCTCCTCGATGGCGCGCTGCATGGAACCGGTGACCGCATCGGCATAAAGCACCACCTTGCCGTCCACGTTGCGCGCAGCACGGCCGATGGTTTGAATCAGGCTGGTCTCGCTGCGCAGGAAACCTTCTTTGTCTGCGTCGAGAATAGCGACCAGCGCGCATTCCGGGATGTCGAGGCCCTCGCGCAGCAGGTTGATGCCGACGAGCGCGTCGAAGGCGCCGAGCCGCAAGTCGCGAATGATCTCGATGCGCTCCAACGTGTCGATGTCGCTGTGCATGTACCGCACGCGAATGCCCTGTTCATGCAGATATTCAGTGAGGTCCTCGGCCATCCGTTTGGTGAGTACGGTTACCAGCGAGCGGAAACCCTTTTGCGCGACTTGCCGCACCTCACCGACGAGATCGTCAACCTGGGTGCGCGCCGGCCGAACCTCGACAGGAGGGTCGATAAGGCCGGTCGGACGGATGACCTGTTCGACGAACACGCCGCGTGCTTCTTCCATTTCCCAAGGGCCGGGCGTGGCGGAAACGGCCATCGTCTGCGGCCGCATCGCGTCCCATTCCTCGAAGCGCAGCGGCCGGTTGTCCATGCACGAGGGCAGACGGAAGCCGTATTCGGCGAGCGTCGCCTTGCGGCGGAAGTCACCGCGGAACATGCCGCCGAGCTGCGGCACAGTGACATGGCTTTCGTCGGCGAATACCAACGCGTTGTCGGGCACATATTCGAACAGAGTCGGCGGTGGTTCCCCTGGCTTGCGGCCGGTGAGATAGCGCGAGTAGTTTTCGATGCCGGCGCATGAACCGGTAGCTTCCATCATTTCAAGGTCGAATATCGTGCGCTGCTCCAGGCGCTGCGCCTCCAGCAGGCGGCCCGCGGCATTAAGCTGGTCAAGGCGCTGGCGCAGCTCATGCTTGATCCCATGGATCGCCTGGAGGAGCGTTGGGCGCGGCGTCACATAGTGCGAATTGGCGTAAACCTTCACAAAATCGAGCTCGTCCGTCTTCTGTCCGGTGAGCGGATCCATTTCTTCGATCTTTTCGATCTCGTCACCGAACAGATGAATGCGCCAGGCGCAGTCTTCATAGTGCGCCGGAAAAATATCGACGGTGTCGCCGCGCACGCGGAACGAGCCGCGGAAGAAATCGCCTTGGGTGCGTTTGTATTGCAAGGCCACCAGATCGGCGAGCAGCTGGCGCTGGTCCATCTTGCCGCCCTGCTTGAGTGTGAACGTCATCGCCGAATAGGTTTCCACCGAGCCGATGCCATAGATGCATGATACCGAGGCGACGATGATCACGTCGTCGCGTTCGAGCAGCGCGCGCGTCGCCGAATGGCGCATGCGGTCGATCTGCTCGTTGATGGACGATTCCTTCTCGATATAGGTGTCGGTGCGCGGAACGTAGGCTTCCGGCTGGTAGTAATCGTAGTAGCTGACGAAGTACTCGACCGCGTTGTCAGGGAAAAACGACTTGAACTCGCCGTAAAGCTGCGCGGCCAAAGTCTTGTTGGGCGCGAGGACGAGGGCCGGGCGCTGCGTTGCCTCGATCACCTTCGCCATCGTGAAGGTCTTGCCCGAGCCAGTGACGCCGAGCAGCACCTGTGTGCGGTCGGTGCGCATGACACCTTCGACCAATTCCTTGATCGCTTGCGGCTGATCGCCCTTCGGGTCAAAGTCCGACGCGATGGCGAAGCGCTTGCCACCTTCGGATTTTTCCGGCCGCGGCGGCCGGTGCGGGGTCCACGGCACCGCTGAAAACTCAGGACGGCCTTCGCGCAGCAGTCGTTCCAGTGATTGCTGGCTTGCAATGCCGCCGAACCCGCCCGGCTGAGTCGGCAGATCGGCGCGCGGTAACCGATATTTGGGATCGCTTTTCTCCGGTGCAGGTCCAGGTGCGGCTTCATCGCCGAGGCCCAGTTCCTTTTCCAGCTGGGGATCGAGACCGGTGATGAGGGAGGCTGTGTAGTCGCGCTGTGAAGACTCGTTGAATCCCTTGGGCGTGGATCTGCGCGCCTTGTGCGCCTCGGAAAAATCGCGCCGGCGATCCCATGAATTGTCGGGCGGTGGTTGTAGTCCCGTGCCGGAACCCAGGCCCGCGGTGCCCCGGCCGATACCCGGGTTGAGAAGGTTCGCGAGCGCATCCGGAGTCGCCGTGTCGTCCGGGCGCGCTGCTTTGGCGCGCGTCGGCCGTGCGGGATCCTTGCCTTTCTTCGGTTTGTCCGGGGATTTCGCCATTGGCTCGAATATGGGGCGAGTGCGCCGCTGAGGGAAGGTGCCTAAATTTTAAGCCGGTTTTCCGAATTGTATGCAATTGCCCCAAGGAACACCTTACGCCTGTTCTTTCGGCAAAACTCAATAGTCGCGCTGAATCAGCGAATTAGGGTGCCGGTGCACAGCGGCCCGTTTGGCATGCCTTTTGCGGAATCATCTCAACTCATTCACTTGGATTGGGAGGCCTTTTCCATGAAGCGTCGCGATTTCTTGCAATCGATAACAGCCCTTGCTGCGAGCACGGCTGTCACTGCGCCGGCGGTCTGGTCGCCAGCGAAAGCGCAGGCTCGCAAAGAAACCCTGCTGCTAGTCACTGAGAACGGGCCCAATAATCTCGATATTCACGGAGTCGGCACCAATCGGCCCGGCTACGAGGCATCATGGAATTGCTACGACCGGCTCATCACTCACGAAAAGAAGACGCTGTCCGACGGCTCGATCTCATACGACCGCGACAAGTTCAAACCCGAACTCGCCGACGACATGAAGATCGGCGACATGTCGGTCACCTTCAAGCTGAAGAAGAACGCCAAGTTTCAAGACGGCGCGCCCGTCACCGCCAAGGATGTGAAATGGTCGTTCGATCGGGCCGTCAGCGTGGGTGGCTTCCCGACTGTACAGATGAAGGCGGGTTCGCTGGTGAACAAGGATCAGTTTGTCGCAGTCGACGACAGCACGTTCCGCGTTGACTTCATCAAGAAGGATCGACTGACAATTCCAGACCTCGCGGTAATTGTACCAGGCATCTACAATTCCGAGCTGCTCAAGAAAAATGCCACCGAAAAAGATCCGTGGGCGCTCGAATACACAAAGAGCAACACCGCCGGCAGCGGTGCATTCAAGGTAACGAGCTGGAAACCGGGCGTTGAAACAGTCTACGAGCGCAACGATGAATGGGTCGGTGGCAAGTTGCCCGAGCTCAAGAAGGTCATTTGGCGCACCATTCCGTCGTCCGGCAATCGCCGGGCGCTGATGGAGCGCGGCGATGCCGACATCTCCTTCGACGTGCCCGCCAAAGACTTCTCCGAGATGAAGAAGGAGGGCAAGCTCAAGATGATCTCCAATCCCATCGGCAACGGGATGTACAGCCTCGAATTGAACGTCAAAAATCCACCGTTCGACAATGAAAAGGTTCGTCAGGCGGTAGCCTACGCGATCCCCTATCAGAAGATCGTTGACGCGGCGATGTTCGGCGTCGCCAACCCGCTCTTTGGCGGCAAATCGAACAACGTATCAATGATCAATTGGCCGCAGCCAACAAGTTATGCGACCGATCCCGCCAAAGCGAAGGCGCTGATGCAAGAATCAGGCGCGGGACCGATCGAAACCACCATCTCATTTGACCTCGGCGACGGCGTGAATTCCGAGCCGATTGCCGTGCTGATCCAGGAGAGCCTGGCCCAAATCGGCATCAAGACCGCCATCAACAAGGTCCCAGGCGCCAACTGGCGCAGCGAAATGGCAAAAAAATCAATGCCAATGATGGTGAACTTTTTCTCGGGCTGGCTGGACTATCCGGAATACTTCTTCTTTTGGTGCTATTCCGGCCAAAACGCGATCTTCAACACGCCGAGCTATGTGAACAAGGACATGGATGCGTTCATCGACGGCGCGCGTGCCGCGGCCGCCGAGGGCAACAAGGAAAAATATTCGACCGACGTGAGAGGTTTCATCTCGAAGGCCTACAACGAGGTACCCCGCGTGCCGCTCTTCCAACCCTACCTCAACGTGGCAACGCAGAAGAACATCTCCGGCTACAGCTATTGGTTTCACCGGCAAGTCGACTATCGCTCGCTGGTTAAGGCGTAAGCCTCGGAAACATCGCGGGGCGTCCCCTCGGTGTGGCGGCTAAAACCATGCTCGCAGCTTTTGGAAAACGCCTGGTGACCGTGATCCCGACCATAATCGGGGTCATCATCGTCACATTTCTGCTAACGCGCGTGCTGCCCGGCGATCCGGCGGTCTATTTCGCCGGGCCGGCCGCAACGCCGCAATCGATTGCCGATATCCGCAAATCGCTCGGTCTTGACCGGCCGCTGCCGGAGCAGTTCGCCCGCTATGTCAGCGATCTCGCGCACGGCAATCTCGGCAATTCGCTATCGACCGGCCGCCCGGTTGTCACCGAAATCACCAGCCGGCTGCCCGCCTCGGCGGAACTCACACTGAGTGGGCTGTTCCTGTCCATTGCGATCGCGGTGCCGCTCGGGATTCTCGCGGCCGTAAAGCAGGGCACGTGGATCGATCATACGTGCCGGGTGGTGACGACTGCAGGAGTGTCACTTCCGGTATTCTTTACCGGTCTGCTGCTGGTCTACGTGTTTTACTTCCTGCTTGGCTGGTCGCCCGCACCGATTGGTCGGCTCGACGCTTTTGCGACTGCGCCGCCACAGATCACCGGATTCTATGTCGTCGATAGCCTCCTAACGGGTAATTTCGAGACTTTCCGCTCCGCGCTCGGCCAGTTGATCCTGCCCGCTTTTACGCTCGGCATCTTCTCGCTGGCGCCGATAGCGCGCATGACGCGGGCATCGATGCTTGCGGTGCTTGCCTCCGATTTCGTGCGCACCGCGCGTGCGAGCGGACTCGATACCCGTACCATCATCATCACGTATGCCTTCCGTAACGCCATGCTGCCGGTCATCACCACGCTGGGCATGGTGTTCTCATTCCTGCTCGGCGCAAATGTACTGGTCGAGAAGGTCTTCGCCTGGCCCGGTATCGGCTCTTACGCGGTTGAGGCGCTGTTGCAATCGGACTTTGCGCCGGTGCAGGGATTTGTTCTCACGATGGCAGTACTCTACATCGTGCTCAATCTGTCGATCGACATCCTGTATGGCATCATCGACCCACGCGTGAGGCTGGAAGGATGACCGATGTCGTCGTCCGAGTAACGCCGCACGCGGTGGCGAAACCGGCCAGCAATTCCATGCTGCGCCATGCCCGCTATGTCGTCTCGGAAAATCCGGTCACGGGCGTGGCTTTTGGCCTGTTCCTGCTGCTGGCCATTTGCGCGCTCATCGGCCCTTACGCGGTGCCGTACGATCCGTTGGCGAGTGGGCCGGCAACGCTTTCGCCGCCGTCCTGGTCCCATTGGTTCGGAACCGATCAGACGGGCCGCGATATCTTGAGTCGGGTGGTGGTGGCGACGCGGCTCGATATGATTATCGCATTGTCGTCGGTCGCACTCGTCTTCGTTATGGGGGGCCTGGCCGGCATCGCCGCGGGTTTTTTCGGCGGCTGGACCGATCGCATCGTCGGTCGCATCTCCGACACCATCATGGCGTTTCCGCTGTTCGTGCTGGCGATGGGCATCGTCGCCGCGCTGGGCAACACGGTAACCAACATCGTCATCGCAACCGCGATCATCAACTTCCCGCTCTATGTGCGCGTCGCCCGCGCCGAGGCCAATGTACGGCGTGAGGCCGGCTTTGTGCAGGCCGCGCGACTTTCTGGCAACGGAGAGTTTCGCGTGCTGCTGATGCACATTTTACCCAATATCATGCCGATCATGATGGTGCAGATTTCACTCACGATGGGCTACGCCATACTGAATGCTGCTGGCCTTTCTTTCATCGGTCTCGGCGTGCGGCCGCCGACACCGGAGTGGGGGATCATGGTGGCGGAGGGCGCCGCAAACATCATTTCTGGAGAATGGTGGATCGCGCTTTTCCCGGGCGCGGCGCTCATGATCGCAGTGTTCTGCTTCAACCTGCTGGGTGACGGGTTGCGCGATCTGGTTGATCCGCAACGGCGCACGTAAGGCCGGTCATGGCGAGAAAATCCCGAAAGTCACGACCAGCCGCCACCAGCATAGTCGGTCCCCTTCCGCTACTCGAGGTGCAGGACCTGACGGTCGAGTTCGCCACCAGGCGCGGCATTGTGCGCGCCGTCGAGCATGTGAACCTTTCCGTCGCCAAGGGCGAGACGCTCGGCATTGTCGGCGAATCCGGCTCGGGAAAATCGGTGACTTCCTATGCGGTCATGCGGATTCTTGATCGTGCCGGCCGCATTGCCGATGGCTCGGTCATGTTCAGCGGGCTCGATCTGCGCGGTGTGCCGGAAAATGAAATGCGCGATCTGCGCGGACGCGAAATGTCGATGATTTTCCAGAACCCGCGCGCTGCGCTCAATCCAATCCGCAAGATCGGCCGTCAGATCGAAGACGTGCTTTCACAACACGCTCGGGTCGACAGGGATGCGGTAAGCGAACGCGCAATCGAGACGCTCGAGCAGGTTCGGATCGCTCGGCCGCGTGAGCGCTATCATGCCTATCCGTTCGAGCTTTCCGGGGGCATGTGCCAGCGCGTCGTGATTGCGCTCGCCCTTGCCTGTCGTCCACAATTGCTCATTGCCGACGAGCCCACAACCGGGCTCGACGTTACGACGCAAAAGGCGGTGATGGATCTGGTTGTGGAGCTCACGCGTGAGCGCGGCATGTCGACGATACTGATCACACACGACCTCGGACTTGCCGCCGCCTACTGCGATCGGGTCATGGTCATGGAACGGGGTCACGTCGTTGAGAACGCGAAGTCCGATATGATCTTCAAGAATCCGGTGCATCCGTACACGCGCAAGCTGATGCAGGCGACCCCCCGGAACGGGGTCTCACTACGCGATCTGCTGACGGGTGATGAACAAAAGCCGGTGAAGTCAGGCGCAAAACATTCATCGCGTAAGTCGGACGGCAATGGCGGACCTTTGCTCGTCGTGGAGAAACTGGTCAAGGAATATCCCCGCAAGAACGTGTCGACGGCGTGGACAAAGCTATTTGGACGGAAGCCACCTCTCGAAGATGAGACATTTCGAGCTGTGAACGAGATCAGCTTCTCAATTGCCCATGGTGAGAGTGTTGGTCTTGTTGGCGAGTCCGGCTGCGGCAAGTCGACGACCTCGACTATGGTGATGCGACTGCTCGACAAGACGTCCGGCCTGATCATGTTCGACGGTGTGGACATCGGCGAAATCCCCGCGGGACGTTTTGCAAAATTGCCGTTACGCATGCGTATACAGATGGTGTTCCAGGATCCGACCGACAGTTTGAATCCGCGTTTTACCGCAGCGCGTGCCATCGCCGATCCGATCAGGCAGCTCGGCGGAGTTGCGCCCAGCAAGATACGCCAGCAGTGCGAGGAACTGGCCGAACAGGTGGGATTGCCTGTCGACCTGCTCGACCGGTTTCCGCATCAACTTTCCGGCGGACAAAAGGCGCGCGTCGGGATCGCCCGCGCCATCGCGCTCAAGCCTGACCTGATAATTCTCGACGAACCGACTGCGGCACTTGACGTTTCGGTGCAAGCGGTCGTGCTGAACTTGCTGCAGGACCTCAAAGATTCGCTCGGCATGAGCTATCTTTTTGTCTCGCACGATCTCAACGTGGTGCGGCTCCTATGCGATCGCGTCATCGTCATGCGTGCGGGGCGGATCGTGGAGGAGGGGCCGACGGGGCGCGTTATGGCGCGGCCGAAAGCGGATTACACTCGCGATCTGCTCGCGGCGATACCGCATCCACCGCTTTAGACGGAGCTTGGTTCCCCCATGATCGATGTTCAGCTTGACGAATTCATCGAAGCTACTGCGGCTGCCTTGGGCCTTCCGTTACAGGCGGACTGGGAGGCCGCGGTAAAGCAGAATCTGGATATCACGCTTAAACATGCCTCGACCGTGACGGATTTCGTGTTGCCGGACGAAGCCGAACCGGCGCCCGTTTTCAAGGCGTGACCTCCGTGGCTCTCGACACACCGGCTCGTTTCGATACGGCCTGGGCAACGGCTGTAGAAATCGCCGATGCGGTAACGCGGGGCCAAATCAGTGCAACCCTCGTCGTCGAAGATGCGTTAGCTCGAATTGCTCTGCGCAACCCGAAGCTCAATGCCTTTACCGCGACCACTGCTCAACGTGCCAGAGAACGTGCACGCAAGGTCGACGCCGTGCACGACAAAACGCAACTGCCCCTCGCGGGAGTGCCGTTCGCAGTCAAGAATCTATTTGATGTTGAAGGGCTTGCGACGGTTGCCGGCTCCAAGATCAATCGCGCATATGCGCCGGCCAATCGCGATTCGCCATTGATCGAGCGGCTCGAGGCCGCAGGCGCGGTGCTGGTTGGTGCGCTCAATATGGGCGAATACGCCTATGATTTCACAGGAGAGAATATCCACGACGGACCTTCGCGTAATCCGCACGATCTTGCCTGCATGACGGGCGGTTCTTCTGGTGGTTCGGGCTCGGCGGTCGCGGGCGGCCTTGTGCCGCTCGCGCTCGGCTCCGACACCAATGGCTCGATCAGGGTACCCTCGTCCTTATGCGGAATTTTTGGTCTTAAGCCGACATATGGCCGACTAAGCCGGGCACGTTCATTCCCATTCGTCGCGAGCCTCGACCATCTTGGCCCCTTTTCGCGTTCGATCCGCGACCTCGCCGTCAGTTACGACACCATGCAAGGTCCGGATCAGGACGATCCGGCCTGTGCGCAACGTCCAATCGAGCCGGTGACACCGCACCTCAATCGCGGGACCGAAGGTTTGCGCATTGCGGTCGCCGTCGGTTATTTTCGCAGGGGCGCATTTCCTGAAGCGCTTGAAGCGCTCGATCGCGTGGCGAAGGCACTGAACGTGCGCGACGAAATTGATATTCCGCAGGCGCGTCGAGCGCGCTCGGCGGCTTACGTCATCACTACAACTGAAGGTGCCACGCTGCATCTCGAGAGGCTCAAAAGACACGCGCACGATTTTGACCCCGCCGTGCGCGACCGCTTGCTTGCCGGGGCGATGGTGCCGGCGCCACTGGTCAATAAGGCGCAGATTTTCCGGCGGTGGTATCGCGATCGCGTTCTGGAGCTGTTTGATCGGTACGACGCTATCCTCGCGCCAGCCACACCTTGCACTGCGCCCAAGATCGGCCAGCAGACCTTCACGCTCGATGGTGTCGAGACGCCTGTGCGCGCGAATCTGGGGATCTACACGCAACCGATCTCGTTTATCGGCCTGCCGGTGGTCGCGGTACCGGTCCCGCTCGCGCCTTTGCCAATTGGTGTGCAGATCATCGCCGCCCCATGGCGGGAGGATGTTGCGCTGCGTATCGGTTATGCGCTCGAGGAAATGAGAACGGTCGCGGCATCAAAGCCGGGATTCTAGGGAGCGGCTCAAAATGCGCCGCCGCGGATCATGAGCCTTATGTCGATTGCCCAGCGATCTTCCGACATTGATTGGCGGCGCCGCACGCGTGCGGAGGAATTGCGGCTCCAGATTGGAGACGACATCGTCCGCGGCTCGCTGGCCCCAGGTGCGGCGCTGGATGAGAGCGAGCTCGCGCGTCGTTTCAACGTCTCGCGGACGCCGGTGCGCGAGGCGATCCGTATGTTGACCGCAAGTGGACTCGTGCTGGCGCGCGCCCACCGCGCGGCGGTGGTGGCGCAGCCATCGCGCGATGAGCTTGCTGGCATGTTCGAAGTCATGGCTGAACTTGAGTCCCTGTCTGCCGGCTATGCTGCCGAGCGTATGACCAGCGTCGAGCGCCGCACGGTTGAAGACGCCCATGAGCAATTGCGCGTGCTTATTCAAAGCGGCGATCCGCAGCGTTATCACGAGGCCAATGAATCATTCCATTCCGCCATCTATGACGGCGCGCATAATGGCTATCTCAGCGAGTTGACATTGGCCACGCGGGCGCGCGTGCAGCCATTCCGTCGCGCACAGTTTCGTAATCTTGGACGGTTAGCCAAATCGTATCGTGAGCACGACCGAGTCGTGCGGGCGATCGTACGAGGCGATCGGGTGTTGGCCGCGCAGACCATGTACGCGCATATCATCACAGTGCGCGATGAATATGAGCACTACACGGAAACGATCTGACTATGCGGATGCAAGCATCGGCTGCGATGCTTCCAGTGCGCCAAGAGACAGATTGGTGTCGGCATGGAATACACGGCCGAGCTCGGCAAGCCTGGCATCATTGCCGCCGGGCGCCAGCAGCGTGATGCCGAAAGGCGTGCCGGATGGTGTCATCGCCGCCGGCAATGCGAGGCCACACAGGTCGAGCAAGTTGACGAAGTTGGTGTAGGTGCCGAGTCGGCTATTGAGCTGAATCGGGTCGGCCAGTACCTTTTTGACCGTATACGCGGTCGGTGCAGTTGGCAGTGCCAGCGCATCGATCTGGCCGAATGCTTGCTCGGCGATACGGCGCAACTCCTCCAGCTTGTAAAAAGCGTCGAATGTGTCGATTGCTGTCGGCCGCAGGCCGCTTAGCATGATCTCGCGCGTCACCGGATGAATCGCGTCGGGTTCGGACGCCAGCAGCGAACGGACCACAATCGTGCGCTCCGCCACCCACGGGCCTTCGTAGAGCAGCCGCGCTGTTTCATAGAAAGGCTCCATGTCGGTCTCGACAAGAGTCCAGCCCAGGTGAATCATGCGCGCGAGCGCCGCATCGTAAGCGGCTTCGTAGTCACTATCGCCGAAGAACAGCCGCTGGCCGCTGCGCGGTATCCCCAATCTCACGCGCGGGGGAATTCCACCGGGAACGCCAAGAGGCCGGGCGCGCGAATAGGGGTCTTTGGCGTCAGGCCCCGAGATTGCTGCGAGCGCGGTCCAGGCGTCATCGACGGTGAGCGCAAATACCGAGACACAGTCGAGTGTTCGGCAGGCCGGCACCACGCCAAATGTTGAGACAAGGCCCAGACTTGGTTTGAGGCCGACAATATTGTTCAAGCCGGCCGGAACGCGGCCCGAGCCGGCGGTGTCGGTGCCGAGGGACAGGGGAACAAGCCCGGCCGCGACCGCCACCGCTGACCCCGAACTTGATCCGCCGGGGATCAGATCGGCCTTGAACGTATTGCGGGGCGCGCCATAGGGAGAGCGCACGCCAACCAGACCGGTTGCGAATTGGTCAAGATTGGTTTTCCCGATCACAATGGCACCCGCCGCTCGCAGATTTGCAACAGCGGTAGCGTCGCGTTTCGGCGCATACGCGAATGCCGGGCAAGCCGCCGTTGTCGGCATGCCGGCGACATCAATATTGTCTTTGACTGCGACTGGAACTCCATAGAGGGGCAGTTCAGCGGCGTCTTTGGTGAGCGCGCGCGCCTCTGCGATTGCCTCGGCTTGCTCGCGCAGGGTGATGAAGATCGCAGGGTCGTTGTGAGCGGCGATGCGTGCATAACAGCGCGCGACCGTCTGCTCGGGCGTTTGTGTCCCGCTCCGGTGAAGCGCTGCAATTGCGGCGGCGGTTTCGGCCAATCAGGCCTCCTGTCCCCAAGATGCGGCGCCGCCCGGTCCAGCCCCGCCGGCGATTTCTGCCCGTAAAACGGTATTTGCGCAACGACCGACGATACGACCAATCGTCGGCCCGCTGCTGGTGGGACCAAAATGCCGCCTAGTTCGACACCATGACGTGCTCGGCCAGATCGACTGTGACCATATCGTAGCGCGATTGCGCCAGCGTGCTCGCGCCGACCTGGTGAAACCCTATCCTGAGCTGCTCCTTGTCGACGTGAATACGCAGGTAGCCGTAGTTGGTGTCATCGTATTTCTCGAGTAGCAACTGCTTCGCCGTAATCGCGGCGTGATTTGACTCCATGTAGTCAACCGTACTGCCTGGATGCGGTTCTTCAGCGGGATGTCCCTTGCTCGCGCGCACCAATGGGTTGACGTTGTGGCCGCCGTCGCCGCAAACGATGAAGGGCACGTCGATCTCCAACTTCCCGAACTTCATGATCCGGGTGTAGCGCTGATAGTTGTGGGCATGCGCCGCCAGGAACGCATGCGGATAGACGCCTTCCTGAAGGCAAACCTCATCAATTTGTTTGAGCATGATGGCGCTGCAGCCATGGTTGCCACCGGTGCCGCCCTTTTTCGGCGGGGGCGAATAGCTATACGGCGGATGATGGGTGGCGAGCAGGACAGCCCCCTTGTAGTTCTCCTTCTTGATGCGCTTGAGCTGGGCGGTCAGGAACTTCAGCTGCCTGTCATTGATGCCAGGCCATTTTCCTTCCTTGTTCGAAATTACACCTGGATCTTCCAGCGAGTTGCTGAACAACCCGATGACCCGCACGAACGGCGCGTCGAGTGCAAAATAGACACCCGGTTGTGTCATCGCCGTGCGGTGGAGTGAGCCTGCTTCCGGCGTTATGACCGGCTCCTTAGCGCAAAAGTTGCGCTGAAAAGTCGTCAGTGGCTCTTTGCCCTTGGGCGTTCCGGGAACGATGAAGGAATCGTGGTTGCCGGGGATAGCGAAGATCGGCGCGGGGTAGTTGCGGAACGGTTCATAGAATTGGTCGTAGTAGTACTGAGATTCACCGAAGTTGTAGACCACATCGCCGAGGTGAAAGAGAAAGGCAGGCCTGTTGGCTTCGTCGGATTGGTTGCAGTCGAGCGTTACCTGATCGGAGACATGCAACTCGTTGCTGTACTTGCGCACATTGGAAGCGCCGGAGTCGCCAAACGCATGGAAAATGACTTTCTTGGCGGACTGGATTTTTTGCGCCACCTTCGGTCCATGATTGCTGCCGTAGGCATCTTGCAACCGAAATAGATCGCCGTCGGCCAAGCGTGATTTGGGGACGTCGACGACGTCTTTCTTCAGTAGTTTTTCGACTTCGTTATAAGTCTGGGTGTCGCTTGGGTGTTTCGTTTCGAAGCCGGTGGGGCTTGGTGTTGTCTCTTCTTCGCTGAAGATCGGTTCGTGGAAAATGGGCTGGGGAAGTTTGGCGTGCTGCTTTGCAGGCATGGCTTCGTCTCCCATGAAAAATGGCTATTACTTCTGCGTTCAAGACGGAAACATTACACCTAAAAGGTGTAGGCGAATGTGAGGTAGTTCACGCCGGGATGTGTCGCGCTCTTACGCCGCCTTCGTCCAAAGCTGCTTCGAGGCCCGTCGCGCGCCTTCGGTCAGCGACTGAAGCTTGAGCCAGACGATCTTCGTGTCGACCTGTACCCGGCCAGCAAATGTGCCGAAGCCGCAGTCGACGCCAGCAATGATATTTTCGCGGTCGACCACCGACGCAAAGTTCATGATACGGTCGGCGACCAGTTCCGGATGTTCGACGATATTCGATGTAGAATCGATCACGCCCGGAATAATCTTCTTGCCGTCCGGAAGCTTCACCTCGCGCCAGATTTTCCACTCATGCTCGTGCCTTGCGTTTGCAGCCGGAAATGACACAGCATGCGGACGCGCCGAAAGCACAATATCGATGATGTCTTTGAGCTCAACGTCGGTGTGGTGTGGCGCCATGGTCGAACCCCAGCACACGTGCATACGCATTTGCTCCGGAGGAAGATCGCGCACAGCATGATTGAGCGCGGCAACATTCGTGGCGATGATCTTGCGGTAGTCGGCCAGTGGCAGGTCGAGATAGACCATGTGGCGCAACATCGCGAGATCGGGACAATCGAGTTGAAGAACGAAGCCAGCTTTGACGATCGCCTGATACTCGCGCCGCATCACGTCCGCGAGAGCAAAGATATAGTCTTCATCATTCTTGTAGTGGCGATTCTTGAGATAGCGCGCAATCTGGCCCGGCGAGGGCGAGGTCATGAAAATGTCCTCGGCCTTCACACCATGCATTGCCTGCTTGGCCAAATCGATGTCGGCCTGTGCGGCTGGCCAGTCTTTCCAGTCGACCGGACCGGAGCAGGCCGGGCGGTGCTGGAACGGCGACGCGAACTGCTTGAGCAACTGCGCGAGCTCGGGGAATTCCTCGTCGCCGGTGCCCATTGGCGGTGCGCTTGGACCGTCATAGCCGGTGAGCCGGCGCATCACATGCACGGTGTAGTCGGTGCGGCCTTGTTCTCCGTCGTTGACAATGTCGATCCCGCATTCGACTTGTTTTTTTACGATGTGCTCGACAGCATCGCGCACCGCGGCCTGCAATTCGGCGCGGCGCGCACCGGGACGACTTTCTTCGGCCAGCAACAGCTCCACCACTTTGGGCGTACGCGGAAGGCTGCCGGTGTGGGTCGTGAGAATGCGGTCGGGCTCTAACGTCATGGCCGCTCGTCCCAGCGGAAACCAACAAGCTTTACGATTATGACCCCTGGATTCCCACTTGCGCGGGGATAAGCGGTGTGTGGGTCTGCGTGCATTATCAGCTCAGAAGCCGCGCATGACCTCGACGACGTGTTCGACATTCGGAGGCGTCGTGAAGCAGTGGCCGACGAGTTTGCGCCACTCGTGGAAATCGGGGGATTCGCGGAAGTCCTTGGTATGATTTTCCAAGGTTTCCCATTGTACAAATAACCGATAGCGCTGGGGCATCTCCTGGGAACGCTGCAGGGTCATGAGCTTACAGCCCTTGGCGCGCTTGAAAATCGGCGCCGCCTTTTTCACGCCAGCTTCGAATTCGGCTTCCATGCCGGGTTTCACGTCGATTTGTGCAATTTCGAGAATCATGTTCGGAACCTTCGCTGGGAGGGCGATCGAGGCGCAACATTATGGTCCGCGCCCCACAGAGTGAAAAGAGCGCTTCTTCCGCGTCATCGCAAGCGCCGAACTATGCCCGGGCGTATTTTCCGCGGCCGAAAAATCGGTCTTTCTGGTCGTCGCTGGCCTTGTCGCGGATCGATTTGAGCGTGCCGACCTGGGCGAGGGCCCGCTTGACGGCATCGCGTGCGGCGATCTTATCCACCCACGCTTTGATGGTCGGATATCTGCCCGGGTCGATGGCGAGCAATTCAAAATTGCGCAACCAGGGAAAAGCGGCAATGTCGGCGATCGTGTAGTCGTTACCGACGACGTAAGGATGCGCGGACAGACGCTTCTCGTAAAGATCAAACAGTTTGAGAACCTGCGTGCGGTAGCGGCTGGCGCTGTAGTCGTGGCCGGGCCCGGCGAATTTGCTGAAATGCACATGCTGGCCGCTCATCGGGCCGACATTGGCAACTTGCACCACGACCCATTGCAACGTGTCGTAGCGGGCGGCCGGCTCATGCGGGATGAACTTGCCGGTCTTTTCCGCCAGGTAGATCAGGATCGCGCCTGATTCGATCACCGTGTATGGTTTGCCGCCCGGGCCGTCGCTGTCGACGATCGCCGGCACCTTCAGGAGCGGGTTGATCTTGGCGAACTCCGGGGTGAATTGCTCTCCCGCCCATACGTCCACCGGCTTGATGTTGTACGGAAGCCCGCATTCTTCGAGCATGATGAAAATCTTCTGCACGTTCGGGCTGGTCAGCGCGTAAAAGTCGATCATAAGGATTTCTCGCCTGGAAAAGCCGCGGACTGCGGCCGCTCTCTATAGACCAAGGCAGGCTTGTCTGTCTCGCCGCTAACGGCCTTGCTCGGCGGCGCTACGGCTGTCCGCGAGCGCGGTCGCAGCCTTGCGCATACACGCCGGGCACAGGCAATCCTCGATCCAGGCTTTGGTCATCGGCAGCCTGTAGGGCTCGGCCGCGCACCAGCAGTTGGCATCGAGTCCGCAATCGAACGTGACGCCGCAGCGGGCGCAGGATAGGCGACGAGGAGAGCTTGCCGTTGCGTCATGCCGCGAGGCTGCGCGCGATCGCTGGCAAAGGCAAGATTGTCATATGACTTAAGCGAATCAGTCCTATCGCAAAGGTATGAATTTCACGTGGCTCATCCATGCCGTCGGCGCCACCGGAGCCGTGCTTACGACACTGTGTTGGCTGCCGCAGGCGCTCAAAGTGATCCGCGAAAAGGAGACTCGTGCGCTGTCGCTGCCGGCAACGGGCGCATTTACCCTCGGCGTCATGCTCTGGCTCGTTTATGGACTTGCTATCGATGATTGGCCGCTGATCGGCTCCAACGCGGTGACGCTCACGCTGATGGCGCCGATCCTGGCGATGAAATTGCGCTACGGGTAAGCTTGGCTATTGTGAATCGCCGCCGCCAATATAGCCGCCGATTTTCCAGCCGGTTGCGTCCTTGACGTAGCATATCTGGTCGTTACCGATCGGCGCGATCGAGTCGACGGACACAAAACCAATTTTTCCGGCCGGCGTGGCGACGCGCAAAAAAGTTGGAACATTTGGCCCACCTTCCGGCACGACTCGCACGAAGGCGAGCGAAAGCTTTTCTACCACAGGCGCATTGGCCTGTGGTCCGGCGCGCACTTCGACATCGGCAGAAACGGGATAGCCCCACTCGCTCACATCGGTCTTGGTGGCTTGCATCAGGTCGTTGAACGCCTTGCCGTCGAAACTCGGATCGGCCGGTGCGCAGAGTGCACCTTTGTGCTCGGGCGAAGGCGATCCGGTGGGGTCATCGGAAAAACTTGCAAGCATGTCCCAGCCTGCACCATCCTTATTGCTCAAGCCGAGCGCCGACGCGAGATTGTCAGCGCCGGATCTGCGCCTGTCGGCCCGATCTCCGTTTTCACGCACCCAGAAGAATCCCTGGCTGACAACGAGCTTGGCAAGGCCGGTGCCGTCCTTGCGCTGCGCCACCTCGCCCATCTGCTTGCGAAGCGTCTCGAACGCGGGATCGTTTATCGCCTGTGGCGGCGTGACAGGGACAACTTTGTACGGACCAACCTTGGCCGGAGGTGGCTGCGGTTGGCCTCGCGGCTGGCTTTGCACAATTGCCGACGGTGTGCCTGCGGCCAGCAGGACTGCGACAACAAACCCTAGACCTACGGCGCGCATCATTTCGCTCCCGGTGGTTGCGAGCGCGGCGTTGCGCACAGGCGCGGCTCGCAACCACGCGGAATCTAGCATAGCTCTTCAAGGCAAAAAATTGCGGTCCCGGAGAGCAGGGTCGGCCGGCGGGACCGCAAGAAGGGGCAACGCTATCCGTGGAAACAGACGGAAGCGGGAGGTTGGTAGCGCAAGGCTATGACGCCACGGTGACATGGCCATCAATTGAACTTCCACGCTATAACGGCGTTAAATCCGGCGCGCTTTTCCCAAACTCCCAGAGATTCCAATGCCTTTGTTGTCTCCTTATCTTATGCCAATTTTACTGCTGATCGGTTCCAACGTTTTCATGACCACTGCCTGGTATTGGCACCTGCGTTACAAAGACGTGTCGATTATTTATGTGATCTTTATCAGCTGGGGACTCGCTTTCATCGAATATTGCCTCGCGGTACCGGCCAATCGCTACGGCAGCGCCGTCTACAACCCCGCACAGCTCAAAACGATACAAGAGGTCATCACCTTCGTCGTATTCGCCGGGTTTTCGACTGTTTATTTGCGCGACCCGATTACACCGGGTCAGGCATTCGGTTTTGCGTTGATTGCGGCCGGAGCTTTCTTTGTATTTCACAAATGGTGAACTACAACCGTACCGGCGCGATACGCAGGACGCGGCCCGCCGAATTGTCGGTCAGCAAGTGAAGGGCACCATCGGGGCCTTGCCGCACGTCGCGGATACGTTCGTGCAGGTCTTGCAGGATCAGCGCTCGGTGCCAGAACAAAATGCATGCCGATGTCCATCGATGGCGCCTCAGCTGTGCGTCATCGCCAGCAGTTCCGATTCGACGGTGGTCTAGCTGTGGGTCTTTCTATGCCGATGGTGCGGCAGAGACATTATGGTCAGGCCGCCCATGCCAATGAACAAAAGGCCAAGCACGAGAGCGATGGCGAAAAGGCCGCTCTCGTTGTCGATTACATTGCTCGCAACATCCGCGCGGGCGATCCCGACGGAGACCGCGGTTGCGGCGATGAGGGTGGAAAGCGCAAGGGCGAGGCTGGCGGCGAGTTCGGCAAGTGCGACGGCGCGGCGTTCACTGCCAAGTTGGCGGTTGGACGGCGCTGTAAACCCGGCAGACCGAATGTGCTCACGCATGGCAAAGCCTGAAAATGGCCGTTCGACAATGTCGAACAGATAACGCCGGAACCCGGCAACGGTTCGACCCGATTAGGGCAGAGGCGGTTACGAAGAGCGGCGTTTTCGTGGCGAAGTCAGAAAAGCTATGGAATTCCAAGCCCTATTGAGCTGCAACTAGCTCCGGCTGCCAGTCCATCGCGATATATCCCGGCTCGTCGGCGATGCGGGCGAGCCAAGCGCGAATCGCGGGAAAACGGCTGAGATCGAAATCTGCCTGATCGGCGACATGGGTATAAGCATAGAGGGCGATATCCGCGATGGTGAAGTGGTCGGCAACGAAAAAGCGGCGAACGGCGAGGTGGGTCTCCATCACGCCAAGAGCGCGATAGCCGTTCTCCATCCAATCCTCAAGCGCGTGGCTCTGCAATTCCCGGCCGCCCTTGATCAGCGCGAGCCAAAAGTAGGCGGCCCCAATATTCGGTTCGAGACTATGCTGCTCGAAGAACATCCATTGCAGAGCTTCGGCGCGCGCGATGCGGTCTTCGGGCGCCAGCATCGAACCGCCGGCGACATACCATAGGATTGCGTTGGATTCGGCGAGATGACGGTTCGGCGCGACTTCAAGCAGCGGCACCTGGCCGTTGGGGTTCTTGCCGAGAAATTCAGGCGTGCGGCTTTCACCCTTCAGGATATCGACTTCGACCAATTTGTACGGAATGCCTAAACGGGCCAGCGCGAGGCGGACCTTGTAGCTATTGCCGGAGC
>Ga0187785_10000213_pt1 | contig 22639 bp, 21 predicted proteins | sample 0815_BV2_4_20_MG_FD_132466 | JGI IMG/M metagenome (GOLD analysis project Ga0187785, IMG submission 132466) | Tropical peat soil microbial communities from peatlands in Department of Meta, Colombia - 0815_BV2_4_20_MG | ecosystem: Environmental > Terrestrial > Soil > Wetlands > Peat | place...
CATTGGCCATCAGAGCGGCGAGAGTGAAAAATGAGCCGGTCGGGCAGCCGGCTTCGGGTCATGCGCAGCCCCACAGCCCTCACTGCATCCGTTGAGGTGATGTTCGTTGCGAATTGTCTTTTCTGTCGCACTTTTTTTCAGTGCAGCGCTCATTTTCTGGGTACAACCCATGTTCGGCAAACTGGTTCTTCCTCTGCTGGGCGGTGCCCCTGCGGTGTGGAACACGTGCCTCGTATTTTTCCAGGTTGCCCTACTCATGGGGTACGTGTACGCTCACGCAGTCGCGGGCTGGATGGGGTTTCGACTTGGCTCGATAGTGCACAGCGTTCTTCTAGGTCTGTTTCTCGTTTTTCTTCCTTTAGGATTGCCCCCGGCGTGGAACCCTCCGATTGATTCGAATCCCGTACCCGAACTTCTCATGATGTTGGCTTCATCGGTGGGCGTTCCTTTCGTCGCGCTGTCCGCTTGCGCTCCTCTCCTGCAGGATTGGTATTCAAAGTCGGGATGCACTGAGCCCAGTCCGTATTTCTTGTATGCAGTGAGCAATGCGGGGAGTTTTGCCGGACTCCTGGGATACCCTCTTGTCGTAGAACCTTGCTTGACCTTGAAAGAACAGGTGTGGGGATGGAGTCTCGGGTACGCAGCGGTTTTCTTGCTGATCGCCTCGGCCGCGGTCATTACCCGGCCCGGGACACGCGGTCCGGACCTGGTGCCCGGCCCATCTTCGGCTGCCGGTTCACCCATAAACCGGTTCCGATTGCTGGTTCTCGCGGCGGTGCCCGTGGCCTTGCTGCAGAGCATGACTACGTTTATCACCACGGATATTGCGGCTGTGCCTCTTTTGTGGGTGGCTCCCCTTGCGGTATACCTCCTGTCGTTCGTGCTCGTATTCAGCGGGGTACATCCGATCCCGCAGAACAAGCAGGTGAAACTTCAATCCGGGGCGCTGATTTGTGTTGTGGTATGGGCCTTTTGGGTGAAAAGCAGCTGGTTGGCCTTACCCGCGGTCTTCAACCTTTTCGCTCTGTTTGTAACCGCAATGCTGTGTCATGGCGAACTGTCGAGACTGAGACCCGGCGCGGATCGGCTGACGGAATTTTATGTGTGGCTGTCGCTTGGAGGAATACTCGGCGGCGTCTTTGCGGGAATAGTGTCGCCACTGCTGTTTCATGGAGTGATGGAGTACCCGCTGAGTCTTGTGCTGGCAGCTCTCGTACGGCCGCACGAAAAGTCCGGAACAGGGCCACGGTCTCGGCACAGCCTGGATATTCTGTTGCCGCTGTTGCTGCTTCTGGCCCTCACGGTGGGGATCAGACACCTTCGGTGGCTCCTGGAAACGGCATATGGTTCTTCATCGATCCTTTTTCTGGTCATTCCTGCATCAATTGCCGTCTATCTTGCAGCCGGCAGACCGGTGCGGTTTGCTTTGGGACTCGGAGCGCTGGTGATAGCCGGGCACCTGAGCGGCGTCCTGGACGGAAATCTGCGCGGCGATACCCTTTTCGCGGATCGGAATTTCTTCGGGGTGATGAAAGTGCAAGTGGATCGCCGAGTGGATGCCGTGACATTTTCTCATGGTACGGCTCTTCACGGCAGCCAATATCGGTCGCCAGCCCGAAAACGGGAACCCACATGTTACCATTCTCTTACGGGGCCGCTCGGAGACGTGTTCGCATATGTTCCTGCCATGCCGGAAGGGCGACGCGTCGCGGTCGCAGGTTTGGGCGCCGGCACAATGGCGTGCTACGCCGATGCACGGGACCACTGGGTTTTCTATGAAATAGATCCTGCAGTGGTAGGAATTGCTCAAAACTATTTCAGCTTCCTGGCGGACAGTCCCTCAGAGACTCGCATTGTCCCGGGAGACGCGCGGCTGTCTCTGCGGAAGGCTTCGGACGCGTATTTCCACATGATCGTGCTGGATGCGTTCAGCTCCGATTCCATACCCGTCCATCTGCTCACACGGGAGGCGTTTGATCTGTACCTGCAGAAGCTGGCCCCTTCAGGAGTTCTTGTCGTGAATATTACCAACAGGCACCTGGAATTGGACGGACTGCTCGGCAACCTGGCAAAGAGTTTGAACGTGCGGGGGGTCATACGCAGCGATTCGTTTTCCGATACGCGGGGAAAGTCATCGGTTACCTGCTCCTCCACGTGGGCCGTCCTCGCACGAGACGCAAAGGTCCTGGTCCCTTTTCAGGAAGACAGCCGATGGCGGGAGCTCAGTGGCCGAGCGGGTGTCCGTACCTGGACTGACGATTTTTCAAATCTTGTGCAATTTCTAAAGATTTCTCCGTAGGCGTGTCCTTCAAGCGGCGTCCCGCAGATTGCCGTTGTCACCACCGGTCGTAATGAATCAGGTCATTCCTGAATCGAGAAGGCGGGCGCTTTTGTTCTCCCGGATATCCGCACGACACCATTGACAGGGGAATAACGTGGTCCGGAATGCCCAGCAGTTCTCTCATTCCCTGGATTCGCTCCTCAACGGGATAAATTCCAACCCACACTGCGCCCAGTCCCAGAGCGTTTGCAGCGATAAGGATGTTTTCCGTGGCTGCAGAGCAGTCCAGGGGCCACCGGCCCTTGCGGGTTTCCGCTGTCGGATCGCCGCACACGAGAATTCCCACGGCCGCGGTCTTCAGCATTTCCGCGTGGGGATGAAAAGTCGGTACACGTTCGAGGATATGTCGATCGCGAACCACGACAAAGTGCCATACTTCACCCGCTGCAGTGGGAGCAGCCATGGCAGCCTTAAGGAGTTCGGTGACGAGTTCGTCTGAAACTGGCTCGGCCGTATATCGCCGTATGCTTCGCCGTGTCAAAAGAGCCTGCAATGCATCCATTTTCTTCACCCTCGGGTAGAGCCTTCTCGTTGGGATTCTGCATTGTATCAGCAAATTTGATTTTGACATACATGTGTCCGGGGACGATTATGGTACTGAAAGCACAATTCATGCGAGGGGGTCATGGCTGAGACGAAACGGATCGTTCAAGAATTATTGAATCGAATTGGGGTGAAAGTGGACGGCCGGGATCCTTGGGATATTCAGGTGCATGACGACCGCTTTTATTCTCTAATATTGAAGGACAAGAATCTGGGCCTCGGGGAATCCTATATGGACGGATGGTGGGACTGCCGTCGACCGGACGAATTCCTCTGCAGGATACTTTTGGGAAGAATGAACGAGAAAGTCCGGGGTAGCTTGAAGATGCTCCTTCCTCTGCTTCACGGTCTGCTGTTCAATGTACAATCCCGGCGGCGCTCCCATAAAGTCGTGCAGAAGCATTACAATCTGGACAACGAATTATTTCTTTCGTTTCTGGACCCGTACAATCAGTACAGTTGCGCGTACTTCAATGGCACGGACGACCTGAATGAGGCGCAAACCAACAAGCTGGAATTGATTGCCAAGAAGATACGAGCGCACGAGGGCGGCCATGTCCTGGACGTCGGTTCCGGTTGGGGGGGATTGGCAAAATACCTGGCCGAGAAGTACGCATGCACCGTTACCGGCATCAATCTATCCGAGGAACAGATCACGTTCGCCAGAGAGTTCTGCAGGGGCCTGCCCGTTGACGTTTTGTACTGCGATTACCGAGACGTTTCGGGAGAGTACGACAAGATAGTGTCCGTGGGTATGTTCGAACACGTTGGTTACAAGAATTACAGGGCTTTTATGCAAGTGATTCATTCGTGTCTCAAGAACGGGGGGGTATTCTTGTTGCACACCATTGGCGGGAATGAATCCGATGTCAGGGCGGATCCGTGGATAGCCAAATACATTTTTCCCAACAGTATGCTGCCCAGTCTCGCGCAAATTACCGACGCTGCGGAAGGTCTGTTCCTGGTCGAAGATTTCCACAATTTCGGCCCGCACTACGATAAGACGCTTATGTCATGGCACGGAAAGTTTCTCGATGTGTGGCCGCTGCTGCAACATAAGTACGATGAAAGATTCAAGAGAATGTGGGAATACTACCTGCTCTCCTGCGCTGCGGCATTTCGCGCGCGATACATTCACGTGTGGCAGTTGGTGCTCACGAAGTACGGTACGCCCCAACCTCAGTGCAGATATGCATAATGGCCGGCATCACGGCGAATGGATCAAGCGAACGATGATGAGAGCTTACAGAGCGAGGACGAATGCTAGTGTGCTGTCCCACAAGTAACTTACCTAACCGGCCATCTGGGGCTGTCCCGAAGTTTTCATCGAGCACGGGAAGCCGGTTTTGTCATTGCGAGCGAAGCTAAGCAATCTGGCGTAGTTGCAGAATAAGGGCTGGAGATTGCTTCAGGCTTCGCCCTCGCAATGACAGCCTTGCCATCTTGTGGTGTAATGAAGACCGACAGTACTTTTAAGAATCCGTATATCATTTTGACGAGGATGCTTGTGCCTGTGTATGTACGCTTTGTTGAGTGTTGTCACTCGGTTGATTGGAGCGGTCTCCCGTCGGTTGCGCGGTCGCGGTCGTCAGGGGCAGTTCTTCTTGTTACAATTTCTCGTCCGGGGAATGATACATGCCAAAACCTGTGATCGACGCATTGGACGCATTGTTGAGCATTCGCTCCGGTATGAGCGATACCGAACTCATGGAGAAATACAATGTTTCAGCCAAAGGGCTGCAAAGCCTTCTCACCAAACTCGTCAGTGCCGGCGTGCTGGAACCGTCAGACCTGGAAGAGCGGGCTTCTCATTCCAGGGACTCCCTGTCAATCTTCCAGGAGACACGATCATCCTCCGGTAATCACGTCGTGAAAACGACCGCGCAGTTGCTTGCCAAACAGGCGGCCCACGACATCCGATCCGGCATGGCCGATGCCGAATTGATGGACAAGTATCGAGTTTCTGCAAGAGGGCTTCAGAAGCTTTTCCGGGAATTGCGAGAGACCGGCGCCGTAGACCGGCACGATCTGGAGAGAAGGACCTCTACGGATGAGACGGTGGATCTCATAGAAATTATTCAAAAGTTGGGTATGGATCGCACCCAGACCACAGAGTCCGGCGAGGTTCCCAGGCACTGCATAGCTTGCGGAGCACCGCAGACCGCGGAATACGAAGAATGTCCCGCATGCGGAGCAAATATCCCACAGTTCAGGTCCCGGCAAGAGCGGGAAAAGCGCGTAGCGCAGGCTACCTGGCATTGTCCCGCGTGTGCCAGACCCCAGCCCGAGGCGTTCGAGGAATGCCCCGTGTGCGGAGTGATCGTGTCCAAGTACAAGAAAGGGTAGTGTTGCTTTTCGTGAGTTCGGCGCCGGATTTCACGACCAAGAGAGATTGCTTCGTCGTTCCACTCCACGAAATGACTATGATTGGATCGTTCGACCTCAGGGGTTCCCACACTTCGGACAACGCAGAGCCTTCAAGCCTTCGTTCGGGAACCCCCGAGATCGGTTGGACGAATCGGCCGGAACTCCTGGCAACTGCGCTATGTCGCGGCTGGGCCGGAGAACCCGGTTGATGGAGTTCTCCGATCCCTTCAACGTGGTGAAACAACGTTACCGTTCGTCGAGAATGGTGCCGTCGTTCGCCAAGAGTTGTATCTTCAGGGGCATCTTCCCTAGAGCGTGCGTCGAGCAGCTCAGGCATGGGTCGAATGCACGAATGATGGCCTCCACTCTGTTCAAGGCACCATCCGAGATTTTGTCTCCCTGAATGAACCGTTTCGCCACCTGCAGGATCCCGCGACTCATGGCCAAATTGTTGTTCCCTGTGGCTACGATCATGTTTGCCCAGGTGATCAACCCCTGTTCATCGACTTTGTAGTGATGGATCAGCGTGCCCCGAGGCGCTTCCACCACGCCTACGCCTTCGTAGTGATTCGGTTGAGCGAACGCACGCACGTGTTCGCTCATGATGTCCGGATCGTTGAGCAAGCTTTCCAGCAGTTCTATGGAATAGAGAATTTCCACGAGCCGGGCATAATGGTTGAAAAACGAGCTCATGACCGGACCTCTGTCCAGCCGTATGAACTCGGCCCATTCCTGATCGGCCTGCGGCATGCCGCATCCGTTTGCAACATTCAGTCGTGCTGCCGGCCCTACCCTGTAGATGCCCTCGGGGTATCCCAGTGGTTTGAAATACGGGGATTTCAGGTAGGACCACGGCTCAACCGCCTCACCGATGTAATCCTGGTACCGTGCGGGATCCACGCCGTCCGCGACGAATTTTCCCTTGGAGTCTATGAACCGGAGCTTGCCGTCAACGTGTTCGAGATTACCTTCTTCGTTGACGAGACCCATAAACATGGTGGGGAAATTCGCGAAGGTTCTTATCTCTTCGCGAAAGTTCTCCATCGCACCTTTGAACCATTTGAGCGCGCGATACACAATCTCGTAAGCCTCGGGTACGAACGACAGCATCATCGCGCGGTGTTCCTCGGTCAGCGGTTTGTTGACTCCGCCAGGAACCACCCACGCCGGATGAACCCGCTTGTCAGCGAACCACTGGATTATTTGCTGACCCATCTGACGCAGGCGGATGCCATCCAGGGCAAAATCCTTGTCAGCCGCCATGAGTCCTATAATGTTGCGCTTCGCAGGTTCCGCATCGAATCCCAGCAGTAAATCCGGTGCAGAAAGGTGATAGAAACTCAAGGCATGGGACTGTATGTATTCGCCGCAATTGAGCAGGCGCCTGAGTTTTGCCGCAGGCTCGGGAATTTTGACACCCAGGATGGCATCGCAGGCTTTCGCCGAAGCGATTGAGTGACTTATAGGACATATTCCGCAGATTCTTTCTACGAGGGAGGGCATTTCGTAATACGGCCGTCCTTCGCAAAATTTTTCGAATCCGCGGAACTGCGTGACGTTAAATTGTGCATCGGACACGTCACCTTTGTCGTCGAGACTGATGGTTATTTTTCCATGACCCTCAATGCGGGTGATGGGATCTATTACGATTTTTTGCGCCATGAAAGCACCTCCCGCATGAACCTATGCTCCAAAACGGGTTTTTCCGGTAAGATCCGGAATGCGCCCTTCCAAAAGCTCGCTCAGGACAAAGAGAATCGCTTCGGAAGGAGGCGGACATCCGGGCAAGAACACATCGACATTGACGATTTCATGAACCGGGCGGGCCCGCTTCAACAGAGGCGGCACTTCCAGTGTGGGAGGTGCAGCGTTGAGATCCGCGTTTTCCACGTATCCCCGTTTCAGCACGTCGTCGACTTTGAACTGATTGCGCATGCCTGGAACATTCGCAGTTACGGCACAATCACCGAAGGAGACCACGAGATAGGACCTGTTCCGGATCAGCCGTATTTTTTTCGCATCTTCTTCGTTGCTCACCGCTCCTTCCACGAGGGTAACGTCCACGCCTTCCGGGAATTCCTTGAAATCCACCAGCGGACCGTACACCAGGTCTATCGCCCCTGCGACATCGGCCAGTTTTTGGTCGATATCCAGAAGCGACATGTGACAGCCCGAGCAGCCATCCAGCCACGTGGTTGCAACACGTACCTTTTTCTTCGGACCAGCGGGTTCCGGCTTCGCAGGAGGCGAGGTTTCTTCAACAACGGGTTTTTGTTCCGCCTTTGCTGCTTTCATGTGGTTTCCTCCCGCCGCATCATTTTCAGGTATGGCAAGAACTGTTTGCGTTTCGTCATTTCTGCTACGGATTTGCCTTTTTCGGACAGAGCCCCCGTAGGACAAACATGGACGCATTTCCCGCAACCGGTGCACGTCTGGCCCGTGCCCCACATCTGATTCAGATCGGTTATGACCCGTGTACCGATTCCTCTGCCCATGACGTCCCATGTGTGCGCGCTCTCTATTTCATCGCACACCCGGACGCACCTCTGACAGAGCACGCACCGATTGTGGTCGACGGAAAACCGGTCGTGGGTGGCGTCTATGGAGTGACGCGGATAAAGGTAATCGTAATGGACGTGCGTCATGCCGAGTTCCACGGCCAGAGCCTGAAGCTCGCAGTGGCCGTTGGAAACACACACGGAGCACACGTGGTTACGTTCGGTGAAGAGCAGTTCCAGGATTTTCTTTCTGTAATCCACTACTCGTGGTGAGTTGGTGATGACCTCCATGTCTTGTCTCGGAAGGGTGACGCAGGCCGGCATAAGTCGTGGAGCGTTCTTGACTTCCACGATACACAGCCGGCACGCCCCGCGTTCGGACAAGCCGTCCAGATGACACAGAGTCGGTATGTAGATTCCGTTCTGACGGGCAACCGTGAGTATGGTCTCATCTTCCCGGGCGCTCACATCCCGGTCGTCTATCTTGAACATCAACATGCGAACGGGATTCACATCCGTACGCACTTTTTCGCTCTTGATGAATCCTGGAATACTCATTTTGCCTCCTTGGAGCCGTGGATGACGCATGCTCCCGCGGGACACGTCTTTTCCTTGATGTGCGCCGTGTATTCATCTCTAAAGTACCGGAGCGTGCTCATCACCGGATTGGGCGACGTCTGGCCCAAACCGCACAGGCTGGTGTTCTTCACCAGATCGCAAAGTTCCTCCAGCATCTCTATATCAGAGGGTTGCCCGTTTCCCGAGGTGATTTTCCCCAACAGATGGTAGACTTGCGTCGTTCCCACTCTGCACGGGACACATTTGCCGCAGGACTCGGACATGCAGAACTCCATGAAAAACTTGGCAACGTCCACCATGCACGAGGAGTCATCCATGACGATCAAGCCCCCCGATCCCATGATGGAGCCTACTTTGGACAACGATTCATAATCGACCGGCATGTCCAAGTGTTGTTCGGGAATACAGCCTCCTGACGGGCCGCCCGTCTGCACGGCCTTGAACTGCCGTCCCTGGGGTATGCCTCCGCCGATATCGAACACGATATCGCGCAAGGTCGTGCCCATTGGAACTTCAATGAGTCCCGTATTGTTGACACGGCCCGCAAGGGCGAAGACCTTTGTGCCTTTGCTCTTCTCCGTTCCCAGAGCTGCGAACCAGTTGCCCCCTTTTCGAATGATGGGCGCTATGTTGGCAAAGGTCTCCACGTTGTTGATGAGGGTAGGATAGCCCCACAGTCCGAACTCGGCGGGAAACGGAGGCCGAGGTCGGGGAGCCCCCCGCCTGCCTTCTATGGACGCGATGAGAGCCGTTTCTTCGCCGCACACGAATGCTCCGGCGCCCAGTCTTATTTTTACGTCGAAATTGAAAGTGGTATTGAAGATGTTGTGGCCGAGTACTCCCAGTCGTTCTGCCCGTGCTATGGCCGTTTTCAAGCGCTTGACCGCGAGGGGGTATTCTGCTCTAACATAGATAAATCCGTGGTTTGCACCCACCGCAAAGGCGGCGATTGCCATGCCTTCCAGGACCCGGTGAGGATCGCTTTCCAGGACGCTTCGATCCATAAAAGCACCGGGATCGCCCTCGTCCGCATTGCAGATCACGAATTTCGTCCCGCTGGCGGCTTTTGAAACTGCGGTCCACTTCAGACCGGTGGGAAAACCGGCTCCGCCTCGACCCCTCAAACCGCTTCTCACTACTTGCTCGATGACACCACTGGGCGTCATGAGACGCAAAGCGTTATAAAGGGCCTCGTAACCACCTTCGGCAATATAGTCCTCGATTCTCTCGGGGTCTATCTTCCCGCAGTTCTCCAGGACTATCTTGTGCTGGCGTTTAAAGAACGGCAGATGTGAAGAGCAGTCGAGCCGGGGCAGGGGCGACCCGCCCAGAGCTTCGATAATCTCGGAAACATCCGAAACCGTTACCCCCTGGTAATAGAGGCCCTCAGGCTCAATGGCGATCAAGGGGCCAGCAGTACACAATCCGAGGCAACCGACCCCCTTCACCTCGCACCAGCTTTCCAGTCCTCTCCGGTTCACTTCTTTTTCGAGCGCCTCTTTTACCAGACCGCTCTGGCAGGAGAGGCACCCTGCCGCTACGCACACGTTTATTCGGAATTTGAAACCTTCCTGTTTTTCTTTTTCAATCTTGGCTATCTCCTGGAGTTCCTCAAGAGTCATTGTTCGCCCACCCCCTTATTGTCTCAAGTACGGCGGGTGGATTCATACGTCCCCGCACCTCGCCGTCGAACACCACGGCGGGCGCGAGCCCGCACGAACCCATACATCGGGCGGTCAGTAGCGAAATTCTTCCATCGGGTGTTGTTTCTCCGGGGCCGATGCCTACTTCTTCTCCGATCCCGTTCAGGATCCCCGAAGCACCTCCTATGTAACAGGCGGTGCCCATACACACCACACAGGTATGCTCTCCAGGCGGTTTCAATGTGAAAAAGTGGTAGAAAGTGGCTACACCGTACACCCTGCTTAGTGGCACGTGCAGCATTTCAGCCACGTACTTCAACGCGTCTAGGTCCAGAAATCCGAACGATTCCTGAACAGTGTGAAGGGTTTCGATTAGCGCATGGGCCTCATTGCCGTGAAGGCGCATGGTCCGGTTCACCATTCGCCATCGACGATCTTCCGCAGGTGCTGATGACTCCTGTTGTTTTTCATCCATGGCACTCTCCCTTTACCCCTTTCAAATGCCTGTGAATGAGCTGAGAGAAGCACAACGTTTCGCCGTTCGAATAAACGAGCCGTTGACAAGAAGAGCAAGTCCCATGCCATTAATTCGCCAGAACACAAGTACCTTAAAGAGTTAAGACTTTTGTTCGACCGTACACAAAACAGGCAATAGGCTCGGTCTGATCATCCTTGCTGACTGTTACAATTCTTGACACTGTGTAAAGAGAACCGAAAACGTTGAAATACACCGTGCACTTTTCTCGGAAGGCAATCATTCGGTTACGGGTGGGAAAAGGCTGTCATTGCGGCCGAAGCGAAGCAATCTCTGCCCTTACGTATAATAGTGCTGCGCATGAGGAATGCGCCTGCCAGCCTGCTTGTCCACTTCGCTTCGGACGGCCTGCCTTGCTGGCTGCGAGGACAACCTGGCTGACTGCGGACGGAAAGCGCCGTTTTCAATGCGCAGCAATGCACAGAGATTGCTTGGCCGTTTCCCTCATTCCTCCGGCACTGATACTATAGTTTTCTTGCAAGACTCGATGATCGGCTCGAGAGACTATTAGAAGTTTACAAACGTGCTCGCAGTAGGTATGGATAACATGGGTACACCACGTTGGAGGAAGCGAAGCCATGGCGGACACCGAACAGAGAAAATTCACTCGAGTCCTGTTTGAGACCGAAATCACGATTACAGCCGGAAACGAAACCGCCACTTCCAGGCAGTTGAGAGACATAAGCATGGGCGGAGCTTCTTTCGAAATCGATGGAGTCCTGTCTGTGGGAACCGAGTGTCTTCTACAGATAAACCTTGTGGGACCGGCTAGTCATCTACGGATACAGGTGGAGGGAGAGGTGCTCCGCCAAGAGGCGAATGCCGTGGCAGTAGGGTTCACCAGGATCGACCTGGACAGCCTCATCCACTTGCGTCACCTGATTCGGATTCATTCCAGCGATCCGGAGACGATCGAACAGGAATACAGAACTTCACTTCTGGAAATTTCTTGACTCGCAGCTGTCAGCCGGTTTCGTGGCCTGACGGGGGCGCCAACCAGAAGGATCCTCAAAAGCACCGTCGATTTTGATTGCGCAAAGAGATCGAAAGACTGTCATTGCGAGGGCAAAGCCCGAAGCAATCTCGTCCGCAAGAGCGAGATTGCTTCGTCACTACGCTCCTCGCAATGACTTGGTTCAACATTGTACATGCAAGGGAAGGCTTATCTTTCCGACAATTCTTTCGAGAATTACTACAAAAGATGCGCATGACGCTCAGTGGAGGTAATCTGTAACAATTGCGGCCGTGTTACGCGCCACATTTTTCCCGAGTTCCCTGACCGCACGGCTGGATTTGCGGTACTCACCCGCCAGGATTTTGCCGAGCAACTCCCGTATGAGCTGTTTGTTTCGTCCCACAAGAGTCGACGTACCTTCCTCGATGTATATGGGTCGCTCGGTATTTTCGCGACATATGAGACACGGTACATCGAAAAAGCTTGCTTCACCTTGCACGGATCCTGAATCCGAAAGTATCATCCTGGCTCCGGCCAGCAGAGAGAGAAAGTCCACATACGGTTGCGGCGAAACAAGTCTCAAATGAGGAATCGCTTCTATGCGACTCCTCAAGCCGAACTCGTCCAGACGTTTGCTCGTTCTGGGGTGGAGGGGAAAAAGGACGGGGAACTGTATGGATTCCAGGATGTCGACGATTTCTGTCAGGCTATGCGGTTCATCCACGTTCGACGGCCTGTGTATGGTGATCACTGCGAACGTTCCCGGGGTTAAGCCAAAATCCTCCCAGTGCTTTCGTTTGTCTATATTTTGAAGAAACATACTCAGCGTTTCCAGCATGATGTCGCCAACGAGATGCGCGCGGCCCATATCGATTCCCTCGTTCCGCAGATTTTGCATACCCGAAGGTTCGGAAACGAACAAGAGATTTGAAAGACAATCCGTCAAGCGCCGGTTCAGTTCTTCGGGCATGGTCTCGTCAAAGGACCTGAGTCCCGCCTCCACGTGCGCAACGGGAATGAGCAGCTTCCGGGCAGCCAGGGCGGCTGCAATGGTGGAATTCACGTCACCGACCACAATCACCAGGTCTGGCTGAATTTCCATGCATACTTTTTCGAATTCCATCATGATTCTGCCCGTCACCTCGCCATGACTGCCGGAACCGACCCCGAGACTCCTTTCGGGTTTGGACAGCCCGAGCTGGTCAAAGAACACGTCGCTCATGTCTTTGTCGTAATGTTGGCCCGTGTGGACAATCATATGCCGAACGCCGGGATGTGCGGCAAACTCCCTCTCCAGAGGGGCTATTTTCATGAAATTCGGTCGAGCGCCGACAACGCTGAGAATAGTTTTCTTCATGCTGTCAAGCCCCGACCGGCAGGACCTGGAAGAGACAATGCATGGTCATTCCTCTTTCCCTCGAAAAAGACGTCTTATTTTTCTCCCAATGCGACTCACGAGCACCATCACGTCGAAGCGCGTGCGGGGAATATGAAATCGTACGAAATTGATGAAGTCCGCGAACCCGTTCGGCGGCGAAATCAGGAGGGAAGTTGTCCTTCGAGTGCGCCGACAGGTTGAGGCCGCGGTTCTGTCGGGAAAAATAAGAGGATCGTCGTGAATGACTTCGACCTCACCCTTTCCGCAATCCGGATAGACGTGGATTCCGCACTCCGGCCGGGCCGGAGCCGCTGTGAGCATCGCGGGACAATTCTGCCTGTTGAGAGCGTCGGCAAGATTCTCGGTTCTCGTAGAGTGATACAAAGGCGGATTCCACCACACGTGACTTCGCTTTCGGACCCGGTTCCCGCCGCAGGAAGCCGGCTCGTTTCCGTCCCATCGATAGGCGATCAGGTCCGCCTCGGCCACTTTTTCCGGCGGAGGCACTTCTCGCAAGGGAATAGATTTCAAGCCCAGGGTCTCCACGAGGAAATACACGACCCAGCTGGTATCATTCATCCGACTCAGGGCACCATCCTTGAACGGATGCATGAGCAGGCTTATGTGATTGACCCCTTCTTCCTGCGAGCTTTTCCACGAGCTGAGAAGTGAGCCTTCTATTTCCCTCCTGTCCAGCCCGTAGGTCTCGCTCCCCACGGGAATCATCACAATGTCTCCTGCAGGTGTGCGGAGCCATCGGCACCGTGATGATGCTTCCATGAAACGGGTACGGTGAAACAGATGTTTTCTGAATAGCACTAAATATTGCAGACCGGCACGCAGGATGGATTCAGGTGAATTTTCGTCCATTCTGTATATGAAATTTGCCCCCCGGACGTCACCGAACCGACTGAGGACCCTTGCATGACCATCGATCCGTAAGACCTGCTCCCGGACAGACCTGCCCTGGAGAAATTCATGCATGCCTCCATGAGCTGCAATTTCGTGCCCGCCTTCCCGTATTCTCTCGAGCAAACCCGGATAGATTTCCGCGATGAAGCCTGTCACGAAAAAAGTGGCTCGAACCGATAGCGCTTCCAGCATCGGCAGCAGCCGCGGCAACCCGAATCGCGCGCCACCGAATTGCTCCAGGTCGAAAATGAGAGAAAAGCTTCCTTTCGCTTTTCCCGGAAAGGTCCGGCCCGCCTCAGGCGGCGCAATCTCCACCTGACCTCTTCCTTCCAGGCAGTCTTTCATGCAGATCCGTGTTTGCTCTTCCTGAAATTGGGGGTCTATGGCAGAAATAGCCGTGTACCCCATCCGAGTCTGTTGGAGCAGACTCCCGACCCAAGGATTGGCCTCCATATCGTCATTTCTGGTGAAGATGATTGCTTCCGGATTCCTGAGTTTGATCTCCTGCGCAAGAAGAGGATCCCTGCCCACCCGCGTGTAGTCCGTTTCCAGTGTCATAATGCCTTTATGGCTGAAATCGGCTGGGTCAAGCTCGAACCGGCCCCTATCCCTTGGGTCCCACAACAGAAGAGTGCGGCTCCAATCCAGCGTCATGACGTCATATCCGGGCCGAATTCGGCTGCAATGAGCTTACGCACAACGACTTCATATTTCCTTCCGATATTGTCCCAGGAGAAATTTTCCTCGGCCATGCTCCTGGACCTCTTGCCCATTTCCTGCAGTTCCCGAAAGGGAGTCAGGGACGCCGCAAGCATGGTTTCGGCCAGACAGTCCGGCGATGGATCGGAAACGAACCCGCACTCGTACGCACGTACGAAATCGGCCGTTTCATCCACGTCGTTGACCAATATCGGCCTCCCCAGAGCCGCGTATTCAGCGAATTTCGTCGGGAATGCATGGAGAATTGCCGGATGGCGTATTCGCGGGATTATGAGGATCGATACTGACTTGAGTATGTCCACGAGCGACTCGCGGTTCGTTCTGTCGAGCAGGTTCACCCTGGAGCCGAATTTTTTCCGGAACGTGTCCTTTATTGCACCGTCTTCGGGCCTGAATCCAACCAAAAGGAGCCTCGCCGAGGAATTACGGAATTTCTCGAATGCTGAAATGAGATTGTGAATCCCCTGCCACACCTGGAACTCTCCGACGTACGCAAACGTGAATTCCGGATTCTCAGGCTGAGGCAAAAACCGAAAGAATTCCAGGTCCACGCCGTTTCGTACGAGGCTGATTTTGTCCCGAGGCATTCCCGATGTCGCCAGGGCTTCCGTTTGCGGTGTGCAGACCGTGAGCACATGGTCCGCTAACGTCATTCCCATGGCATGAATAAGTTTCACTCTGGCCGAAGCGGACCGCTTGCGGCCACCGGATTCGACTTCGGTTGCCAAAGCCGATTGGGCCAGAAGATCGCCGTGAATATCGAGAATGATTCTGCCCTTGATGAATTTCCGGCAAAAAAACAGTGCCTGAGCAGACTCCTCGCCTCCGCAATAAATGAAATCGTATTTCCTGAGGGATCCAAGCCAGAAGGGCATAAAAAGAGACGCAGTGGTTTCCGTGTCGAGCGGCGGATGGTCGGGCATGAAAAAAAAATCGCAGGCGATGCCGCGCTGCATGAGGCATTCCGCCAGCTTCGCAACGCGATGGGCATATGCGGAGCGGTCGGTTTCCGAAACTGCCGATAAGACCAGTCCGCGCCGTTCCATGCATTATTCCCCGTCCCGTGTATTGTCGCTCAAGAAGTGCTCTATGATGTCTACGATCCGCTCCGAAGCGTGTCCGTCTCCAAAAGGATTTTCAGCTTTCGTCATGGAAGCGAAGGCCGCCTCATCGTCAAGGAGCCGCGAGGCTTCTTTCACGATGCGCTCCGGGTCCGTTCCCACCAGCAACGCCGCGCCGCATTCCACCGCTTCGGGGCGTTCGGTAACGTTTCTCGCGATTAGCACCGGCTTTTTCAGTGTGGGAGCTTCTTCCTGTATTCCGCCTGAATCCGTGATAATGAAATATGAACGGCTCATTAACGACACGAACTGTACATAATCCGGCTGGGGGATGATGGTGATCCTGCTATGTGAGCACAGTATTGTCTCCACTTGCTCTCTCACACGCGGATTGGGGTGAATCGAGTACACAACCCTTATCTCCGGATACGTGTCAGCCAACTTCACCAGTGCGCGAGACAGGTTGGCCAGTCCATGGGAAAAGTTCTCGTGCCTGTGGCCGGTGACCAGGATCATCCTATCGCCAGGAGCATCCACACCAGGAATCGCCGAAAACGACCTCTCCCCTTCTTGCAGCAGTTTCAGCGTGCTCAACAGCGCATCCACGACCGTATTGCCGGTCACGTGAATGGACGAGGCGGGTATTCGTTCTCCGAGCAGATTCTCCGAGGCTCTTCTTGTGGGGCAAAAATGGACGTCAGCGATCTGGGAGATGAAGGCACGATTCGCTTCTTCCGGATATGGTTGAAAACGATCGTACGATCTGAGGCCGGCCTCGACGTGAGCTATGGGAATCTTCAAGTAGAAAGCCGAAAGGGCCGCAGCAAAAGCGGAAGTGGTATCGCCTTGCACCACGAGGATATCGGGCTTCTCCCGAAGCAGAACCTGTTTCATGCCTTCCAGAACGCTTGAGGTGATATGGAAGAGACTCTGGTCTTCCGCCATGATTTTTAGGTCATAATCGCTCGTAATATCGAATAGTTCCAAAACGGAATCGAGGAGCTGCCTGTGTTGCCCTGTTGTACAACAGATGAGGCGCAGGCGACCGTTTCGCCTGAGAATTTCGTGGTAAACCGGAGCGAGTTTGATCGCTTCAGGCCGCGTTCCGAAGGCAAGCATCACTGAATACATACGGGAATCGCTTTCGTCTCGGTTTACCCCTTCTGTAGCACATATGGTCAATTTTACAAGGTCCCTCCCTGCAGGCAGGCATGGATCGCATGTTGTCATTGCGAGGAGCCGGGCGACGGAGCAATCTCGTTGTGATACATGGACAACCATCAAGATTGCTCCGCCTCGCTCGCAATGACACCGGTCAGAGGGGGGCATTGGTCCCCTGCAACTGAATGGTTGCTTCTCTCGTGAGGTTCTCATTGAAATAGTGCGCTATTCGGGGTAAAAGAAGTACAGGTATGGGTATTGTATTCAATTGTGAGGGAGGGTGTGACGGTGACCGGATCACATCTGATAGCGGCTCTGGTTGCCGGTCTTCTTGTCGCAACCACCGGCGTCTGGGGTCAACCATCGGGGGGAGAGTCCCGAAAGGAAGCCCTTGAACAAGCGGATTTTTATCTGATCCCGCGTCCGAATTATCACAACTCGTATTGGATTATTGACCAGAAGGACAATGAAATTGTCGGATACGGACCGTGGGACGCCGTAAAGAGAAGATGGACTCTTTTTAATCTGATGGGACAGTATCAGGGGTTCATTCAGGCTACAATAGGCACCACCGACCCCCCCTATTTCAACCAGTATCTCTGGTATGATAAGGAAAACAGATACAAGGGAGTCTTTGTGGCAAGTCTCGGCGGCAGACCGACAACGCCGGATCTGCCGTATGGCGAGCTCGGGGGAAACCTCGACATTTATGATAAAGGGCATGTTCCCTTGCAATTGCCTTCCCTGGAAGTGGAAGTAGATCCGTTCCGCCTGTTTCCGGAAGGCATGGATGTCGAGCCGATACACCGGCTTCCCGGGAAGTAACGGTGCGTGTCCTGGCGGGATTCGGCGACCATTCATAGCGCCTCGATGGTGACACCAAACCGTTTCGATGCACTGGGTTCCCGGACACACGGAATGCCGGGAAAAATTGAGCAGGCAGGCAGGGGCTGCTTGCCAAACGTCGAATAATCTGCAGGAATTGCAGCATATATGGGATCCAGGCTCAGTCTTTTCAAGAATACCTTCGCTCTTGCCGTTCCAAACGTTCTCAATCCGTTTATTTCCTTTGTCCTTATCCTGATGATCTCACGTAGCCTCGGAGTCGACGGGCTTGGGGAATATTCTCTTGTTCTTGCGTATGTAGGAATATTCAGCACGTTTGCTTCACTCGGTCTCGGTGACCTGGTCGTTCGTGAGCTCGCCCGCAATCCGGAGGACGTCCACACTTTTTTCGTGAATGCAGGAGTGTTCGGCGCGATTTCATCGCTCGCGTCCATGATCATTATGGACGCGTGCGTGCTGGCAATGGGTTATGGGCAGGAGGTAGTAAAAGCTACTGTCATCATGTCTTTTTCGCTGGTGGCATCCACTGCCATGACGTATCTGGAAGCTATCTTCAGGTCCGTGGAGAAGTCCAAGTACATTGCCCTGACCTATTTGGCGGAGAACGCATTGCGAGTGGGAGCTTGCGTGCTTCTGCTCCTGAATGGCTATGGCATAATTGCTCTGTTCTTCGCTGTGCTCGTATCACGAATCCTTGCCCTGCTGATGTTGTTTTCGTTTTACCGAAAGCTGCTTGGCATGCCGGGATGGCGATTCAAACCCGAAATATGGCGCACCCTCTGGAAAGAAGCCCCGACCTTTACCAGCATCGCGATTTTTTCCACCATTCATCTCAGCCTCGATCAGATCATGCTATCAAAACTGCAAACCATCGAATCAGTAGGCATTTACAGCGCAGCGGACAGACTGCTGAGCATCTGCAAAACGGTTCCGGTAGCTTTTGCCTCTGCTTTGCTGCCTTTTTTCAGTCAGAGGATGGCAACGGGTTTTCAGGGCCTGCGTCGAATCACAGAGGATTCTCTTCGATACCTCTCGCTTGTGTTATTTCCGGTCGTAGTGGGAACCGTAGTGTTGGGTGACAGCATAATAACCATGATGTACGGGGCAACATTTGTTGCAGCAGGTCCGGTGCTGCGCCTGCACATCGTGTCTTTGATTCCCTTTAGTGCCGTGTTTGTATTGGCTCAGGTTCTCATTGCCACGGACAACCAGAGAACGGATCTGAAAATCAACATGGTTGCCGCTCTGGTGAATTTTGTCTTGAATTTCGTTCTTATCCCGCCCTATGGCGCAATGGGTGCCGCTGTAGCAACTCTCCTGTCCATTCTCGTGTTTCACACACTTCAGTATCTCTATATCAAGAGCTACCTTTTCCGGTTATCCTTCTTCGGGATAACCCATAGGGCCTTGTTTGGTTCGCTGGCTATGGGTGCCTTTACGTATGCGTTCAGAGACTGGAATCTTTTTCTGAATGTGGGAGTATCGGCAGCGCTGTATTTCTTCTTCGCAATTGCGCTTGGAGCTATTTCGCGAGACGACCTGGCCACCCTGACGGGGTGGATAAAGAGAACTTCCGGGACAAAAGAGGCTTAATGGGGACACCGGTATCACTTCCTGCCGAACCGCCGGCCGGTTGGGCAACAAGAATCCATCGGAAGAAAGTATTGATGGTCGGCCCTGTTCCTCCACCGGAGGGGGGCATTGCAACAGTAATGTCCGCCACCATGGATTCGGATCTCTCCCTGGACTTTACATTCGACGTGTTCAATCGATCGGCAATACCGCCTGAGCATCGTACTTGTCTCCAGCGAAGTATCTTCAGATTGAAACGATTGTTCGGTTTTTTTCTGACTCTGAAAAAAGAAAGATACGATTTCATCCACATACATTCTGCAGATCCCCATTTCGTCGGAACTGCCGTTTTTATGCTCCTGGCCAGGGTGACCCGAACCAAGGTGTTGCTTCACATGCATGGAACGGATTGGGACATGTTTTACACCAGGGCGTCAGCGCTGACGAAACTGTTGATCAGAACCGGTTTGTTCCTGCCGCACATGACGGTGGTTCTCTACACCTTATGGGCGAAAAATCTGAGACGCATCCGCCCGTCCCTGAACATACGAGTAGTCAGAAACATGATTCGGCGATCGGCACCGGCAGACCCTGTCACAGTTCAGCAATTGAGGGACAGCCTCGGAATCAATACAGATGATTTCGTGGCAGTTACCGTGGGGGCCGTGGGAAAACGTAAAGGGAGCTTTGAAATTTTGCGCGCAGCCCATGTCATGGCTCGCCGGAAGAGCGAATCAGTTGTTTTCGTGCTGGTCGGCGGAGAAGAACTACCGGGGGAGATGGACCAATTACATGCACTGATGCGCTCCCAATGTGTGGAAAAATACATCCGCTTGACGGGAGAAGTCGCGCGGGAGCACATTCCTCAATATATAGGAATTGCGGATGTATTTCTGTTGCCCTCATTCATCGAAGGACTGCCTATTTCCATTATCGAAGCCATGCAGCAGGGGAAACCGGTCATATCCACTCCTGTGGGAGGAATACCGGACATGATCCAGGAACGCGTGTCCGGCCTGTTGATACAACCGGGTGTACCCGAAGAAATCGTCGAAGCGGTCTTGCTTCTCCGAGGAAATGAGCACCTGAGGGACAAACTCGGCGAAACGGGAAAAAAGGTCTTTGAAGAACAGTTCGAGATTTCAGGGGCCATACACGAACTGCGTGCCGTATACCGACTTTTGGCGGTGGAATAACCTTGCCCGTATGTAGGTCTCAACGGAAGGCTCCATAAGTACCATCGCCCGGAAAAAGAAACATGGAATTATTCAGGGTGGACACCTGCCGCTTGGATGGACACGCAACCGATTTTTGCGCGGAAGACTGCATTCGCCTACACCGGGTCCCTTCACTTGCACGACTCCGCACTATTTGTAGGGTTCTTGATATCCTTCTGCTCGCGTGCCAGGAGTTAGGCAATTTTCATGAAGCGCAAAGACCGTACCTCACGAGATATCGTTTCGGAAAGCTTATCCATTGCGATATCAAGGTCATAGTCAGATTGCAGTCCCATCCAAAATTGAGGTGAAGTCCCAAAATACTTTGCCAGACGCAAGGCCGTGTCAGCAGTGATACTTCTCTGCCCATGCACGATTTCGTTTATCCGACGAGGTGGCACATTGAGGTCACGGCCGAGTTGATTTTGACTAATCCCCATGGGGCGCATAAATTCCTCAAATAAGACCTCCCCTGGATGAAGGGGGGCTAGTTTCTGTTTTGTCACTCCTTGTCTCCCTTTTCAGAGGTAATCCGTCATCTCTACTTTATAACCGTCGCCATTTCGCCACACGAAACAGATTTTCCACTGATCATTGATGCGAATACTATGTTGACCTTTTCTGTCTCCATCAAAGGCTTCAAGACAGTTGCCGGGAGGAACCTTCAAGTCATCCATTATGGTGGATCTGTGAAGCATTCTGAGCTTCCGAAAGGCTATTTTTTGAATGCCCTGAGGAATCCGACGCGACGGCTTCCGATTGAACAGTTTCTCTGCTTCTTTGTCTGCCCAAGTCCTAATCATGAGACCCATACTATAACGCCATGCGTTATGGGACCAGCAAGAAACGTAAAGGGTTCGCGCGTTATGGAAAAAGCTGGCATAGTTCCTGACTGTTTAATAGTGCTGCGCATTAAGAATGATTCTATGAGCCAGGTGTCCCCTTCGCTTTGGACGGCCTGCCTTACTGCGCTGCGAGGACAACCTGGCTGACTTCGGAAGGAAAGCACCCTTTTCAATGCGCAGCACTATACAACACCCACTGGCTTCTGACTTTATTTGCTGCGCCTTGCAAAGATTCGATTTGGGCGGTTAATGGGCATTAAATTTGTGTATTGGCACGAAGTCTGCCCCGATGTATTTTACAATCGTGATATTGAGCGGGTAAAATCGCTCGCAACAGCAAGCGTTCCCTGGATTTCAATTCATTCGGGTCGAAAAGGAAGATCTGTGACACCTCGTTGGGCGTTGAAAAGAGGCCTCAAATGGGCTGTTGAGTGGGGTGCGGAGCTCTCCGGATGGGGTTTGCTCTACAGGCAAAACGCGACTTTTCAGCGCGGATACCGGATTCTCAACTATCACAAAATCTCCAACGAACCCCGGGATTCGTTTACAGTGCGCACAGATCATTTTCGTGCTCATATGGCATACCTCTCGGACCATCACCCGGTCACTGCACTTGCGGAACTCACCAAGAGCCTGATGCACGGCGAACCTCCCGATCCAGGTTCCGTCGCAGTGTCCTTTGATGACGGGTATCTCGAAGCCGCGACAGTGGTAAGCGAAATTCTGGACACGTATTCGATTCCAGCCACTTTTTTTGTGGTCACGGGCATACTCGACGGTGAAAAAGCGAATCCCGGCGGGCCGTACCTCGCCTGGTCGCACGTTAAGTCCATGGCCGCTTCGGGTCTGGACATAGGTTCGCACACGGTCACGCACAGAAGTCTGGGTTCGCTCGATCCAGCCTCGGTGTTGCAAGAATTGAGGCACTCGAGAAACAGGATCATGGAAGAACTGGGCACCGCTCCGGAAGGAGTCGCGTACCCGTATGGAACGGTGAGGGATTTTTCCCCTACGGTTCTGCATGCCGCCAAGACAGCAGGCTACCTCTACGGAGCAACCGCGGTTCACGGACTGAATCACTGGGGATGCGATCCTTTTCGCCTGAACCGCACCACCCTGATGGCAGGCGACGGCCCCAGAACGTTCCGTTTGATCATGCGAGGCTGCTTGGACCCGTGGAGGCTGGTGGACCGATGGGGCTACGCGCTTCAGCACGGCCGCAGTTGAAGGAAGTTTTTTGGGGCTTGTTGGGACCGTAATTACGCTGTGGGCAAAGACTGCGGGGATCATTCATTCCAATGCGCTTTCAAGAAAGTGAGATTGGGGGGACCCTCTTTGTAAAGCGGAATTATGCCTTTGCCAAAGAATCGGTTCACAGAACCAGTGTCATTGCGAGGAGTGAAACGACGAAGCAATCTGTTCTTAACGGTCAGGAGATTGCCACTGGCTTACGCCCTCGCAATGAC
>Ga0187785_10000214_pt1 | contig 22601 bp, 18 predicted proteins | sample 0815_BV2_4_20_MG_FD_132466 | JGI IMG/M metagenome (GOLD analysis project Ga0187785, IMG submission 132466) | Tropical peat soil microbial communities from peatlands in Department of Meta, Colombia - 0815_BV2_4_20_MG | ecosystem: Environmental > Terrestrial > Soil > Wetlands > Peat | place...
CGAGAGCTTCAGGTATATAAGTGATTGGAGCACGTCGTGGTTTAGGTGGAATATGTTGATCCCCGTATATAGCAGGCCGAATGATGTCAGCACTCCGAATAATCCAAGCGCTGTGGAGACTCCCAGGAGTGTTTTCATGTTCCATTTTTCCGGCCGGTCTGAAAAGATCACGTGGTCGTAGGCGATGGTCATGACGGGGATATCGTTCAGTAATGCGAGAAGCACGACCATCAGGGCGGTAATAGGGTAAAAGTTGAAGGCTATGATCGATAGCGTAATAAAGAAGACCAGGCGGATTGTCTCTCCCATTCGGTAGATGGAGTAGTTGGTCATCCGACGGAAGATCTTTCGGCTTTCCTTGATCGAGTCGATGATCACCGAGATGCCCGGAAGCGTCAGCACAATGGCTGCGGCTGATTTGGCCGCGTCGGTGGCTCCCGCGACTGCGATGCCCGAGTCGGCTTTCTGAAGGGCGGGCACATCGTTTACCCCGTCGCCGGTCATGCCAACGATATGGCCATTTTTCTGCAGGAGATCTACGATGCGGTACTTATGCTCCGGGAACACCTGGGCAAACCCCTCGGCGTTTTCGACTGCTTCGACGGCTTTATCATCAGGCAGTCCCTCGATAGCCGACTCGGGCAGTATATTGGTACCGAGCCCGACCTTCCCCGCGATCTCCCTAGCGATAGCTACGTGATCTCCAGTCACCATCTTAACATCGATGCCCTTGGAACGGGCTATCTCAATCGTATCTTTTGAGTCCGGCCGTGGCGGATCGAACAATGATATCAGGCCAATAAACTGCCACCCATCTCCTCCCTTATCAATGGCAACCCCGAGGGATCGGTATCCGCCTTTTGCGAATTCGTCCACCTGGCCGAGTATTGTCTGCGATATCTCCTCCTTGTCCCTGCATAAGGCAACGATCACCTGTGGAGCTCCCTTAGTAACCTTAAACCTGTTCTCACCACCTTTCACCGTGGCCTCGGAGCGTTTCCAGACCGGATCAAAAGGCTTGAAGTCAAGTATATCGTATTGAGAAACGGCCGCCTCGTCCTCCTCATGATCTTTCAACTCGTCGATAATCGACAGATCGATAAGATCTTTGGTGCCCTCGTGCGATGCAAGCGCCGCATATCGGAGAACCTCCTCGCGGCTACAGCCGCCGAACGGCAGGAAGCTTGCCACCTTGATTTTGTTCTGGGTGATCGTCCCGGTTTTGTCCACGCAGAGGACGTCCATACTGGCCATTTCCTCGATCGCGACCAGCTTGCTGACTATAGCCTCCTTTTTCGCCAGCGCGATCGCGCCGATGGCCATCGTGACCGATAAGACTGCAGGAAGCGCCACTGGGACGCCGGCGATGGTCAGAACCAGCGCGAACTGGATGATCGAGAAGGGATTATGCCCGCGGTACAGTCCCACCACGATGATCAGCAGCACCAGCAGCAGCGTAACTATGATCAGGTAATCGCCGATCTTCACTATTGCCTTCTGAAAGTGGCTGGGAGCTCCGATCCTTCCTGTAAGCTTCGCAGTCCTGCCAAAATACGTGTCCATCCCGGTAGAGACGACCAGCGCGTCCATCTCACCCTTATTGACGATCGCCCCTGAGAACCCGGTGTCGCCAACGTGCTTATCGACCGGGAGCGATTCGCCGGTCAGCACCGACTGGTCGACTTCCAGGTAATCGCCTTTGATGAGCTTGATATCGGCGGGTATGGTGTCGCCGAGCCTCACCCGGACGACATCTCCAGGAACGAGTTCCCTGGCGCTGATATCCACCCATTTTCCATCCCGCAGGACTATAGCCGAAGGGGACAGCTTCTTCTTAAGCAGCTCTATAGCGTTGCTCGCCTTGCTTTCCTCCAGATACTTAACGACCACGTTGATAAACAACAGGATCATGATAATTGCGAAGTCCTCTAAGTGACCGATGATAAAGGACAGGATTGCAGCGACCTCGATCATCCACGGTATAGGACCCCAGAAATTAGACAGGAATTTGACGATTGGATTGATTTTTCTCTCGGTGATTATATTCGAACCGTAGGTTTGAAGCCGCTTCGAGGCTTCGTCATAGGTCAGCCCCTCATCGCTTGTTTCGAGGGTTTTTAGCAGTTCATCTATCGGCCTCTCACTCGCCTCATTGATGCCTATGATCTTTTTTTCCACGACGAACCCCCTGTTTCTGTGCAGAAGACGCCATTTGATGTTAGTATTCTACGATAACTTTGATGTCCCCTCTTTTTTTCTCGACATCCACTAGTGTGCCTCCCGCCTTCCTCTGGAAATTCAGGTCGACCTTGGAGTCTCCGATGCATAGGCCCCTGATCTGTACCTGGTTCAGCCATGCAGGAAGGTATGGATCGGTTAGGGTCAGCCGGCGGTCAAGTGCGTTAGGCTGGAACCCGAGCGAACTCATAAGCATGTATGGTACTGTGCCCGCCGACCATGCCTGCGGACTGCAGGCGACAGGATATTTGATTGGCACGTTATGTTCGCCCCGGTCGAACCCGGCGAATAGCTCGGGAAGCCGGTACTGGATATATGCTCCTGCCGCCTCACACATGGACGTGAACAGCCGGGAAAACTGGTCATAGAACCCATACTGGTATAGGCCGCTGGCTATGATGGAATTATCGTGAGGCCATACTGTCCCCACATGATATCCTAGCGGGTTATAGCAGACTTCGTTCGATGATAGGGTACGAATGCCCCAGCCGGTAAACATGTCCTGTTCGAAGATCCTGTTGACCATACGCCTGGAGTAATTTCTGTCGATGATCCCGGACCAGAGGCACTGGGCTGGGTTGGATGATACGACATCGCATTTTCCATTTGAGTCAAGGGCCATCGCAAAGTAGCCTTTATCTTCCATCCAGAATGCCTGGTTGAACTTCATCTTCAGAGATCGTGCCTCCTCTCTGAGACGGCTTGAATCGTCGTCCCTCCCTACCCTCTCAAATAGATCTGCGACACGATTTTTCGCCATGTACACATATCCCTGCACTTCGGCCACAGCTACAGGTGGACTTGCCAGTTTCCCGTCATGGTGCATGACGGACTCCGTCGAATCTTTCCACCCCTGGTTGCACAGCCCGGACTTAGACTTGGTCATATAAGATACAAACCCCGAGCCGGTCAGATCCGACTTTTCGATCCATTTCAGCGCGGCATCAACATTACCAAGAAGTTCTTCGAACAATTCCAGATCGCCGGTCCAGCTAACATATTCCGCTAGGACGACAAGAAAGAGGGGCGTCGAGTCGGCGCTACCATAATACGGTGTCTGAGGGATCTCGTTCAGGTTGGCCAGTTCTCCAACCCTCATCTCGTGGAGTATCCTGCCCGGTTCCTCGTCCCGCCAGCCATCGTATTTTTTCCCCTGGTACCGGGCCAATAGCCTCAGAGTATCCCGGACGACATTCGGCCGGTACGGCAGCACCTGGAGAGACGATATAATGCTATCCCTGCCGAACAACGCATCATACCATGGCACCCCAGCAGAGTAAAACGTATGGCCGTCCAAGCTCATCTGCATCATCCTGAGGTCCAACATCGACCGGAGCATAATCCGGTTAAAGAGTCGGTTGTCTGTCTGAAAATTTCTGATGTAGTCGGTCTCTTCCCAGTATGACTTATTGATAGCCTTCAGCTTATCATTGATGTCAGCGCCCAATAGTCTTGCTGGTTTTGCTTTAGGAGGCAGGTCTTCGATGAAAATGCTGACTACGATCTGCTGCGGGGTATGCGGCTCCAGATCAATAGAAAAAGTATAATATCGATCTCCAGTTTTTACTGGCTTACGATTGAACTGCACTCGGGTGTTCCTGGTGCGACCGTCGAGACCATTGTACGATATTAGAAGGGTATTTCCATCATGGCTGACAGGCTTGATCCTGCCCCCCTTCTGCTCCGTCATCCCCCTGACCGTAAAGATGTCATCGAAGTCCGACTCGAACTCGAGGGAAAGGTCCAACGCAACGGTAAACGTGTTAAAATTATTGATGGTTACGGTCTCGATCACACATCCGGGGATGACCACATTCCTGCTGATACTGAGGGACTCTTTAGGAACGAAATTGCCATGCCTGTCCTTAAAATCGGGGTTTGTCAAGTACGTCGTGGCCTCGAAGTTATTCTGATCGCTGGAAAGGATCCCAGTCATCCGTTTCCCGTTCAGCATCAACATATAGCCGCTCAAGAACCGGCAATCCCGATGGTATATACCATAACCCGAATTGCTATTGATAGGTATGTTACCGTTAGGAAGGGTGACCATCGTCAAATCCTGGTCCCTAATAACAAGAGCATCGATAATGTTGGTCGACTTGGTATGCTTTATTTGTATGATCTTGCTTCTGGCCATCGTAAATCCTTTGACCCCGTGTCATTTGCTGGATGGTGATTGGTCTGGTTTCAGCGTTAAATGGCTTTTTCGGGTTGTCAGCGATTTGTTTTGGATATAATTATGACCGTGCTAATTCTATTGACGACAGTGAACTTAATGATAGAAAAGCTTAAGCCGGTACAGTTTGGGATTGCTGCAACTATCCTCTGTGGACTCTATATTTTTTCCTGGGAGTTGCGGCTACGCACTTTAATTGGGGAAACTCGATGCAGTCGGCGATCGGATCGATGTATCCTGGATACAGGCGGAGTCCATCTGGCATCATTGTCGGCGCAATCTGGGCTTTGTGCGATGGGTTCTTCTGAGGGCTGATCTTCACGTGGATCTATAATGCGCCGGCAGGTTTCATGTGCGACGGCCAGTGTACGAATGAGGAAATGTGATACAGAGATCTCATCGCTGCTTTTACCCCGCAGCAGGTTATCGGAGACGATATCTGCTTGATAGTTGGCGGTGTGCTTGAACATGTATATGTCAGTAGTGTTCCCCAGCGCGTAAATGCCCGGCTTGCTGGTCTCCATATACTTATTTACCGATCCAGCTAACTTGGTAATTATTCCCGAACCCCCAGCCTTCGCTCTATCTCTACCACCTGCTTCGTCACTTTCAGCACTGAGTCCGGGTTGAGCGAGATCGCGTCGATCCCCTCTTTCACTAAAAATTCTGCGTACTCGGGGAAATCGCTGGGCGCCTCGCCATCGAGAGCGCTCATCTTATGGTTTCTCCTCGCCCCCTGGATCGAGTCTGCCACCAACTTCTTGACTGCTGGGTCACGCTCGTCGAATTCCTTTGCGAGAATCTCCGAATCACGGTCAATGCCTAGGGTTAGCTGGGTCAGGTCATTCGAGCCGATGGCGATGCCGTCTATGTACTTGCAGAACTCGTCGATCAGGACCACATTGCTCGGAAGCTCGCACATCATATAAATTTCTAGGCCGTTCTCGCCCCTCTTGAGGTCGTTCTTAGCCATCTCGGCCTGGGCCTTTTGCATCTCCTCGATCCTGCGGCAGAACGGTATGTTGACAATGACATTTGTCAGCCCCATGGTTTCCCTAACCTTCAGTACGGCTTTGCACTCCAGGGCGAACCCCTCCTGGTAGCGCTCATTGTAATAGCGGGACGCGCCTCGGAACCCGATCATCGGGTTGCTCTCGTGCAGTTCGAAGTACTCTCCGCCGAGCAGACTGGCATACTCGTTGGATTTGAAGTCGCTGAAGCGCACGATAACCGGTTTCGGATAGAATGCCGCGGCGATGGTCCCGATACCCTGGGACAGCTTGTCTACGAAGTATTCAGCCTTGTTAGGGTATCCATAGGTCAGATCATCGATCTGCTTTTTGCTCGCTTCGTCTTTGACTCGTTCAGGGTGTATCAGTGCCATGGGATGGATCTTGATGTAGCCGCTGATAATGAACTCTTGCCTGGCCAGTCCACAGCCATCGTTCGGTATCATGGAAACGGCGAAGGCCTCCTCAGGGTTCCCCAGATTGACCTGGATCTTGGTCTTAGGCCGAGGTAGGTTCTTAAGACTGGTCTTTTCCACGTTGAATGGCAGCTTGCCTTTGTAAACTGTGCCCCGATCGCCTTCGGCGCAACAGACCGTGATCTCCTCGCCGGTAAACAGCTTTTTGGTGGCGTTGTCGGTGCCCACGACGGCGGGTATTCCGAATTCTCTGCTGACGATGGCCGCGTGGCTGGTCCGTCCGCCGCTGTCTGTCACGATGGCTGAGGCGATCTTCATGGCCGGCTCCCAGTCCGGTGTCGTCGTTTTTGCCACGAGCACCTCGCCATGCTGAAGCTCTGACAGATGGGCGATATCCTTGATCACCCGTGCCTTACCCGCGCCAATCTTCTCCCCAACGCTCATACCTACGGTAAGCACTGGCCCGCTCTTTTCCAAGTGGTAGGTCTCTAGGACGTCCCGGGACTTCTGGGACTGGACGGTCTCCGGCCGTGCCTGGACAATGAACAGCTCGTTCCGCTCGCCATCCTTGGCCCACTCTATATCCATAGGCTTGCTTTTACCCGCCTTCTCCGAGTAGTGATCCTCAATGGTCAAAGCATACTTTGCGAGAGTCAGCACCTCGTCGTCCGAGAGACAGAACCGCTTCTGGTCCTCCATGGAAACGTCGATGTTCAGGGTCTTTTCGTTTCCACCGTCTTTGCCGTAGATCATCTTGATCTGCTTATCTCCTATTGTCTTCTTTATCAGGGACTTAAAGCCTTTCTTGAGTGTCGGCTTGAACACATAAAACTCATCCGGATTCACCGCTCCTTTGACGATGTTTTCGCCCAGGCCGTAGGAGCCGGTGATGAATACAACGTCTCTGAAGCCTGTTTCGGTGTCGAGGGTGAATATGACACCGCTGCAGGCCAGGTCGGACCGGACCATCTTCATGACCCCGATAGAGAGGGCTACCTTGAAGTGATCGAAATGGTTGTCGATCCTGTAGGATATGGCCCGATCGGTGAAGAGCGAAGCATAGCATTTGAGGCAGGCGTCATGCAGTTCGTCGTAGCCCTGTACGTTCAGGTACGACTCCATCTGGCCGGCGAAGGACGTGGTGGGCAAGTCTTCCGCCGTGGCAGAGCTACGCACCGCCACATCCGCATTCGGACCATATTGCTCACAGAGTTTGTCATATCCTGCTTTGATCTCCTGCCAGAGGTCGTCGGGCATCCTGGCGCCTAGGATCAACTCTCGGGCTTTTGTGCCCCGCTCGTTCAAGTCCCGGATATTCGACTTGTCCAAACCGGCGAGCGCCTCCTTCAGCTTATCGAGGATCCCTGCCGACCTGAGGAAATGCCAGTAGGCCTTTGCCGTGATGGCGAAGCCGTTTGGTATCCTTATACCCTTCGAGGTCAGCTCCCTGTACATTTCCCCAAGGGATGCGTTCTTCCCGCCCACCTGGGACAGGCTCTCTATACCGAACTCGTCAAACCAGAGAATATCTTTTTTAGCGCCGACTGCAACCGCCGTTCTATCTTCAATCATAAACACTCCTCTTGCCGTTTCCATCATCAGGTATACAGATGGTAATTTATATAATTATGTAATTATTATCGATATTATCGATAATAGAGGGCTTAATAACCTCAAAAACGCCTGATAGTTAACAAGTTCATTCAGTTTTTTCAAGTACCCACCAGAGATCAGGAAGGTGATCTACACGACCAACCCAATCGAGAATTTCGACCGAGCCATCAGGAAAGTAACCAAGACCAAAAGCAGCTTCCCACCGACGACAGCCTATTCAAAATCCTATACCTGATCATCATGGATACCACAGAGAAATGGACCCAGCCGATCAAGCACTGGGGAGTGATCCTGGACCAACTGACCGTCTACTTCAAGGAACGAGTAGAATCCTATATCTAGGATGAGGATCGTATACCGAATTGAAAAGAAGTTTCAACAAAAAAGTTACGCTTCCCTTTTTGATTAAATTTCGGTATATACTCATTTGTGGGTTTGGTGTTAAGTGGTTTGATCCGACTGTACTGGTTCTGCCCCCAAAAATCGAACCATGATATTAGGGCTTACAGAAGAATCAAAGACATGGAATAAACTCCTCATATAATATTAATTACCCTCATACGGGAGGAATGTGAGGAGTACTACTTTGTTATTTTTAATGTCTACACTAGCATCAATCATTGTATTTGGCGAGACATATAGAGTGACCGAGGGATACACATTGTAAGTAAACGAATAGCCTTTCGAACTTCTGGACTCCCCAATTGTAACACTGTTGAGCGTATAGTTGTTTCCTTCCAGATATTCTCTCACACTTTCATTTACTAACACGATTTTAATCGCACTAGTTTGTTCTTCGTCCGTTAAGTTCGAATTCATCTTATATCCTGTGTCTGTTATGCTGACATTTGCTAAATGAATATTATTCAGGTTGCCGTTCACCGATCGCCACGTTTTTTGGATATAAACAACCTGTTTAATATCAGGGTCGATGAACGCCTGTAAAGTGGGGCCTTCATGGCTAATATTGCCTACAATAAACGTTACCGCGGGCCATACACCAGAAATATTAAGGTCAGAATCATTATACTTCGCCACGGATATGTCATCAATGTAAAAGTTCCCCTCCGGTACTCCCGTATTTTCGCGAGTTAAAATAGCTTCAGTATCATCCAATTCATTTTTCAAAATAGCATCATTCATCACAATGTCAAGAACCAATGATTTTTGTTGCTCCGATAAATTTTCGCCTACTTTGAATCTACCGTTCGACCCAGTAGTGACATTATCCGATAATGTGTATAACACTATAACGAATAGAATACCGATAACAAACAATATTGAGACCAATACTATGAATGTCCTATCCTTTAACAAACTCATGTACAATACCACCAAGTTTTATTTAAATATGCGTTTGACTAAAGAAAATATACCGCATAGTATCGCTTTTCGTCGTTACCATTAATTATATACATATGCGTCATCTTCTGTACACGAACGATATGTGTATGTTTGCATTTTCATTTTAGTATTCCAGTTGTTATTATCGGTGGTTGGTACCGAACTTTCAAGCCACATATCGCTAAACATTTGTGTTCCGGAATAGTGGAATAGTATTTGGGCATTTGCTTTACACCACGTATCCTCATTTGTATAACCGGCACTTGTTCCCGCCATATACGCCTCTTTATTTTGGAACACTTGGTTACCACTAAGTGTGTTTAAATGGCCACTACGAACAATATTACTATTGACTAATACCCAGTAAACATAACCGTTAGAATCGTGCTGGTTCATAACCTCTATTACAGTATCTACATTCTGACCCTCTGATACTTTTCCCAAATCATATATATTCATTACCCCGTTGACATAATCTGTTTTAACATCAAAAGTGTACAAACGTATGCCATCAGTTGTAAGGGTTCGTTCCATTCCTATTTCTGCAAAATCATACTTGCTAGTTCCAACATGCGTTGTCCAGTAGTTAACCTTAGTACCCCCACTAGCAACAGCCATATTATTCGGGATCATGACACAATCAAATCCCGAATAAGCATAATTGTTCGTTTGATGCACAGTATATATCTCGACATCCGGAACTCCTATTGCTGGGGATATTGCTGCTTGTGACGTTACACTGTTACTTGTGAAACCAGAGGACTTGTTAAACGGGTCTAAATCAAATGACCGGGGATCTACAGAAATTGGTGTTCCCCTAGCCCAATCATTCGTTTTGGGGAAATATGTAATATTTTGCTTTTTTAATTCAGCGACGATGGAAGCATCATCTTTACCTTTCGCCCTCATATCGGAAACTTGTTTTAAAACTGGGTCGACATATGCATTCAACGTCGAGTTATAATAACTCTGGTTTAGTATCTTACCATCCGGAAACGAATCAGCAGGTATAGCCCAAGATGGTAAAGTTTTCGCTGAATTGTTATCGTTCGTAACGGCTGTATTAGCACCTACTACTGTTATACTCATCATCGCCAAAACAACGATGCCTAACATCATCAGACTACATAGTTTATATCCTAGCATTATCAATTCCACCCACAATTTTTCGAATTTTAATTAAACTTTATACGTGAATATCTAACGTGGTCGGACATGAGATCTCATCATCTTTTTAGAATGACTTGAATCCATCTTACAGTCGACTGACTAATAATAACAACGAATTTTACTTAAATATCCTCGACGAATCATCTAGGGATCCACGAGTATTTATTGAGTGACGAAAAGTACCATAGGGAACATAAATTTTCCCAGCGTCCGTTCTGAGTTCTTCTTTTTTGGATGAACATCCAACCCTCATCCACCTCATGCTCACCTCCGAATCCAAATCTTGGATCTACACTTGTGCGAGGCGGGAATCCTACTATTTCGTGGGTTTCAGTGTTGGTAAATGGGCCCGGCAGACCTGCCGAAGGATGCCCATCCAGGCGAGCAACTCAGTCCAGGATGGCGTCTTCATAGTGTATTCGGATGGAAATGACGACTACCTTTATACACCTCCGAATTCTTCCAGGATGTCAGTATGGTCAACTGGTGAAGATCCGAGAGAAAGGACGGGTCGTCGATAGATAGAAGAAATCACTACTGATGTGTGGACATGGGAGCAATTCATCAGCTACCACCATACAATCTAATCGAGGACGCTGGGAAAATTATCACGTTAGGTGGGGTGTGACCAATGCTTTAGGATGAGGATCGTATACCGAACGAAAAGAAGTTCCAACAAAAAACGTTACGCTTCCATATCAGGATCAATTAGAGGCTGGAATCGGTATTCAACTATGATCTGTTTAACACCATCTAACAGGTAAAGTTTCTTTAATTTACCTTCTTTTTCAGATCTTATTATATCATCATGTAACATCTTATCTATATACCAGTGTGTAGTGCTTTCCTGGATGCCAACCGTCCTAGAGAGTTGGCTGACACTTATACCCGGATGCTCCAAAATTGCTTGCAGAATGAGTTTACCTGTTCTGCTCCGAATGTATGATACTACAGTTTTCTTCATGTTGGGATAATTGCTAGAGCGATCGAATAAGCGGATAAACTTTCCCAGCCTGAACGAAGTAATCTTCTTGGATCGCTCCAGTATCCCAATATGGTATTTTACATTTCCCTCGTCCAAGTTCTCGCTACGTGAGATCTCGGGCGCTATGCAGCCAGGGTTGTTTTTTACATATGTATAAATCTTCTCTCTAGTTCTTTGCTCTAAGATGTTGACGATCTTGCCGATGGGGAACGGTATGAGTTTCAGTGCCCCTAAGATCGTGGCTATAGATCCTGCCAATATTCCTGCGATAAAAGCGATCTGTATCCAGAGAGGAAGATTCCAGAACGTTGTCATACCATCAAAGCCATCGGTTGTCGCAGTGGCGCTGGATTCATTGTTTATTGTCACGCTATAACCAGCGCCTATGCCACCGTGTCCTCCAATATCAGAAGGACTTGGTACAACCGATCCTATCTGATCGCCTTCTGCATCCACTATTACAGATGAAATAAATAGAAATAAAACGAAAACTACGATATTTAGCGGTAGTTTCATGTATGTAACAAAATTATTACTAGATAATATAACTTTGCGTTCCAGATACGCTATATCCATAAATTTTAGCTATCCAAGTACCCTGAGCAATACCATTCGGATTATTGATGTTAATATTGATCTGCCCATCAACCTTTCCATCGGCATTATCATAATATGGGCCGAAAGTATACCCATCAGGAGAATATACAGTCAATTGCAGCGAATTTGAAGGTTTACCCCAGTTCAGGTCAACGTTTAGAGTCTTTATAAAACTGTTAACGTTTTTATAAACCCAGTTAATCTGACCCGGTGCAATAGATCCCTGAACCGTCAAAGGCATTATACTTAGCATATTAGATGAAGCAATATTTCCTGGTGTGACGGTGTAACCACCATTATTCTGTGTTACAATATTCACATTAACCGCGAAGGCTGTACCCGTTGTTAAACCTGTTGTACTCAGCATCAATAATGCTAAACCAATGCAATGCTTGTATTGTATGATATCACCAAACAAATGTTTATTTTACTTGTCTTAACTACCATCGATGAATCGTCTAGGAATCAACAATCTCAAAATTCCACAAAATTTTAATTTCGAGACATTGATTCACAGTTTGCCGATTTATATTCGCAAATTTTTTCTTCTACGTTCTGGGGGTAATACCCGCGGCTTCGCACATCCGCCGCAAAACTCCCATAGCTTCGCCAATAGCCCACTGGCCAAAGCGGCTCTCTCCCTCATAGTTTGCACTGCCGCTGAGGATCGCTGAGGCTTCCCGCAGAACCGTCAATCCTATAAACGATGTCAGAGTGACCCTCATCGTTTTTTATAGATTTGATCAGAGCTTCTGTAGTGTCAAACTGTTTAGCCCATCCTGCATCTTAAGCTTCAACATTGTGTTGAATGAGCCGAGTCCGATGCTATTCGTGTCGATTATGCTTTTCAGGGTGTCCGCTTGTTCTTTTGTTAGCTTAGCGGTCATGCTGGCGCGCCTCCATTTTGTCGCTTGAACAGGCTAACAACCCTGTTTTTGCGGTATTCGTGTATCATCTTGTTCCAGGGTGTCGGAGGCTCGGAGTCTGGGTTTTTTAGTGCGTCCTTAATGATGCCGTCGATTTCCCCGGTGTGGGCGGATCGGCTGCATCCTCTAAAGAACGTTTCGACGCCGGATCGCACGTCGGAATCATATAGGATGTTGTGACCCGATAATGCCCGGCCGAGACCGAGATATCGAGATTATCCACGTGGATCGCCTAATAGTCCTCAAGATTCTGGCGATCTTATCCAGACGTTGGCGTGTAAGCGACACATAGTTCTCGCTGGCGACTATAATCCCACTCGATGATTTAACCACAAGTGGTGCACACCATACGTTCGACCCATCTACTCCGCGAAGTGTCGTACGGGCAAAATATAGATATGAACCACTTGTTGCAATTCAGACACTGAAACATGCCTATTAGACTGTCGCGAAGATCATTATCAGTGGGCGCTTTCATATCATCGCCCTTCAGGGGATGATGTACCTACGGCTACCCGGTAGTCTAACGTCTGACACTTTTAAGAGTAAGGCCGTTATACCGCCTCCGCCATGTCTCTCACGACCTTGATTTTGCCCGCCTTTTCCGCCGCCCCAATCCACAACAACTCGTCGATGGTCAGCGCTTTTAACACGCTTTCACACACAACCGGAATCGGTTGCGACTGCTGAGGAGCGTTCATCTTCGCTTCTACGCTTGATCCGAGCCTTCCGCCAGCTATAAGACTTAATTTATACTTTAACCTGTCCGCAGCCCTTACGGACTTCTACAAAGCCCATAGAGAGCAGCCTATACATTTTCCCCTACATGTTGCTGGGTGCAAATTGAGAGCCCTTGCAAGAGCCATAAACCTCTTCCCAGGCTCCTCATATACGGCCGCCAAGAACTCCTCGTCGACATGATCAAGGAATTCCGCTTCCAATGGGATTTCAGACTTCATAGTTATCTCCAGGCTGCAACCGAAGCCGCGAGGGGCAACCGGTTGCAACCTCATAGAATCTTAATGATGGTAGTGGATAAAATAATATCGAATTACCCCCGGTGTCCGTTTTGTCGGTGTTTGTTTATCATGGTGTAATGGGAAGGTTGAACACTTGTGGTAAAGGGGTTACCTGCCAGAACGATGGGTGCTTATTCTTTCTCATGGAGCAGGGTAAGCATGTGGTTAATAAGGGGTTTAACAGTGCCGGAAACCAAGTGTACATGTGCTGGTGTTGTAACGGGAATTTTGTTGAGAATAGAAGGACTCGCTGAACAGGCATGGACACGGAAAAGTCCCTCACACACCAATATACACTACATTAAAGGACGCTGAGATCAAATGGAACCATAACGACATTTATACAACTGTGCGTCAATTTTAGCTTCTATCATGTGAGTAACAAGCCAATTAGTCGATTAACGAAAGATTTGACCCGTATTATTAGTGCTGGGACCCGGATTCGAACCGAGGAACCTCTGCAGGAACAGATCTTGAGTCTGTCGCCGTTGACCGGACTTGGCTATCCCAGCTTACTGGTGACACATACCGTTTGTTGTGTGTATATTCCTGATACCTTATGTGAACTGTCATGCCCTGAAGGGCTATGGTCTCCTGTTTTGCGGAAAAGAACTTGCCATTCCATGGATGGTATAGGCGATTCTCCTTCATGTTTAGGTCGGTTCCTGGCCCACTTTACAACCGCCAGCACTCGCAGCCATTGCGAAAGACGCTTCCGCACGTCATTGTAACCTGATAGGTATAAAGCAGTTAAAAGTTAAATAGTTGATGAGCCAATAGTCTCGATAACACGGCGCTAAAGCAACCGGGTTTTCTCTCGCCCTGCGCTCGATATCAATAAAAGGATAACCTGCACCTCTGATAGTCCTCTCTCAGGGTCGAATATGAGTGGACCTATCGATCCGCTTCTCGTAAAACAGGCTATGGTGCAGGTGGTCCTGGTACGGTGGGAACGCCGGAATCAGGTGGAAGCCCGCCTGCTCGTATAGCCGCAGCGCCTCTGGTTGGCGAGCGCCGGTTTCCAGACGCAGCAGTCCTATTCCATACTGTAGTGCATAATCCTCCAGGTGCTTCAGCATGAGCCTGCCCAGGCCTAGCCCACGGAATTCGGGCCGGACGTACATCCGCTTGACCTCTCCGAAGTCCTCAAATAGCTTGATGCCGCCGCAACCGGCCGCATTGCCATCTACCATCATTATAAAGAAGGACACGTTTTCCCTGATCATCTTTTCGGGGCTAAAGCCGAACTGGCTTTCTAACGGGTAGAGCGGGTTGAGATATGCATCCAGCTCAGAGATCAGGGCCATCGCGTCGGGAGTATCAGGGCGTTCGCGGGTTATAGTAACTGGCACAGAACATATATAAAATCCTGATTGTCGATAATAGTTTCGACGAACGGCTTCAAGGAAAATCGTATCTCCGACCATTAGCGGGCAGGATCTCTAGTATCATCAGGATAGGTATTAATTACTTCGATGCTATCCCTTCGGGCTATCGTGTTCAGGGTGTATGGCTTAGGGGGCCTTCAGTGGGAACCCCCATTTCTGCTGGACCCTGGCTCTCTCCTTCTCGAATTCGTTCGGGTGGTCTTCCAGGTACTTGATCTTCCTGTAGCTCGCTGCTAACGCGTCCTGGGCTTTTTCTGAGGTTAGGTGCCAGTAGCGTTCATCGTGTACCTTCGAGAATTCCTCTGAGAAAATTTCGCAGACGACGTCCAGCGTGCCATAGGTACAGCTGATCAGTGAGAATTTATTGGCCACCGCATCCCCGAATGCCATGGCGAACAGCCTGCTGGTGAACCCCAGCCTGTTTGCGGCTAGCTCACACAGCTTGGTCATCGTATCATGGATGCTCTTCCGGATATCGTCCTTATCCCTGGCCATGGACTCGCCATGGTACAGCCTGCGATGCTCGATCACCTCCTCGGCCGAGAGCGGCACCGGGCCTTCCGCAGCCTCATGGGCCTCCCATTCTATGGATACCTCGTCCCAGTTCATCTCTCCGATGTCAGCCACTTTTGAAAAGAGCAGGCGCAGATCTCGCCACAGCTCTCTCACTGTCTCCCTGACCGCATGGTCTACATTCGGACGCAACATAAAAACCAGCCTGCCATCGTCTGTAGCGGACTCGAGCGTCGCGGAGAAGCCCTCCAGCGCTTCATACTCCATCGGTAGGTTTACACCCACCGAATCGCCTACCCTGACTATATGTATATCAGCTGAATCGAAGATTTTCATGTCGGATATACTCTGATTGCCATACGTATAACGGGAATCCGCGACAAAAGCGGCCCGATAAAGCTATAATGCATTGTGTGGACTAATAATCACTTTCAGGGAGGGTCTCAATCGACGATGGAAAATTTACGCATTGCCTGGGGCGTTACGGGCGCAGGCCATTACCTACGGGAATCTTATGCCGTGATGAAGGAGCTGCGTGGGGACGGTCATTCCATATCTGCCTTCGTCTCCCGGGCCGGAGAAGAGGTATCGAGGATGTATGGCCTTACCGAGGAGATAAAGGCAATTTCCGATGGATCATATATGAACGAGGTATTTCTGGATTCCTCACAGGGCGCCAGCTTCCCTCGGATCGGCCGTTTTAACCTGAAAAGATACGATGTTTTTATCCTTATGCCTGCCACATCTAACACGGTAGCCAAGATTGTCTGCGGCATTGCTGATACGCTGGTGACCAACTGTGCCGCTCAGGCGATGAAGAGCGATGTGCCGTGCTATATCGTGCCGGTGGACCAGGAATCTAATGTAGTCTCAGAAATGCCCTATACCATTGATCGTTCGAAGTGTGCAGGATGCAACAGCGATTGCCCCCCGGAGAGGTCGTGCCCTGCAGGGGCAATACACGGACAGATCGAGCTGTTGCTGTGCCATGGCTGCGGTACATGTGTCGATATGTGCCCGATGGACGCCATATCCGGTGGAGGGGCGGTACCGGTGTCAGTGCGTAAAGTCGACGCCCGAAATACTCGCCTGCTAGCGGATATGGAGCATGTGAGGATCTTCGACCGACCTAAATCGGTGCTGGGAGCGATCCGAAGCTCCAGAAAATGATAGCCGGTGCAGTTCAGGCGTACAGACGTAGTCGATCAGCGAGCGAAAAGACCCTATGTAACCGGACTAGAATGGTGTCCCCTATAGGATCTAGTGATAACCGTATCTATTGGCAACATGCAGGAGGTATCATGGATATACTTAGTCAGGCTGATCAGGTGACATGTTCGATCATCAGCCCGCAGGTTATACCTGGATTGCATGGTTTCTTCGTCGTAATCACACAGCTTGGAAACGTATATCTGTGGATTATGGCCAGTGCAGTTTATCTCTTGGTCGGCAAGCACAAGCTGATCGCCGCGGCATTCCTCATAGCCCTCCTCTTCGGAGGCGTGGCCACAGAGGATCTGAAGGACATATTCCACCGTTCCAGGCCGATAGGTGCCGATTATAACACCTATCTCGCCGATATGAGCTACTCGTTCCCGAGCCAGCATAGCCAGACCGCGTTCTTTCTGGCAACGCTGCTCGCCGGATATTTCGGATTCCGTCGGTATGGGGTTATCGCGTACTCGCTGGCCGGCATCGTCGGCATCAGTAGGATATACTTGGGCGTCCATTACCTCACGGATGTGGTTGCCGGCGCCGTACTCGGAATAGTCATGGGTGAAATGGTCCTCCTCGGTTGGTATATATATGGCCTGATAGGGCGAAGATGGCTTTTAGTGCAGACGGCCGAATTGGCAGGGATCCGGCTTCCCAGCCTCCAGGTATCCGACAGGCTTCAGTTCATCGCGGTCGTAGTGTCGATGGCAGGAATCAGCATTTCCGCCACGGCTTTAATACTCGGAGGATATTTCATTTCGCTTATCACCGTCATTTTTGCATACCTGGCAATTATCATGCTCCCAGTTGTCATAAGATGGATAGACGTTTTAGACATGATACTATGAAAAAGCTTAAAAATATAAGGTGTATCTCGTATGTGGTGTTACAATCGCAGATAGCGGGAAGGTAGATGGTGAGGCGAAACAGGCCAAGACCGCAAGACAAATTGGGGAGGTCACCCTCAAGAGGGACCTTGGCGTACTAGGGTCGTTTTCTATAGGATTCGCCGATGTCGGTGCTGATATCTACGTAGCGCTGGGTCTGGTCCTATTTTTCGCGATGGGTACCGCACCGCTAGCGCTTGGCGTGGCAGCTCTGGGGTATCTATTTACCGCGCTGAGCTACGCGGAGCTCGCATCGGCAATACCCAGGGCGGGCGGCGCATCAGTCTTCGCCAGGGAAGCGTTTAATGATTTCTGGTCATTCATCGCCGGATGGGGCCTTTTACTTGACTATACCATCGATATCGCGTTGTTTGGCTGGATCACTATGGGATATTTGGGCAGCTTTTTAATGAACCTCGGGCATGCGGGAGTACCCTATGTGGGGGCGCTAGCAGGCCTGAATAGTTTCAACACAGTTCCGCCAGGAGCTGTGCCGAACTATACCATACAGGCAGCAGCCACGATCATACTCGCTGTCGGCCTAATGTTGCTCAATTATATAGGCATCAAAGAATCCTCGAACTTTAATATCTCGCTCTCGATCATCAGTATTATCAGCGAAATTGTATTGCTGCTCGTTGGTTTTCTGATGGTCTGGAATTACCCGACGTTCATTCATAACATAACCCAGCTCGGCACGGGCGTGTCCTGGTCGAACTTTGGCTGGGGAATCACCGTCGCTATGGTATCATTTATCGGCCTGGAGTCGATCTCCCAAGCCGCCGAAGAGACGCGTCGGCCTGATATCACCATTCCGAAGGCCACGCTTGCCCTCATAGTAGCGGTTATCCTGGCGGGCATGCTGCTCTGCATACTGGCAGTGGGTCTCCCGCATATAACGCCACAGGTCATAGGCACCCAGTATCAGAATGATCCTGTAGCCGGTGTGGCTCAGGGAATTGTCAGCGGGCTATCAACAGCCAATCCACTGGTGATCATCCTGCCGCTATGGGTTGGCTTCTTGGGCTTTGCCATGTTGCTCATGTCGACGAATACAGGCGTTATCGGCGCGTCTAGGGTTACATACTCCATGTCCAGGTATCATATTTTCCCCACATGGTTTAGCCACATTCACCCTCGCCACCGAGTACCGACCAGGACCGTGATTGTGTTTACGCTGGCATCGATCTTCTTCGTGGTTTTTGTGTGGGCCATGGGGACATTCCAGATATCTTCGGAGGATCCAACGATCATCCTCGGGGATCTCTATAATTACGGTGCGCTAGTCTCGTTTATGCTGGTAAACTTGGCACTGATACGCCTGAGGAACAAACGCCCTATCCTATACAGGCCGTATAGGTCACCGCTGGCGTTTAAGATATGGTTGAACAGCTGCGACATCCGAATTCCAACTCCAAAAGTATTGTCCAAGCTAATCAAGCTACCGGAGATCTTCAGGTTACACTGGAACAGCGGTATCCGAGAGCTGCCGGTACTGCCGCTGTTTGGTTTCCTTGTGTGCTTCTTCGTCTGGGTGCTAGTACTCAGCCTGCATCAGATCGGCAAGATCGTAGGCACGCTCTGGTTCATCGGAGGTATCACGATGTATCTTTTGTACAGGAGATACCGAAAACTCCACTGGAAAGACTCCATTGAGGGCACCCTGGAAACACACCCCGATGTTGCCCACGAACTGCATCCGGAGATATCGGAGCAAATCAAAAATATGAAGCAAAACTAGTCGGAAGCAGGCGGATGAGTTGCAGGGAAGCGTCAGATTAAAGATGATAGACGGATACATATGAATGCAAACAAAAGACCGGTAACTCGCTCGCTTGTGATCGTGGACAAAATTCTGTCCATCCTTATACTTATAATGGGCTTGATCATCATGTATCTGGCAATACAATATGGCAGCTATTCGATGGCTCTGGCATCTCTGATATTCGTAGCCATAGGCTTTATCAAGATCAGAAACCTCTTTCCAGGCATTTTTCGTTCCGTGAGAAAAGGATCTGCCAGAGAATTCGCGCCGTATAAAAAGGTGCTCCTGCCAATCTCACGCAAGGAATCGATCGAAAACCTGATCGAGCTCGCTGAAAACGTCATCGAGCCGGACGGCCAGCTTGACATAATCAACATCGTGGAGGTACCGCCCCAGCTGCCGCCGGAGGCCGATGTGAAAAAGGAGAATGCCCGGGCGCTGCTCCGCGTTGCATTGGACTACGCTGAAAAGTATAAGCTAAATTCCAGGGGGGATGTGATCTCAGCGAGGACCGCGGCTGATGCGATCATTGACATGTCGAAGAGCTACAGGTCGGACCTGGTGATCATGGGCTCCAGCCAGCGCACGATGACGGAAAAGATGCTCTTCGGAAACGTGGCCGACATAGTGCTCCGGCACGCGCCCTGTGACATAATGGTGCTCAGCTATATGGCCAGGCAACATCCGATCCGCTATAGTAAGATCCTGGTGCCAACCGCAGGATACCGTCATTCTCATCGCGCGCTAGATGTCGCCATCGATATCACCAAGAAAAACGGCGGCACCATCACCTCGCTATACGTAGGGCCGGAACCGGAGGCTGAGAAGGGCAGGCAAATCCTGGAAGAGGCCAGACAGCGGGCGGAAAAATCTGGAGTTAAGGTAGGATCGAAATTTATGTCGGGCGGCGTGGTGGAAAGTGTTGTGAGCCTCGCGAAAGAGGATGAATACTCGCTGATCATAATTGGAGCTACCGAGCACCCCAGATATTACACCGCGCTGCTGGGTACCATAGCAGATGGAATCGTCAAGAAAGCGCCATGTGACGTCCTGGTAGTACGGACAAGGGGATGAATGATTCCGGTTTACCACTGGGCCGTAGGGCGGAAAAGCCCATAACTTCAGTCGTGGGATAAATCTACCCTTCGAATCCATTATCCGTAAGGCTTTTAGACGATTGCTTCTATTCTCATGTACCAGGTCATTGCGTACCTGCGTTTGTCTGGCTCGTACCAGAGGAACTATCACCCTACAGGATTTCTGGGTTGCTGTGACACGAAGGTACTAATTCGTGGTGCTTGTCTGCGCCCGTAGCCAATAGTACACTTCGATTAACAAGACAGAGAATTGTTTGTTGCAAAGAGGGGACTATACATCCGAAGTGCGCGTGGCTCCGGCTTGGTGTGGTGACCGTAGAACCCCATAAGCTTTAGCTGTGGGGTATGTCAGCATCAATCATTGGTATAGCAGAGGGGCGTAAGGTTCTGCCCCTTCAGGGCAGGATAGTTCACTCGGGTAGGCGTTTCTCGAATTTATTAAGCTCTGCGATCAGCCGCCCGGGGGTGTAGGATAGCAGATCAGCCATAATATCCTTTTTTATCATTTCCGGGGTTAGAGGTACGGATACGCCATCGAGGCTTCCTGTTTCCGCCATATGAAGGCATCCTATCGGTACCTCGCATAGATTCCCAGACGGAGTCGCAGCAGGGTCAATGAGGACGAAGCCTTTGCGTCGCTGCCGTCCTCCGGCGACCTTCACCGGCGTACACTTCGAAACTTTATCTACCCACCGATCGGTTATGGTCTTACCTTTACCGGTGTGCTCGAGATACATAGGATAAAATGATGCCGGCTGTGGCACTATAGTAAACAGCATCAGGCAGAACGAGGCTCCTGTCCACCACACGAAAGGATCTCTGCGAAAAAACCTGGGGTACTCCCGATCAGATGAGATCATATCAGCCAATGTAGCCGTAACGGTCAACGCTTCCCTGAACGTGGCCCCGATGCAAGGCTCAATCCTGAACACCGCCCGGTGCAGCTCTCGATCGGTTCCTTCCATGTTTGTGGCGTGATACAGGCTGATGTAGCGCCTTTGCGGGAAATAGCTCCAGACCAGCTGTTGTTCGGGAGACAGCTCATGGCGAGCGTCGGATAGGCTCCGATACTTCTTGCGAGCTTCGATCAGCTCCTGCGTCACAGCTCCGGCCAGTTGCCTTATGTATAGCGGCTCTGTAGAAGATCCCCTGATGACCACCGATCGCAACCGGCTATCGCCAGGCACCCATATCCTGGTAGCCAACTCCCTGCCATGAAGGAACTTCACCAGTAGCCGCTTTGCGATCTCGCCATAATAAGGAAGCACATCCAGTTTCCCATAAAGCCGGAGGACATCTTCCCCTGCTATTCCTAGCCCAGTCGGATCTCCCATCACAGATAAATAAAATGTGATTGCATGGACATAAACGTCCTCATGAACTATCACGCCCTAACTGATTGCGGCTTCATGTTTCATGAAGGACGCTTACCGTTCTCGTTCGCGAGAACGGTGGCAGCGTCTTTCTCCGCAAATTGAGGCTGGCTCCCGGCCCGCCCGTACGTAAATCCCTTCTTTAGGATATCCACAGCGGCATTCTCATCTATCTATCACCACGCCACAACACGGACATTGATGCGTCCTGATAGCGATGCCCTTAAGATGATGTTTCCACAGTGATTGCGTGCCTAGACTGTTGTTTTTGGCTACTAGTATCACTCGTTTATCAGCGTCCTCTGCCTTGTACTCAAGTCCCGAGTGGTGTATTGTAGTACGAAATATGGGATGGCAAGCCAACGATTTTAATCGTTGGTGGTTAATGTTACCTCCGTCTTCCGGCACCCTTTCCGCCGGAAACCCTGCTACCGCCACCTGCGCCGAATGACTTGCTGCCGCCGGACGGCGCCCTTGCTGGCGAACGAATACCGGTGCCACTAGGCTTGTTAAATTGTCCACCGGGGCCTCCTCTATTGATATTTCCCGGGCTTATACCGCCGGCACCTGACCATTGCTTACCTCCGGTGACCGGTTTAGCCCCTTGGCCAAAACTAGGGCGGTTGCCTCTGCCAATATTAGGCTGAACACCGGTCACCGGCTTATTGCCTTGGCCAAATCCGGGTCTGTTGCCTTGGCCAAAACTAGGGCGGTTGCCTCTGCCAATATTAGGCTGAACACCGGTCACCGGCTTATTGCCCTTAGCGCCGCCGGGCAAGTTGCCCCGGCCAAACCCGGGTTTTGTAGCAGGTTTTGTGCCAGGTCGGTTTCCGCCTCCCCAGCCAGGCCTATTGCCTTCCCCTATTCC
>Ga0187785_10000216_pt1 | contig 22500 bp, 17 predicted proteins | sample 0815_BV2_4_20_MG_FD_132466 | JGI IMG/M metagenome (GOLD analysis project Ga0187785, IMG submission 132466) | Tropical peat soil microbial communities from peatlands in Department of Meta, Colombia - 0815_BV2_4_20_MG | ecosystem: Environmental > Terrestrial > Soil > Wetlands > Peat | place...
CATTGCGAGCACGCGAAGCAATCTCTGCCTTTAAGTATCGAGATTGCTTCGTCGTTTCACTCCTCGCAATGACAGAAGCTAGGTACTTCCCCCGAGTAACTGAATGATTACAGAAAATATCGGACGTCAAAAATTTTCACGTGATGCTATCCCAAGGGAAGATATGAAAAAAGCCCCGGAATGGGGCTTGGAATTTGAATATGAGTAAATCGGTCAGGTGCCCGCTCTCTGAAGCTGTTCCTGCAAACGGCGTGCGATCTCTGAAACGATCGCATAAGTCAGTCCGGTTCTTGCGTGTATCTTGTCAAGGCTTCTCACCATTATTTTGCCGTTGCGGTCCATTTCCTTCAGCAGCAGGCCCTCGATCTGTTTGAGCTGCTTAGAATCGCAAAATAAAGGCATCTCGACTCCTTTCAATGGGCCTGGCCTTGGATATCACTGTGCAATGTTTATACCAATAAACACCATGTTATAATCGTACTATAATACTCTGCAAGAGCTCCCGCCAGACATGTAGTCAATTTTTGTTCTGCGGTGCTTTTTTGCGCACATATGTGATGGGGGCGTGAAATTATTTATCCAGGTGCGTAACTTCTTCGCACCCTGCAGCAATAGAGTTGCACGCGCAGGTTTGCACGCGAATCGGGACCGCGAATCACCGTTTCAGAGAAACTGTAGGGATTCTCAAAAGTAGGGTCGATTTTAATTGGCCGGAGAGATTGGCAGACTATCATTGCGAGGGCGAAGTCCGAAGCAATCTCGTTCGCCAAGGCGAGATTGCTTGGTCACCAGGCTCCTCGCAATGACCTGCTTCAACATGGTACACGCAAGGGAAGGCTTATCAATCTCGACTATACTTTCGAGAATTATTATACAGGAGGGGTTCAGGCCCGTTCTATCGAATCTCCCGTCTTCACGTCGCCGTCAACCAGCACTTTCGCGAAAACGCCTTGTTCCGGCATGATGCACTCGCCTACCTTGTTGTAAATGGCACACCGCGTATGGCATTCTTTGCCGATCTGCGTCACTTCCAGAACCGCTGACAGGCCTACTTTGAGGCGGTCTCCCACCTTTATCGATCCCAGGTCGAAATCGCGGGTCGTGAGATTCTCGGCAAAACTGCCGGGCCGCACGTCCAGGCCCTTGGCCTTCATGGTATCAATCTGTTCAATGGCAAGAAGGGACACCTGACGGTGCCAGTCGCCGCCGTGGGCATCTCCCTTCAATCCGAATCCCACTTCGAGAAATCCGGACCCCACGTCGGCCTTTGGAGTACCCTTTTTCTTACTGGTGCATACCGCAATAATGATGCCTTCGGACATAATGTTTCAATAACCTGTCTTGGATGGAAAGCCGAATTGGCGTGAGTAGCCAGGGGTTCGGTCCAGATTCCGATCCTGTTTCAAGGGGGATCTTCCCCGGCGGAGAGACTCTCGCAGCATTTCCCCCGGTGATCCCGGTCCAGACTATGAATACCCGAGCGTCTCGCATATCGCAAATCCTACGACAACTCGAGCCGGTGGGTACACTTCAGACATCAGACCGCACGCAGGCGATACTTCGTTCACGCGGACGCGAAGTCGGAGTAAACCGAGTGTGACCCTGACTGCCGCTCGGACTCGCGCAACCCTCTGGGGCCGGAGCTTTCGCTAGTCCTCTTCTTCCGCCCGTTTTCCCGAGGCCTCGACGATCTTCTCCTGAATATGGGTCGGCACTTCTTCGTAGTGAGAGAATTCCATTGAAAACAGCCCGCGGCCGGAAGTCATTGAAGTGAGGTCCGACGCGTATTTGAGTACCTCGGACATGGGGACTTGGGCTTTGATGACCTGGCTGCCGCCCCTGGCGTCCATACCGGAGATTCTGCCCCGCCGTGAATTCAGATCACCCATGACGTCGCCCATGCAGTCTTCGGGAACAATGATTTCCATATTCATGATGGGCTCGAGGAGTACGGGATTTGCTTCCAGCACACCTTTCTTGAACCCTTTTGATGCGGCAATCTTGAACGCCTGTTCAGAAGAGTCTACATCGTGGTACTTGCCGTCGAAGACGGTCACACGCACATCTATGACCGGATACCCCGCCAGAGCGCCGCCGCCCATCGATTCCGAAACGCCCTTTTCGACTGCCGGGATGTACTGTCTGGGAATAACGCCTCCCACAATCCTGTCCACAAATTCAAAACCCTGACCTCTGGGCAAAGGTTCCAACTCCAGCCACGCCACAGCAAACTGGCCGCGACCGCCAGTCTGTTTCTTGAGTTTTCCTTCAACCTTTGCCTTCCCTTTGATGGTTTCTTTGTACGGGACCTTGGGCGTCTTGAGGTTCACGTCCACCCCGAATTTTCTCTTGAGCTTGTCCACGATCACTTCAATGTGGACCTGTCCCATGCCCGAAATAAGGAATTCGTTTGTCTGGGGATCCCGCGTGACGGACAGGGTGGGGTCTTCTTCTCCGAGCTTTGTGAGGCTCTGCGTGATCTTCTCCTCGTCTCCCTTGGCTTTGGGCTCTATCGCGAACGAAATCACCGCCTGGGGCAACGTATGGGGTGCGATGATGAACGGGGCCTTTTCATCGGACAGCGTGTCCCCGGTCAAGGTCTCCTTCAGCTTCGCCACTGCAACGATGTCGCCCGCCTGCGCCGCTTCCAATGATTTTTGATGCTTCCCCTGGATGGCGAGGAGTTGCCCGAAGCGCTCTTTCGTTCCCCGGCATGCATTGAAGAAATTGGAGTCCGCTGAAAGCTGGCCGGAGAAGATCCTGAAAAGTGTTAGCCTTCCCGCATAAGGATCGGCCAGGGTCTTGAACACGTATGCGCAGAATGGCGCGTCCGGCGACGCGGCCCTGGTTTGCTCGTCTCCAGCCGAGGTGGTTCCTCGCACGTCGGGCATATCCGCAGGCGAAGGGCTCGCATCCGCTATCAGGTCGAGAATGGTCTGCACTCCTCTATTGGCGGCACCGGAGCAGAGCATCGCGGGCATGAACACCCTCTGCACGATTCCCTGCTTCAGAGCTGCGGCCAGATCTTCTGCACCGAGTTCCTCTCCTTCGAGATATCGTTCCATCAGCGCGTCGTCCACTTCAGCAAGGTCCTCGATGAGGACTTCACGCCGGGAATTTGCTTCATCTTTCAGGTCGCCGGGGATGTCACCTCTCGCGGCGGTTCGACCGTCACCATCAAACATCACCGATTTCATGGAAAGCAGGTCCACCACGCCTTTGAAGTTGCTTTCCGCGCCGATGGGAATCTGAAGCACCAGCGGCTTGACTTTGAGAATGCCTTTCACGTCAGCGAGGACCTTTTCATAGTCCGCCCTTTCGCGATCCATTTTGGTTATTGCCAGAATTCTGGGGCATCCTCTCTCCTCAATTGCAGCCCAAACCTTCTCGGTCAGGGGCTTTACCGAATCTACCGCATCAATGACCAGTATTGCTATATCCGCGGCTTTCAGGGCTGCCGTCACCTCCGCGGCGAAATTGGGATCGCCGGGGGTATCCAGAATATTGATTTTCTTTTTCTTCCATTCCACCGTGTACAAAGAGGCCCCGATGGTGATACCGCGCTTCACCTCTTCGGGCTCGAAATCGAAGTTTGAAGAACCATCCGTTACCTTTCCCAGACGGTCGACAGCTCCGGCATCAAAAAGCATTGCATCACACAAGGTCGTCTTTCCCGAGCCCGCATGGGAGACGACCGCCACATTACGCACGTCCTCAGTTTTGTAATACTTCATGTGTACCCCTTGGGAAGCGGCGGAACACCGGGTGCTTCCGATGATCTCTCTCGTACTCTTTGAATCCTTGAATAAACCACAAATGGCGAGTGTGGTCAAGAAATTCGGCAGTGATTGTGGTGGATTTGGTTTTTCATACGGATTCGCTTTTTTTACAGGTAACTCGATTCCGAGCACAGGCTGGGAGCACTCCTTCGCTGCGGACGACGCAGAGCCGCCTCATCACTTCGCTCAGGAGGGCCCCCAGCCCGGCAATCTTATAACTTGTGGCGAATGCCTATCATCATTTGGAACGGCAGGTGAGCCTTGGACGCCGCACGGATTTTGTGGATCAAACTACTGTGCTGTCCCACAAATAACTTAGTAACCCGTCATCTGGGGCTCTCCCGAAGTTTTCATCGAGCAAGGGAAGCCGGTTTTGTCATTGCGAGCGAAGCGAAGCAATCTCGCGTAGTTGCAGAATAAGGGCCGGAGATTGCTTCGTCGCGTCGCTCCTCGCAATGACACTGATTCGCGTCCCGACCAAATCGGTGATTTGAAAGCTATTTGCGGGGCACAACACTACAATTAGCTCATTAAATACAACATATTATGTTATTCATTAAAACTCGACAGAATATACATTTGACAACATTGTGAGATAATTGATATAATCAAAGTGGCATATCTTTCAGACTCTGAATCAGACATGCGCCCGGAGGAGCTTTCATGAAAAACACGAAATGGGCACTTCTTGCCGTACTTGCAACGACATTAGCAGTAGCAGGGTTCCAGACGGCTCATGCAGAGCTGAGATTCGGACCATGGGTCTACTACGCTCCGTATTATTATCCCCCGGACAACCAATGTCTGGAATTCGTCTCACCAATGGATTTCTTGCCGCGTTACGAATCGCCAAACCCGCCGGTGCCGAGTTTCGATCCGGGTGACAATCCTCCTCCAGGTCCGCTTCCGCGGAAGGTCTCGTTACGAGATGCGGCGAGAACACATCTTCAAGCAGGTTTCTCGGACATGACCGGCTCCGTTCAGTCTCCGGGACTGACTGGTGCGTCCGGTTACGGTTTCCAGGATTCACAGTCGCTCGCGGGATCCCAACCTGCCTCTCCTGCTCCCCCGCGTCCGGCGAACCGACCGATGGTCTCCGGACAGGGAACGCCGTAGCATCGCATGCTCCCGGCATTGTCTCACACGGACAATGCCGGCGCTTGTTCGGCGACATGAATACGAAAATCGACAATGAGCCCGCTGCGATCGCTCTAACAGAGCTTTTCGAGGACATCACCCAACATCGAATCCCTGAAGTCTTTGTCTTGCCATAGCTCGTCAAAACGAGTCATATCTTCCCGATATTTCAAAATGCAACCCAAAGTCTGTTCCACCGTCTTTTGGTCGAGTGAATCTCTCTCAAGCACCAACAGGGCCGCAGCCCAGTCCAAGGTCTCCGCCACGCCCGGTCTTTTTACCAGATCCTCCTGGCGGATGCGTTTCATGAAATGAGCAACGTGAAGAGCCAGATCTTCGGATATGCCGGGGACTTTTGCCGCAATGATTCTCCTCTCCTTTTCGGGACTGGGATAATCGATCCAGTGATACAAGCATCTGCGTTTCAGCGCGTCATGGATATCTCGCGTGCGGTTCGACGTCAGGATCACCAGCGGCCTGCGCGAGGCCTTGAGCGTGCCGATCTCCGGTATGGAGATCTGGAAGTCTGAAAGCACTTCCAAGAGTAAGGCTTCGAATTCCTCGTCGGATCTGTCGATTTCGTCGATCAACAGCACAGGTTCTTTTTCCGGTGCGGAGAGTATGGCCTCCAGCAACGGTCTCTTGATGAGGAATTCTTCCGTAAAAATAGTCTTACCCAGCAGTTGCCGGTCAGTGCCGCATTCTTCTCCGAGTTTTATCGCCAGGATCTGCCGCGGATAGTTCCATTCATAGATGGCATGATTTGCGTCCAGGCCCTCATAGCATTGAAGACGAATGAGATTCGTATTCAATGCACGAGCCATCACCCGTGCGATGTCCGTCTTGCCGACACCGGGCTCGCCTTCGAGAAATAACGGTTTTTTCATGCACCACGCGAGATACAGGACTGTCGCAAGCGACCTGTCCGGTATGTACTGGTGTCTCAGTAGGCTCTCTTCTATGGCTTCTATGGATTCGAACATTCTTTCTTCCGGTCACTGCCGAGCACTTTCGTGCCATGCGGAGTTCGCACGTGGTTCGCGGCCAAGGAACGTGGTGGAACCATCCCCTGATTACTCATTCTCGGGTCGATCGCTCTTCCTTCGCGGATCACAGCCCGCGAACAACGCCGCGGGGCGAAATCCAGCTCTGCAGGTCTGTCTCACTGCCTCGGTTGGGAAATTACGATCGGCAGTGGCCTATTTCATTTGCCTGGCGAGGTTCGACATCTTTCGCTTCCAGTGCGCGTTCCAGGACCGACACCGCGGTTTCAAGATCCTCAGGGGCGTGATCGCTCATGAGGGTAAATCTCAGGCGCGCAGTCCCTTCCGGCACCGTTGGAAACCTGATACCGTGTGCGAAAACTCCTTCCGACAGGCATGTGGAACTCACCTTCATGGTCCGGGATGAGTCGCCGACCCGGACTGGCACAATATGGCTCGGATCCGCGCTAAATCCCGGTATCCTCGACAGCAGGCGATTGAAGTGTTCCATATTATCTTTCAGTCTGGCTCGCCTGACGCTTCCCTCGGAGGAACTCAGGATTTTCAAAGCCGCAAGCGCAGACCCCACGACGGCCGGAGGCGCTGCCGTGGTATAAATCAGGGATCTGGCCTTATTGGTGAGCAGTTCCACCAGCCGGCGGCTGCCTGCAACGTATGCTCCGCTGGTGCCGGCTGCTTTTCCCAGGGTTCCCATCTGGATCTCCGGAACCACTCCCAACTCTGCTGCCAGTCCCTGCCCCTTGTCACCCAGGACTCCCGTGGCGTGCGCCTCGTCCACCATGAGAACGGCTTTCCACCTTCTGCACAGGTAATCTATTTCTCGCAGCGCTGCACGGTCGCCGTCCATAGAAAAAACCGATTCCGTAACCACCAGCTTTCGCCTGAAACCCACGGTCCTGAGTGCATCCTCCAGCCGATTCAGGTCGCGGTGAGGATAAATTATCACTTGACCGCGGGAGAGCCGGCAGCCGTCGATAATGCTCGCGTGGTTGAGTTCGTCGGACACGATAAGGTCGGACTTGTCCATAAGGGATGAAATCACGCCCACATTGGCCTGATAACCGCTCCCGAAAAGGACGGCCGCTTCCGTTCCTTTCCAGGTGGCAATAAACCTTTCCAGTTCTCTGTGTATCTCCGTGTTTCCCGCTATCAGTCGAGAGGCCGTCGAACCTGCACCATAGACGCGAGCCGAATCCGCCAACGCCTGCACTACGTCCGGGTGTCCCGCCAGTCCGAGATAATTGTTGCTGGAAAAATTTAAGACACGACAGCCGTCGATTGTGACGAGCCGTCCGGGTAAGCCGGTGATGCGCGGCATCGTACGATACAATTCCCGTCGACGAAGATCGTGAAGTTCGTCATTCCACGGATCGGCACGCATAGAATCCGTTGACATCCTGACTCCAGGTTCACAGACTGTTTATCCGCTCGGCGCTGCAAGTGGCGAGTCGTTCCGGTCAACTCCATGGTTGGGGCATCTCGCCCGGACAATTCTTGATGACTATACCTCGATTCCTTGGTAAATCTAAACCAGGGAATCGCAATCCATCTATTTATCCCGGTTCTCCCCCGGGTAATCCGTAAATCGCAAGCCTAACGGTGTCTGTGAAACATGACAAGACAATAGCATGAAAATCGCGTTCTGGGGGTGACAGGTTCCATGGCGTCGCCTGGGCCTGATACCGTGCATTATACCGGTTCTCGAAAATTGTGTCGGATTTGCTCATAATTCTGGCCCCCAAGCCCGCGGTCCAATCAAGTCATTGCGAGGAGCGGAGCGACGAAGCAATCTCGATTTTGGTCGGTTGGAGATTGCTTCGGGCTTTGCCTTCGCAATGACAATCTTCCAACATTTTCACGTAATCAAAACCGACATTATTTGTGAATCCCTATAGGAATGCATCTACCGGCCAGGTGTCCCCTTGGCTTCGGACGGCCTGCCTTGCGCTGCGAGGACAACCTGGCTGACTGTGCTCGGGAAGACATGGTGCCGGACCTCTGAAGCATGTAGACGCATTTTTCCCTATTATGAACTTTTCATTTTAGAGGGGATCACGATGTTGCAGTTGCGAAAATGACGTTTCGGCCTTCTTGAAGATTGACAGCAATCTTTTCACAGTCTAATATTTCAGTATCATGACCAGAGGAGCGGTACGGAATCATCCGTTCCGTGTGCTTTGGGCTCTTCGGACTGAAAACGCGAGTTCTTTCTTCAATGTCACGGAAACGGGAGGGATCACATGAAAAGGGCGCTTTTCCTGATTTCTTTTTGTACGGTTCTCCTCATGGCTGGGGCTGCACATATGGCCAGTGCGGCAGAACCGATTCTGGTGGGAGTTCCCACTGCTTTGACGGCCATTGAGGGCAAGGAATCTCTCAAGGCTGTGGAAATGGCGGTCGAAGAAATCAACGCCAAGGGTGGTGTCAAGGTGGGAGCCGAGCAAAGGCCCATCAAACTGGAGACTATCGACCTGCGGGACGCGTCGCCGGGTGTGCCCGTGTCTGAAGCCCTCCTGGGAATGGAAAAGATCATCACCGATAAGAAAGTGACTGCGATCCTCATCGGTCCGTTTCGTTCGGAAGCTCTCATGGCGGGAATGGACATTCTCGCCAAATACAAGGTTCCCATGTTGGGGACGATAGCCATGTCTCCAAAATCAGAAGAAAAACTCAAGTCCGACCCCGAAAAATACAAGTACTGTTTCCGGGTGTGCCTCAATTCCATGCATCTCGTGCGATATATGGCTACGACTCTGGAATTCATGAACAAAGAATTCGGGTTCAACAAGCTTTTTGCGATGCATCAGGACGTGTTGTGGGCTCGGGCAACGGCAGAGGGAGCCGCGAAAGTTGCTGCGGAGAAATTCGGCTGGGAGAATCTGGGCACAGAGGTGTATCCCACAGGATCGTCCGATTTTTCTGCAGGTCTCATCAAAGCGAAAACCAAGGGCGCTCAAGTGATAGTCCCGGTATTCGACATGCCCCAGAGCGGCATTCTTCTCAAACAATGGCAGAGCATGAAAATTCCCGCGATGGTCATGGGTTTCATCTCGCCTATGGCGGGTCCCGGCGCGTGGAAGACGTTCGATGGAAAAATCGGTGGTCTTTTGAACGTGAGTTTCGAGATCGGCAGTGCAATCGCTCCTGAAAAATACGCTCCCGCGAAAAAATTTTACGACGACTACCAGAAGAAATATGGAGCTCCCATGGAAGCTGGCCATGGTCCGGCACCGTCGTATGACTCCGTTTACCTCCTGGCAGAAGCCATTGAACGGGCAGGATCTCTGGATCCGGACAAAATGGTCGAGGAATTAAAGAAGACAGATCGCCAGGGCGTGATCGGCAGGATCAAGTTCGACGAAGGCAATCAGGTCATCTACGGTGACGACCCGACAAAAACCGCGAGCGGATGCGTAGCCCAATGGATGGATGACGGCAAACGGACCATCGTTTTCCCCCTGGCGCTGTCAGAAGGCACCGTCAAACTGCCCGAATGGGTGCAACGCGCGAAATAGGCCGTGCGGGAGCGTGCGCTCCCCTCGGGTACGACCGACGTCGCGCCCATTGCTCTTGATTACGCCCCTCTCCGCTCCTCTCAAGAGGGGATGGAGAGCCGGGCGTACGAATGATGTTCACGCGTGAATCTGACTGCTGCCGCAGGTATTCAAACCGCTTGTTCCGCGACCGATGGAGAGGGACGAAATGCTAGAAGTGACGTTGATTTACGGATTTGTGAACAGCATCATATTGGCTCTCATCGCACTGGGTTTCAGTCTTACCTTCGGCATCAGCGGCGTTTCCAACTTTGCCTACGGCGCTCTGTATGTTCTGGCGGGGTATTCGGTCTGGATTTTCATACACAAACTCTCCATTCCTTTCTTCCCTGCGGCGGTTCTTGCTGTGCTCCTGACCTCACTGGTGGGAGCTGCACTCTACCGATTCGTGCTGCTCAGGGTGAGGGGTCTGGTTATATCGGAAGTGATTGCCACGTTCGGCGTGGGACTGGCCATCCTGGAGCTATTCCGGTACCTGGGATTCACGACCTTTGAATACACTCTGCCCGTGTTTACGGATGGAAGCGTAATAATAGGCAGCACGTACATCGATCACCAGAGACTTTGGATAGTGGGGATCGGCATTGCTCTTGCACTTTGCCTGTATTTCTTCACGCATCACACCAAGCTGGGGCTCGCTTTTCGCGGGATTGCCCAGGATGAAAAGACCGCCCTTTCCTTGGGCATAAACTCCGACCGCATCGCGGGCATAAGTGTTGCGGTGGGATCGGGCCTGGCCGCGGTGGCCGCGATACTCATCCTGCCGCGAGGGACAATATCCGTGAACGAGGGATATGACGTTCTGATCAACGCCATGGCCGTCTGCATCATTGGCGGCCTGGGGAGCACAGTGGGAGTGGTGGTTGCGTCGTTCCTCATCGGGTACGCGCAGATGATCACCGATTCGTTCTCCGGCCCCCACTGGAAAATGATCGTTTCCCTCGTGGCAATTCTGATCATTCTCGTGGTAAAGCCTTCAGGATTGTTCGGGAAACAGAAAGAACTGGAAGAGAGAATATAGCGCGAGGCACAGGACTAGCAAGCAAACAAAAACAGCTGTTTGCAGAGAGAAAAACGGGAGCCGCTCTCCGTGTGACTCCCGATACCCTTCGGTGGCGCAGTGAAACAAAGACGTAAAGAGAGAATCGACCGCGGCATCAAGGCTCGGTCAGACGACATTTTTGCCCTTACCTCATATCGGGAGATGCTCTACGTGGCGGTTCCGCCGGTCCTTCCCGTCCTGGTACTCCTGATACTACCGCTCATTCTTCCGCCATACTGGCAAAAAGTGCTGCTTCAGACGGCCATATTCGCGCTCCTGGCCATGAGTTGGGATTTTCTCGTGACCGTGGGCATGGTTTCTCTTGGGCAGGCCCTGTTCTTCGGAGTAGGCGCGTACATCGCCGGAAGCCTCGATCATTACGCTGGATTTCCCGTGTGGCTCACCATTCCTTTGGCAACGGTTCTCGGAGGCGCTGTGTGTACCGTTTTCCTGTTGCCCGTACTGAGGCTGCGGGGAGTGTATTTCTCCATGGTGACTCTGGTGCTGCCGCTCATGCTGGAGCGGATCATCGAAGCCACGGGCATGCTGGGAGGAACGGAGGGGCTCACCGGAATAAAGCCGTTCGCCAACTCGTGGGTGGAGATGTACGTCGTGATCCTGGTTTTGCTTTTGGCCCTATTCGGGTTCAGGCGACTGGTGACCACGGATTACGGGCTGGTCCTCAAGGCCATCAAAGACAACGACAGGTCCGTCATGAGCGGTGGCATCAACATCTACTGGATGAAGGCACAGGCCTTGTTCATTGCGGGTTCCGTCGGCTCGTTTTGCGGCGCGTATATGACGCACGTGTACATGTTCGTGGGAATGCCCGATTTTGCCTTGGATTACTCAATATTACCCCTGGCGTCGGCTGTGGTGGGCGGAATGGGGACGTTTGCCGGATCCTTGATGGGCGCATTCATTCTCGTCCCTCTCTCTGAAGCCCTTCGGAACGTGGGCGGCCTGCGGACGGTAATTTACGCACTCTCTCTTGTGGTTTTCATCGTGCTGCTCCCTGAAGGGTTATTCCATTATATTCAGCGGAAATATCAGCAGTTCGAGCGATGGGTGGAAGTGGAAGGCTGAATCTGGCGGACATTCACGAGAGGCTCTACATTTATGAACCAAGCAGCGACATTGCAGAACCGGGAACTGACATTGAGCGTTCGCGACATCAGCAAGAGCTTCGGGGGTGTGCGAGCGGTGGTGGCAGTAAACTTCGACCTCTACAGAGGCGAGTTGCTGGGCATCATCGGCCCGAACGGGTCTGGAAAGACTACCCTGGTAAACCTGATTACCGGATTCGTCAAGCCTGACTCCGGAGTCATCCGGTACGAAGGTCGCGATATCACGGGTTGGATGCCGTACAGAATTGCACGCCTGGGAATTGCGCGGACCTTTCAGATGATTCGACCGTTTGCCGAGCTTCCGGCTTACAAGAATCTGATTATTCCCCTTTTCTCCCCGCGGGTGAAAAGTCTTTCCGGCGGGCGATACGGAGATCGCGATTCCGTTGCAAAGGATCTCCTTGAAGAAGTCGGTTTCGAGCGGGAATCGTCAGTGACGTACAAAGCCGCAGGCAGCCTGCCGCACGGCTACTTGAAGCGGCTTGAACTGGCAAAGTGTCTCGCACTCCGAGCTGACCTGATTATTCTCGACGAGCTGTTTTCAGGGCTGAGTATCGCTGAGCTGGCGAGTATCGTGCCCATCATCGAAAAGCTCATGTTCGAAGGCAAGACGGTGATCATGATCGAGCACAGGTTGCGAGAGTTGTTCAGAATCGCGAACCGCGTCGTCGTGCTCAACTACGGCCGAGCCATCGCAGACGGAAAACCTGCCGAGGTAATGGAACTGAGCGAAGTAAAGCAGGCCTATTTGGGAACGGAATAATTTGATCCGGACGAGGGACCGCGTGAATCGGAGGCGAGAGCACCAGCTCTTGGGCCGCACGTTCCGGAATTCATTGGAAAACGGGCTATCCTATGCTTGAAATATCGAATCTTATGGTCTTTTACGAAAACGCCTTGGCGCTCAATGACTTCAGCATGCACGTCGAGCCGGGAAAAATAGTAGCTGTGATCGGTTCCAATAGCGCGGGCAAAACCACCCTGATGAATACGATGTCCGGGCTGATCATAGACACGAAGATCAAGGAGCAGCGCAAGGGAGGCGAAAGGATAACCTTGTACGGAAGGGTAAAATTCCAGGGCGAAGACATTACGGAATTGTATCCCAGCGACAGGGTCAAGAGAGGTATGGTGCTCTGCCGGGAACGCCACCCTATATTCCCTGAATCAGACCTCGTGGAGAACCTGAAGATAGCGGCTTACTTACGGAAAAGGTCAGAAGTCCGGGAGAGCATCGAATATGTTTTTCACCTCTTTCCCACTCTGGTGAGGCTCAAGACCAGGAAGGCCGGATTTCTCAGCGGCGGTGAACAGCAAATGTTGACCATTGGCATGGCGCTCATGGTGAAACCGAAACTGCTGCTGCTGGATGAGCCTCTGCTCGGACTCAGCCCGGTCATGCAAGTCACGCTGGTGGACGCCATCAAGAAAATCCGTTCGGAAACAGGCCTGACCATTGTTATCACGGAGCAGTTTGCACGCCCTATCCTCCCAATGATCGATCACGGGCATGTCATCGAAAATGGAATGCTCACCATGGAAGGCAGCGGGGCCGAGCTTATGGACAACCCCGAGGTGAAAGCAGCCTATTTCGGCGTGTGATCCTCGTTGAGACAGACGATGAGCAAGGATGTCCCATTCATGACGAATTTGGCCGAACTTACCATTTTCGAGGCTTTTGCAGCCACTGCAGCAAAATTCCCCGACAAGATTGCCGTTTCATTTCTGGGAACGCATTATACGTACGGCCGGTTGTTGAAGCTCGCGGAACGATTTGCCGCGTCACTTGCGGCCTCCGGCCTTGGCAAGGGCGACCGTATTGTCATGTACATTCCCAACTCCATCCAGTTCGTGGTGTCGTGGTTGGGCATACAGAGACTGGGCGGAGTCGCTGTTCCCATAACCCCCATATACACCTCGTTCGACCTGAAATACATAGTCACCGATACTCAGGCTAAGGCGGTGATTTGTGCGGACCGCAATTACGGTTACGTGAAGCAGGCCATGCCGGACACGGGCGTAAAGCACGTCGTGGTAACCAATCTGGCCGACTTGTTGCCGTTCTGGAAGCGCGCGTTCGGGCTCCTGGCTGACAAAGTGCCGGCCGGAAAAGTCGAAAAAGCGCCGTTTGTCACGTTCATGAAAAGCATGGTGTCTACCTCCAATCCCCCTGCTCCCGACCCGGGTTCTGACCCGGACGACCTTGCGGAAATCCTGTACACGGGCGGTACCACAAAACATCCGAAGGGAGTCCCCATCACCCACGGGCTGTTTCTGGTCTCGGCGAATGAACAATTGGGAGTCAGGGATCCACTATTCCCGAAAGAGAAGGATATCATTCTGGGCGGTGCGCCTCTGTTCCATATTCTCGGCCAAACGTGCAGCCTGTCAACCGTCGTGGTGGGCGGAGGCTCGCTGATACTCCAGCCGAGAGTGAACCTGGACGCTGTGTTCGAGGGAATTTCCTCGCTCAGGGCCACGAGCCTCATTGGGGTGCCCGCATTTTACCGCATGATTCTCGAACACGACCGGGTGGACCAGTATAACCTGTCTTCCCTGAAATATTGTTTTTCCGCAGGGGACGTTCTTCCCGCTGAAGTAGCCAAACGCTGGAAAGATAAATTCCAGCTGACCATTTATCAAGGCTATGGCGCAACCGAGACGTGCGGCGGGATAGTCATGAGTCCAACCGATCGGGAGTCCCCGCAGTCGAGCATGGGGCTGACGGTCCCCAGCAAGAGTGTCATGATCGCCGAACCGGGCGGAACCGGGATCGTCAAGACGGGAGACCCCGGCGAACTTCTGGTTTCATCGGACAGAATGGTTCGGGCCTACTTGAACAAGCCCGAGGAAACTGCAGGTTCGTTCGTGAGAATCGACGGACGACTCTGGTACAGGACGGCAGATATCGTCCGGCAGGATGAAGAAGGATTTCTCTATTTTGTGGACCGAACAGTGGATACCATCAAGCACAAAGGTTACCGCATTTCTGCCTCGGAAATAGAGGCCGCGTTGCAAGAACATCCTGCTGTGATCGAATCCTGCGTGGTGGGAATTCCCGATGCGAAGGTCGGAGAGCGCATCAAGGCCTTTGTGGTGCTCAAGAAAGACGTCAAGGGCATCACCGGCTATGAACTCACCCGTTGGTGCCGAAAAAGGCTCATTGCATACAAAGTTCCTCAATACATAGAATTCCGTGACATGCTCCCGAAATCAAAGGTGGGCAAACTGCTCAGGCGAGACATCCGCACCGAAGAAAAAAAGCGCCTGGAAACCTGATAGTTTACCAATGAGTGCGGACCAAATGGCACGCGGCTTCCCCTGCGCGCTCATCATTCAGTTGCTCGGAGGAAGTGCCTAACCTCTGGCATCGCGAGGGCAGAGTTCGAAGCAATCTCCAACTGACCAAGACTGAGATTGCTTCGCTGCGCTCGCAATGACAGCCTTTTTCCCCCTGTGACTCAATTGATACCATGCGCGTTGCATCCTGGCGCGCTCCAACAGCGACGGGAGTTAGTAAACCCGATTACCTGTAGAACACGAACGGGTGTCATATCATTGAGACCCGCTGCATGAGATCCGCGACGAACTTCTGCATCCCATTGGCATTTTCGCGAGAATCACAGGTATAATAGGGGGCCGCGAGGTCAATCATTCCAGGAGAACAGAGGCTGCAGAACAGTGAACGTCCTCAGAGACGTTGTCAGCCTCCCTCCTGTCATCGGAGGTAGTTGTCATGCCCGATTCGGTAAGAGCATCCGTTTGCGGCGAAATAGCCACAATCATGTTTAACAGGCCCAAGGCCTACAATAGCTTTGATCTGGACACCATCACCGTATTTGCCGATCACCTGATAAATGTGGCCGCTGACGCGTCGATACGCGGGGTGGTCATTTCCGGAGAAGGCAAGGCCTTCTGCGCAGGTGGCGATCTCAGATGGGCTTACGGATGGCCCGAAGGATACGCTGCCGCTTTCCACAATCTGGCGGCGCGGTATCATCAATCAGTGCTGGAGATCCGTCGCATGAAGAAGCCGGTTATCGCTGCAATCAACGGGGTTGCCGCAGGGGGTGGATTTTCTCTGGCGCTGGCATGCGATTTTCGGATCATGGAAAAATCGGCCATACTCAGGCAAGCGTACACGTCCAGTGGGCTGGCCATTGACGGCGGCGGAACCTTCACATTGCCCCGTTTGGTTGGCCTGGCTCGGGCGTTGGAAATAGCAGCATTCGATAAGCCCATTTCCGCGGACCAGGCGCTGGAATGGGGATTGGTCACCCGGGTGGTGGATGACGGGGCGGCTCTGTTGGAAGCCACGAACATGGCACAGGAGCTTGCCCGGACTGCGTTGAACTCCTTCGGTCATGCAAAGCAACTGCTCACGGATTCTTTCAACAATTCGTTCGAGACGCATCTGGAACTGGAGCGTGCAGCGCTGCGGGCCTGTGCCTCCCACTCAGACGGAGAGGAAGGATTGGCAGCATTTACCGAAAAAAGGAAACCGGTCTTCAACAGATAGCTCCCGCACGGTCCCTCTGTCATCGTTCGCTCTTCCGGAGAAACTGTCGGCTCCCTGTCTTGCGATGAGTGAAACGACGGAGCAATCTCGACAGTGAAATGGGGGAGATTGCCTTGCTGCCTTCGCAATGACATGATTGGACCGTCGGACTAGGGGCGAGAAGTGTAAACGAATCCGACAGAATTTTCGAGAACCGCCATAATTCATGCGTCCGGTTGGGATTCGGTCCGGGCTTCTCCCTTTCTTGAAACAAAAACAGCGTGCCTATGTTGCTGCGCCTTGAAAATAGTGCTTTCCGTCCGCAGTCAGCCAGGTTGTCCTCGCAGCGCAATGAGGCAGGCCGTACGAAGCGCAGGAGACACCTGGCTGGTAGACGCATCCCTAGTGCGCAGCACTATAGTTCGGCTGGTGCCCCGTGCAACAAGACACTTTCATTTTTCCGGTCCCCGACAGATCTTTGACAGGAGCGATTATCTCGTTCGGACGGCTGCTCAAGGAGAACGGTTTTGTGGTGACTACTCCTGCAGTTCTGGACGCAATGTCCTGTGTGTGTCGTGTGGGGGTCGAAAATGTCTCTGACTTCAGAACTGTTCTGAAGGCGGTTTTCACCACCAGAGTGGAAGAATATGGACCGTTTGACAGGCTTTTCCAGGAATTTTGGTTGAATCCGGCCCTGCGCATTCAAAACTCTGTCGATATATCTAGCCCTGAGGACAGCGAATCCGGGCAGCCGCAGCAAAAGGATGAAGTCTTTCCTGCTGAGGCGTCCGTTTCCGATTCGCAAGAGATGGAGGCCTGGAATGCCAGGCCCCTCGTGATGTATTCCCCACGGGAGGTCCTCCGGGAAACAGATTTCAAGGACGTTCCCGAATTTCAGGACTATCGCATGGCGCGGCTCATTCGGGAATTGCTCAGGCCGTTCCTGAGAAGCACGAGAATCAGGAAGCGGCCCATTGTTTCCGGCCCTGCACCGAATTTCAGAAAGCTCCTGAGAAAGAACATTCAGTACGGCGGAGAAATATACGAGCTGCCGGCACTTAAACCCCGTAGACGTATCAGAAGGCTGGTATTCCTTTGCGATGTCAGCGGCTCGATGAATCCTTATCTGGCCTTTATGCTTCGATTCATTCGAGAACTTCAGGCGGTGCCCGCCAAGGTGGAAACCTTCGTGTTCGCGACGCGGTTGCATCGCGTTACTCAAGTGCTGACTCGCGATCCGTTTGCCGTGGCATTAGAGAAAATTGGCCGCACCGTAAAGGACTGGGCCGGCGGCACACGGATCGGGTCGTGTCTCGAGGAATTCACGTCGTACAATGGCGGAGCCCTCCTTGGCCCGTCAACCATCGTCTTGATCTTCTCGGATGGATGGGACCGCGGGGATCGCGTGCTTCTGGAACGGGAAATGATTAAAATCCATCGGAGAGCCTATCGGGTGTTGTGGATAAACCCGTTGCTCGGCGGTTCTTTGTACGAGCCGACCTGCAGAGGCATGAAAACCGCTCTGGCGCACGTCGATTGGTTTCTTCCGGGGCATAATGTCGTGAGCCTTGAACGGCTGGCATGGACCCTGAGGGGATTGATGTGATGACCGGGGAAATGGAACCATATTGTCTACCGCCACGGAAATAAAGCGCATTTTTAGAAATCACGGCCTCGCTCCGAAGAAATGGATGGGCCAAAACCTGCTTGTTGACCGGATGTACTTGCACAAGATCGTGCAGTCGGCAGAAATCAGGTCCGGTGAGCCGGTCGTCGAAGTGGGAGCAGGTCTCGGAGTGCTGACGGAAGCCATGGCAAGCCAGGGTGCCGAGGTATGGGCGCTGGAGGTGGATTCCGGCTTTTTCCAGGTATTGGAAGAAAAGTTTTCAGGATCGAACCACGTGAATCTCATTCATGCGGACGCACTCAAATTCGATTTCGGACAGCTGTTCCGCAGAATCGGGAAGCTCCGGATAGTGGCGAACTTGCCGTACAACATTTCCAGTCGCCTCATCTTTATGTTTCTCGAGAACCGGGAGCTCTTTTCGTCGCTTCATATTCTGCTCCAAAAGGAGGTGGCAGAGCGTCTTCTTGCAGAATCCGGCACGAAAGACTATGGCATTCTGACGGTCCTCCTGGGTGTGAGCGCCAAGGTGGAGATCCTCTTTGATATTCCGCCCAGCGCTTTTTTCCCGTCACCGGACATAGTTTCCACGCTGGTGGCAGTGCAGTTCCCGGATATTCCCCCTGTTTCCGTCCAGGATGCTCGATTGCTGACGCGGCTCGTGAAAGCTTCGTTCGCGAGCCGGCGCAAAACTCTGCGTAATGCCCTCAGGAACACGTCCGCAATCGGGGTTTCCTTCGATCTCATCAGGAACGCTGCGGAACACGCAGGGGTCGACTTGATGCGCAGAGGGGAGACACTGTCACCGGCTGAATTCGCCCGATTTGCGGACGCACTGAACGCCGTCCCGAACGAGACAGAACGTGCCCGCGGCCAAGGGGCCCCGCGGTCTACTCTGAAAACGTGAAAAAGCGACAATCTGGGAGCAGGACCATGCCAAAAATTCAAAAAGAACAGCCCGGCGGGAGTGAGCTCGAAAAACTGGGCACCCGACACTGGGACACCTGGCAATGCGACCCCTCCACCTTCCCGTGGGAGTACGACGACCGCGAAACATGCTATGTCTTTGAGGGCAGAGTGACAGTGCAGACGTCGGATGGCGAAACCGTGGAGATCGGCCCGGGCGATCTGGTGACGTTCCCGAAGGGGCTCAAGTGCACCTGGACGGTCCACGAAAAGATCCGTAAAGTTTACAAATTCGGGTGATGAGCCATATTCCGGGTATGAACGGCGCTGGTTCGGACGGACCCGACGAACGTTTCTTGGTAACCCACGGGCCGCTATTTCATTCCGTGGTATTCCTGCAGCGACAATACCCTGAACGTGTCCCCGCGATGGATTGCTCGCAATCCGAGAGAAAGAGCGTTAGCCCCGGCCACTGTGGTGAAATAGGGTACGTTGTGGTTCAGTGCCGCCAGCCGGATGCGGTACGAGTCGCGAAATGATTCCTTGTCGGCTGCGGTGTTAATGAGCAGCACGATTTCGCCTCTGAGTATCAAATCAATCACGTGCGTGTCTGCGTCTTCGTGAACTTTACCAACCTGTTCGCAAGCAATTCCTGCCATCTGAAGCACCGCCGCGGTTCCCTCCGTGCACACGAAGGAGAATCCGCATTCTTTCAATCGTCTGGCCACGATGACAGCGCTACCCTTATCTCCGCCAGCAACGCTCAGAAAAACCTTTCCGCCTTTGGGAATGGGAAAATCAGTGCTGTATTGCGATTTCAGGAAAGCAGGTCCGAACTCCCGGTCTATGCCCATCACTTCACCGGTGGACTTCATTTCCGGCCCGAGAATCACGTCCACTCCGGGAAATTTGATGAACGGGAATACCGCTTCTTTCACGCTCACATGAAGCGGATGGATTTCGTTCGTGAATCCAATCTCTCGTAGTTTCTTGCCTGCCATCACCCGAGCGCCCACTTTTGCGAGGGGCACTCCGATGGCTTTGGAAACGAAGGGAATGGTTCTGGAAGCACGCGGATTTACTTCCAGCACAAATATTTCTCCGTCCTTGAGAGCGAGCTGCAGATTCATCAGGCCTTTGACCTTCAACTCCACTGCAAGCATGCGGGTAATGCGTCGAATCTCGTCCAGATGATACCTGCCCAAGCTATACGGAGGAAGCGAACACGACGAATCGCCGGAATGGATTCCCGCCTCTTCTATGTGTTCCATGATGCCACCGATGACCACGTCTTCACCATCCGCAACCGCGTCCACATCGATTTCCACTGCGCCCGTCAGGTACCCGTCCACGAGAATGGGATGCTCGGGCGAAGCCTGGACCACATGGGTCAGGTATTGTCTCAGATCCTCCTCGTTGTGCACAATCTCCATGGCACGACCGCCCAACACGTATGACGGACGGACCACGAGCGGATATCCGATTCGCCCCGCTACCTCCAGCACCTCCGCATAGGAATGAGCGATGTCATTGGGGGGCTGATTCAATCCGAGAGCGAGAAGCATTTCCTTGAAACGCTTGCGGTCCTCAGCACGGTCGATAGCATCCGGCGACGTTCCTATGATGGGCACGCCGGCATTCCAGAGAGGCACGGCCAATTTCAGAGGAGTTTGCCCGCCGAACTGCACGATGACGCCGTCCGGTTTTTCCGTATGAACGATCTCCAGCACGTCTTCGAGAGTCAAAGGCTCGAAATACAAGCGATCGGACGTGTCGTAATCCGTGCTTACCGTCTCCGGATTACAGTTCACCATGATCGTCTCGTACCCGTCCTCCTTGAGTGCGAATACGCCGTGAACGCAGCAGTAATCGAATTCGATCCCCTGCCCTATCCTGTTGGGACCGCCTCCCAGGATCATGATTTTCTTGCGCTGGGTTGCTCCGGATTCGTCCTCGTCTTCGTACGAGGAATAGAGATACGGTGTGTGAGCCTCGAATTCCGCGGCGCACGTGTCCACTCTTTTGAACACCGGCCGCACGCCGTGTTTTATCCTGAGATTTCGGATTTCGTCTTCAGATGTGCCCGTGAGATGACCGAGGCGAATATCCGAAAACCCATACGCTTTAGCTTGCCTGAGCGTTTCCGCTCCTTGTTCACCGCTGAACGCGGCCGGTTTGGATATTTCTTCCTCGAGTTGCAGCACCTGCTGGATCTGCCCCAGGAACCAGGGATCGACGGCGCTTGCCCGGTACAGGTCTTCAATACTGATTCCTCGCCTCATGGCATCTGCCAGGAACCACAGGCGATCGGGTGAGGGTCTGGCCACATGCGCCAGGATTTCATCCTTCGTCAGACCGGGTTTCATTCTTGACTCAAGACCGTACACATCGATTTCCAGCGAACGAATTGCCTTCTGGAGCGATTCCTTGAACGTACGGCCTATGGCCATGACCTCCCCCACGGATTTCATCTGTGTGGTCAGCGTGGTGTCCGCGCCGGGGAATTTCTCGAAGGTGAATCGCGGTATTTTTGTGACCACGTAATCAATGGTGGGTTCGAAGGAAGCAGGGGTTTTCAACGTAATATCGTTTGCAAGCTCGTCCAGAGTGTATCCGACCGCGAGCTTCGCCGCTATTTTTGCGATGGGGAATCCCGTGGCCTTCGAGGCCAGCGCGCTGGATCGGCTCACCCGCGGGTTCATTTCTATGACCACGACCCTGCCTGTATCGGGATGAACGGCGAACTGGATGTTGGATCCCCCGGTGTCCACTCCGATTTCCCTGATTATAGCCACGGCCTGATCGCGCAGTATCTGGTATTCCTTGTCGGTGAGAGTCTGCGCAGGTGCGACGGTGATGGAATCGCCCGTGTGAACGCCCATGGGATCGAAGTTTTCTATGGAGCAGATGATCACAACGTTGTCGCCGCCGTCTCTCATGACTTCGAGTTCGAACTCTTTCCATCCCAAGACGGATTCTTCTATCAACACCCGTTTCACGGGGGATATTTCCAGCCCCCATCTGGCGAGTTCCTCGAACTGGTCTTCCGTAAAAGCGACGCTGCCTCCCGTTCCGCCCAAGGTAAAGGATGGCCTGATAACATTTGGGAATCCGAGTTGTCGGGCGATAGCCCACGCCTGCTCAATGGATTCCGCGTACCCGCTACGAGGAAGATCCAAGCCGATGTTGTGCATAGCCGTTTTGAAAAGGTCCCTGTCTTCAGCCTTATTTATTGCTTCTATTCCTGCACCTATGAGCTCGACTCCGAATTGTTTCAGCACTCCGGCCTCGTGCAGCTCCACAGAACGGTTCAATGCCGTCTGGCCGCCTAATGTCGGAAGCAAGGCATCAGGGCGCTCCTTTTCGATGATTCTTGCGAGTATGTCCAGTTTGAGTGGTTCGATATAGGTAGCATCGGCAAATTCCGGGTCGGTCATTATGGTGGCCGGATTGGAATTCACCAGGACGACCCGATAACCTTCTTCTTTCAAGGCTTTCAGGGCTTGGGTTCCTGAATAATCGAATTCGCAGGCCTGGCCGATTATGATCGGACCGGATCCGATCAGAAGAATGGACTTAAGATCTGTTCTTTTGGGCATTTCAGTATCTTCTCTGACAAACCGTATTCTTGGAGTATCGGAAACGGAAAGAGTCCGAACGAGGAAATTCCGTTATTTTCAAACCACAGGAGACTATAGGGGCGAGAGACCAAAATTTCAAGGGAATCCCCACGCAGTTCTCGCGGAATTCTTAAAGGAGCCTGAAACGGAAGCGTTCCGGATGATTATGGTATACTTTGTTGATATACACCGTGCCGACCGCACGATCC
>Ga0187785_10000217_pt1 | contig 22474 bp, 22 predicted proteins | sample 0815_BV2_4_20_MG_FD_132466 | JGI IMG/M metagenome (GOLD analysis project Ga0187785, IMG submission 132466) | Tropical peat soil microbial communities from peatlands in Department of Meta, Colombia - 0815_BV2_4_20_MG | ecosystem: Environmental > Terrestrial > Soil > Wetlands > Peat | place...
CGCTCGCCGAGCCCGAGCCGGAACCGGCCGACGGGGTCGCCGCGACGACCTACGCGACCGACTCCATCGACGGGTCGTAGTCGCCGCCGCGGGCCAGGCCGTTCATCGCCGCCCGATGCGCCAGGGCGGCCTGGCCGGCCGGAACCTGCGCGTCCTCGCCGCCCCAGGCCACGAGCGACGGATGCTGCAGGGCGCGGCCGTAGCTGAACGACAGCTGCCAGGGGAACCCGCCGATCCGGTTCATCTCGTTCAGACGGTTCGTCGCTTCCTCGTCGGACATCCCCCCGGACAGGAACACCACGCCGGGCAGCTCGGCCGGCACGTGGGCGGTCAGCACGCGGATCGTCTCCTCCGCGATGTCACCGTCGCTCCGCTGATCCGGGCTCCCCTTGCCCGGCACGATCATGTTGACCTTGAGCAGCGAGCCCGGGAGGTCGACCCGATGCTCCGCCAGCTGCACGAACAGCGCGTCGAGCGTGCGAGCGGTCGCGTCGGCGCACGCGCCGATCCCGTGCGCGCCGTCCATCAGGATCTCGGGCTCGACGATCGGCACGATGTCGGCCTCCTGGCACAACGCCGCGTAGCGCGCCATCGCATGCGCGTTCGCGAGGATCGCGAAGTCGGATGGCGTTCCGTCGCCGATGATGATCGTGGCCCGCCATTTCGCGAAGCGCGCCCCGAGATCGTGGTACTCGGCGAGCCGCCCACGCAGCCCGTCGAGCCCCTCGGTGACCGTCTCACCCGCGAAGAGCGCCAGCGGCTTCGCGCCCGTGTCCACCTTGATCCCCGGGATCGATCCGGCCGCCTCGAGCAGCTTCACGAACGGCACCCCGTCGGCCGTGGCCTGACGGATCGTTTCGTCGAACAGGATCACGCCGCTGATGTGGTCCCCCAGACCGGGGGTCGTGAAGAGCATCTCGCGGTAGCGCCTCCGGGCGTCCTCCGTGTTGGGGACCCCGATCTGGTCGAACCGCTTCGCGATCGTGCCGGTGGACTCGTCGGCCGCCAGGATCCCCTTCGCCGGCGCGACGAGGGCTCGGGCGGTGCTGCGCATGGCGTCGCTCATGAGCGTTCCTCCTCGCATCGAGCGTAGTCCCCCGGGCCGTCGGGCGGCCACGTTGGGGCCGGGCGCTCAGGGTGAGACGCCCTAGTGCCGATGCACCACGCATGCGGAGGCTTCCCCCCGGCCCCGGGCTCCACCTGGCCTGGCTCGGCACCGTCCTCGGTGTGGTCCTGGCGCTGTCGCCCGCCCTCGCGGCGGTGGCCGAACGGAGCGCCCCCACCGACTCGCTGGTGGCGATCGTCCGCGCCGACGCACCGATCCATGCCGGCCCTGTCTTCCCCCAGGCCCGGGACGCGGTCAAGGACCGCGCGCACCTCGGAGCCAAGCGCGCGCCCACGCGCCCGACGATCGCGCCCGAGCTAGGCACGCACCTGCTGGTCCACGTCCCCGGCGCCGGCCTCGCCGCCCACCGCTACCCCACCGATGCCTCGCCGGTCGTCGGTACCGTGGTGGGAAGCTCGCGGTACTACCACGTGCCGCTCGTGGTCTGGGTCGAAGGGTTCAGCGCCGACCGCGGTTGGGGCAAGGTGCAACTGCCGTACGCGTGGCCCCGACGCGAGGGCTGGATCCGGCTGGATGGGCTGCGGCGCGAGTGGACCTCGATCACCGTCACGGTCGACCTGTCGGCGCACCGCGTCAGCGTGTTCCGCGACGGGCGCCGGCTGTTGGCGGTCGCCGGCGCGATCGGGAGCGGATCCTCACCGACGCCGCCCGGCGACTACGTGGTGACGGATCGCGTTCCCTTCTGGCCGGGGAGCGCGCTCGGCTCCTTCGCGTTCGGGATCAGCGGGATCCAGCCGCGCCTGCCGGCCGGATGGTCGGGCGGCGATCAGCTCGCGATCCACGGCACGAACGATCCCTCCTCGATCGGCGAGAGCGTCTCCGCCGGCTGCGTCCGCGTCTCGGAGTGGACGCTGCACCGCCTCGAGCCGCTGCTGCGGCTCGGCACGCCGGTCCTGATCCGTCCGTAGCGGCGCGTCCGCTCCCGCGCTCCTGACCTCGCCGTTCGCGCGTCCGGGGTGATATGTGTACGGCCGATGCCGAACGACGCGCTCACGATCGTGTTCATGCCCGAGAGCGCGTACGGTCCGACGAACAACTGCATCGGGATCGGCTCGGTGCTGCGGGAGCGCGGACACCGGGTCGTGTTCGCGGCCGAGGCATCCTGGAAGGGACGCTTGGAGCCGCTCGGCTTCGAAGAGGATCTCGTCGATCTCGCGCCGCCGGACCCGAACGCCACCGAGCAGGACGCCGGGCAGTTCTGGACCGACTTCGTGATCGAGACGGCGCCGGAGTTCCGCAAGCCGACGATCGAGCAGCTCGCGACGTTCATCGAACCCGTGTGGGCCTCCTTGATCGATGGCGCGCGCTACTGCGAGCCGCAGCTGCAGGCGATCCTCGATCGCGCGCGGCCCGACGTGATCGTCGAGGACAACGTGAACTGCTTCCCCGCGCTGATGACCAACGACGCGCCGTGGGTCCGGATCATGAGCTGCAACCCGCTGGAGCTGCGCGACCCGGACCTGCCGCCGACCTTCAGTGGCTACCCGATCGCCGATCGCTCCGGATGGGCCGGCTTCGACGCCGAGGTCGAGCGCACCCACCGCGCGACCTGGGAGAAGTACGACGCCTTCGTGCGGGAGCAGGGCGCGCCGGGGCTGCCGGACCTGGGCTTCATCCACGAGTCGGCGGACCTGAACCTGTACGTCTATCCGGAGGCCGCCGACTATCCCCGCTCGCGCCCCCCGGCCCCGACCTGGCACCGTCTCGAGTCCTCGGTCCGCGAGACCGAGGATCCGTGGGACGTGCCGGAGGAGCTCCGCGGTCGGGACGGCGCCCTGATCTACCTCTCCCTCGGCTCGCTCGGCTCGGCGGACGTGGACCTGATGCGCCGGCTCGTCGGCGCGTTCGCGGGAACGCCGCACCGGTTCGTGGTCAGCAAAGGCCCCCGCGCCGACGAGTTCGACCTGCCGGACAACATGGTGGGCGCCGCGCGCCTGCCGCAGACGAGCATCATCCCGCAGGTCGACCTCGTGATCACCCACGGCGGCAACAACACGACGACCGAAGCGCTGCACTTCGGCAAGCCGATGGTGCTGCTCCCGCTGTTCTGGGATCAGTACGACAACGCGCAGCGGATGGACGAACTCGGCTTCGGCATCCGCCTGGCGACGTACGAGGCCGAGGACGCGGAGCTCCGCGACGCCGTGGACCGGCTGCTCGCCGACACCGACCTGCGAGCCCGCATGGCGGCGAACGGCGAGCGGATCCGCGCCGCCGACGGCAAGCGCGTGGCCGCCGATCTGATCGAGGGCCTCGGCCGGCGCCCGCGCGACGGGGGGCGCTGAGCGGATGGCGGGCTCGCGCCGCGTCAGCATCAAGGACGTCGCGCGCGAGGCGGGGGTCTCGGTCACGACGGTCTCGCACGCGCTGAACGGCAAGGGCCGGCTGAACCCCGAGACCCGCGAGCGCGTCCGTGGCGTGGCCGCGCGTCTGGGCTACGCGCCGAACCCGGCCGCGCGGAGCCTCGTCTCCGGGCGGACCGGGCTGATCGCCGTGATGGCGTCGCTGCCGGCCGAGCCTCGGGTCGAGTTCGCCGACTTCGGCTACCTGACCGCGCTGATCGCGGCGGCCACCGGGGTCACCGTCGCGCGCGACCGCGCGCTCGTCGTGGCGCCGCCCTCGACGAACGGCTTCGTGTGGGACCGCGTGCCGGTGGACGGCGTGATCGTGATCGATCCGATGGTGGGCGAGCCGGCGCTGCCGGCGCTCCGCGAGCGCGACATGCCGTTCGTGACGATCTCGGCCGATCCGGCCGGCTCCGAGAGCGACGCGGTGGTCGCGAGCGAGGACATCGATGCCACCTGCGCGATCCTCGATCACTTCCTCGAGCGGGGCGCGAAGCGCGTGGCGCTGCTGACCGTGCCGCCGATCAACGCGTTCCTGCAGCACACGGCCGACGCCTACGTGGCGTGGTGCGAGCGGCGCGACCAGCGGATCCTGCTCGAGTTCGTCGACCTCCGCGAGATCGAACGCCAGCAGGAGCAGGCGCTCCGCGATTGCGTCGACCGGTTGCTGGACCGCGAGGACCCACCGGACGCGATCTACGCGCCGCTCGAGCTGGTCGGAGTGGCCGTGGCACGGATCGTGCTCGCGAAGGGCTGGGGGATCCCGGAGCACGTGCTGTTCGCCACCACGCACGACGCGGGCCGGGCCGCGAACGCCGAACCGCCGATCACGACGATCGAATGGAACTACGAGGAGGTGGGCACACGGGCGGCCACGCTGCTGCTGGACATCCTGGACGGCGCCCGGTCGGCGCCGTGCGTGGAGCTCGTTCCCGGGCGCGTCGTCGCGCGGACCTCCACCGCGCCGTGATCCGCGCCACGGCGATCGCCGCCCTGCTGCTCCTCACGGCCGCGTGCGGGGGTGGAACCACCACCACTGCGGGGAGGTCCTCGACCGAGCTCCCCAGCCTGGTCCACGTCTTCTCCGCGAGCGCGGCCACCGCGGGCGGCGGCACGATCGTCGTGACGATGGCCGTGCACAACGCGGCCAGCACCGCCGACCGCCTGCTGTCGGTGACGTGCACGTGCTCCGGCACGGCCGCGATCGTGCGGCCGTCGGGATCGGGCACCGTCCCCGTGAAGGCGGTCGCGTTGCCCTCGAACGAGGTCGTCCTGATGGGCCCGCACGGTCCCCACGTCGTCCTCAGCGGCGTCTCGCCGGCGCCCCCCGCCGGCTCCACGCTCACCCTGCAGCTGCATTTCGCGCACGCCTCGCCGGCCACGACCGTGATGGTCGTGGACGGATCTTGACCTCATCGCTCAAGGATCGGGCCGCCGTTCGCCGATATCCCGTGCAGTGAGGGGGATGTCGGCTCCGGCGATCGCGGTTCCCGATGAGGGGCTCTCGCGGCGAGCCCTCCTCGGACGCGCCGCCGTCGTCGGCGGGCTCGTGGCCATCGCGCCGCAGCTGCTGGATCCCCCGCACGCCGAGGCGCTGACCTCCGCGGTCACGCACGATCCCAACCTCCACCTGCTCCGCCGGGCGACGTACGGGCCGACCCGCACCTCGCTCAAGCGATTGAAGAAGATCGGCCATCGCGCCTGGATCGAGGAGCAACTGCGGCCGACGAAGATCCACGACCCGATGTGCGACCACCTGATGGCCTCGCGGTTCCCCGGCCTGAAGTGGACGATCGCGCAGGCGAACGCCCGGGTGCCGCAGTTCCAGTGGGACCTGATGTTCGACCTGGGCGTCGCGACGCTCGCCCGCGCCTGCTGGAGCCAGCGGCAGCTGCTCGAGGTGATGGTCGACTTCTGGTCGAACCACCTGAACGTCACGAACCCGAGCGACTCCGGGTGGAACTGCCGCCACGACTACGACCGGACCGTGATCCGAGCGCACGCGCTGGGCCGGTTCGTGGACATGCTGAAGGCCAGTGCCAAGCACCCGGCGATGCTGCAGTACCTGAACAACGCGGAAAGCAACAAGTGGTCGCCGAATGAGAACTACGGCCGGGAGCTGCTCGAGCTCCACACGGTCGGCATCAACGGCGGCTACAACGAGACGGACATGCGCAACTCCGCGTTGATCATGACCGGCTTCACGATCGACTGGAACACCACCGCCTATCACTACGAGCCGGACTGGCACTACACCGGTCACGTCAAGGTGATGAAGTGGCACTCGGCCAACACGAAGCCGAACGGCTACGCGCTGGCGAACAAGTACCTCGAGTACCTGGCCCACCATCCCGCGACCGCCAGGCACATCGCGGGGCAGCTCTGCCAGCACTTCGTCAGCGACGATCCGCCGCAGAAGTTCGTGAACCATCTGGCGAACGTCTACCTGAAGAGCGGCACGAACATCACGCCGGTGCTCCGCGAGCTGTTCAACTCGCCGACGTTCGCGCATTCGATCGGCCAGAAGGTGCGCCGTCCGATGGAGGACATCGTGGCGACCGTCCGCACCCTCGACCTGAAGCCCGACGCGTCGGGGAAGGACGCGATGCAGGGCCTGTACTACATGGTCGACAACCTGGGCAACGCGCCCATGGCCTGGCCGCAGCCGAACGGCTACCCGGACGAGGCGGCGTCGTGGTCCTCGGCCGGCGGGATGCTCGGCCGCTGGAACGCGCACCTGTCCCTGGCGGCCGGCTGGTGGCCGAACCTCCGCCAGCCGAAGGCCTCTGCCTACCTGCCGCACCCGCTGCCGAAGACCCACGCGAAGCTCGTGCAGGCGCTCGCGAAGCGCCTGGTCTTCCGGGAGCTGCCGACCGCGCAGGTCAACGCGATCTGCACGTTCCTCGGCGTCCACCCCGGCACCGCCCTGGACGAGAACTCGGCGGCGGTCGGCTGGCGCCTGCCGTACGTGATGGCCCTCATCCTCGACGCACCGAGCCACGGGATCCGGTGATCGCATGACGCAGAAGCAGCTCGAGCCGGTCGTGGCCACGAAGGTCTGCGGCTGCCCCGATTACGAGCGGGCGTTGTCGCGGCGCTCGTTCCTGAAGCGCGCCGGTCTCGCCGGCCTGGTCGCGGGGATCGCCTCGGAGACCGCGTTCACCCAGCTCGCCTTCGGGGCCGGCTCCTACACGGGCGACGTCCTGGTCGTGCTGTCGCTCCGCGGCGGGATGGACGGATTGAACGTCGTCGTGCCGACCGGAGACCCCGACTACCTGAACTGGCGGACCCACGTCGGGATCCCGCAGTCGAAGCTGCTGTCCCTGAGCGACCCGACGTTCGGCCTGCATCCCGCGTTCGGCGCGATCAAGCCCCTGTATGACTCGGGGATGCTCGGGTTCGTCCACGCGGTCGGCATGGCCGAGCCGAACCGCTCGCACTTCTCAGCGATGGAGGAGATGGAGCGCGCGGCGCCCGGCACGTCGCTGCGCACCGGGTGGATCGACCGCGTGATCGGCCGCCGGAGCGAGGGCACGGTCTTCCAGGCGATGCAGGTCGGCAGCGGCATGGCCTCCACCGCGTTCATCGGCCCGAGCCCCGAGCTCGCGATGTGGTCGGTCGACGGGTTCGACCTGAACGGCGCGTGGGATGCCACCGAGCTGTCGAAGTGGGACAAGGTCCTGAACGCCCTGTACGCGAACTCCCCGACGATGCTCGGCAAGCCGGCACGGGCCGTGTTGGGCGCGCTGGCGACCACCGCCCAGATGAAGACGGCCGGCTACACCCCGGCGAACGGCGCGGTGTATCCGGACGGGGACCTCGGCGATGCGCTGAAGGACGTGGCGCGCCTGATCAAGCAGGACGTCGGCCTCGAGGTCGCGGCCGTCGACTACGGCGACTGGGACATGCACGCCGACATGGGCGACGTCGACAGCGGATGGATGTTCGATCATCTGACGGAGCTGGGCGCGGCGCTGTTCGCGTTCGCCACCGACCTCGGCAGCGGGATGGACAACGTGACGTTCACCACGCTGACCGAGTTCGGGCGCCGCGTCGAGGACAACGGCAGCGGTGGGTGCGACCACGGGTACGGGCAGCTCGTGACCGTGATGGGCGGCCACATCAACGGCGGCGCGGTCCACGGAACGTGGCCGACGCTGGCGGAGAGCGCGCTGCTCGACGGCGACCTGAAGGCCACGACCGACTACCGGGCGCTGCTGGGCGAGCTGCTGACGAAGCGCTGCGGCGCGAGCGCCTCGGACGTCAACGCGATCTTCCCCGGGACCAGCGGCCTGCCGACGCCCGGCATCGCGAACTGACCCGACCCGTCCTCGCCCCCGGCCGGGGCGCGCTAGGGTGTCGGGATGGTGGATCAACTCCACGTCTGCGACCCGCCGATGGCGTTGCGATCGGCCTCGGAACCCACGGAGTGGACCTGCCCGGAGTGCGGCAAGGACTGGGCCGTCGTGCCGAGCGCGCCGCCGCAGGCCGAGCCGGCGTTCGACTTCCTGGCGCACGAGGGGACCGTCCCCGCCCGGTGGGTCCCCCGCGAGACGGGCTGAGCGGGGAAGTCGCGGCTCAGCGCGGCGCGTCCACGCGCGTGCAGCGCGCGAGGAGCGGCTCGGCGCCGAGCTCCTCGAGATAGGCCCGCGCCGACGCCGACGCGTCCTCGGGCACGAGCTCGGGCGGCAGGATCGCGATCGCGTCGAGCGTGATCAACGCGTGGCCGAACCGGTCCCCCTTGCTCGCGCGTTCCGCGAGGACCGCCCGGTACGTGGACGTGCCATCGCGCTCACGACCGTCGAGCGCCGCGACGCCCGCCTCGAACGACCGTCGGGCCGCCGCGAACCACACCTCCCGGGCCGCCGCCGTCCGCCCGAGGACGGATCGCAGCTTCTCGGCGTCACGGAGCCACGACGCCGCCCGGCCGGCGCACCAACCGGCGAGCGGCATGTTGATCCCCTCCGGATCCTCCTCGACCGCGCCGATCGCCTCATCGAACGCCTCCGAGACGGCGCCGCCCATCAGGTACCGCACCGAGCGGACGCGTCGGAACCAGGCGCGGATCTGGTGGTCGGCGGAGGACAGCATCCGATCGGCGACGCCGTCGAGCTCCTCGCGGGCGTGGCGCTCGTCCCCGCGGTAGGCGGAGAGCAGCGCGTCGTTGATCGTCACGAGGTCGACGATCGCCTCTGGCAGCGCGGACCGGGTTCGGAGATCCTCGAGGATCTCGTCGGCCGTCGTCCAGGCGCCGGACTCGATCGCGGCCTCGACGCCGTTCGCGAGCGCGCCGATCTCGCGCTCGCCGTACCCGCCCCGCCGGGCCGCCGCCGCCGACTCGAGCGCGAACGCCAGCGCATCGGCGTTCTCCGGGGCGGCCGTGCCCAACTGCATCAGCGCCTGGGAGATCGTGCGGAGGTCGTTCTCCTCGTTCGCGATCGCGAGCCGGCCCCGCAGGAGCAGCATCGACTCGGTCCGCCGACCGACCCACGCGAGCATGCCCGACTTCCACCCGATCAGCTGGCGGAACTCGTCGGCGGCGCCGGCGCGCTCGAATCCGGCGAGCGCTCGGTCGATCGACCGCACCCCGCCCTCGTAATCCGTTGCGTAGTAGGCCAAGGCGGCCTCGGCCCGATCGAGCGAAGCACGAGCGAGGAGATCGTCGCTCGTGCCGAGCCGCTCGCGCATCCGCTCCGCGAGCGGCCGGAGGCTCTCCGCGTCGTCGAAGTCCGCGTACGCGACGGCGAGGGCACCCATCGCCACGACCTCGGCGTCGACGTCCCCGAGGGGCCGGAGCACGTCGACCGCTTCGCGCAAGAACGCGATCCGATCCTCCCGCCGGAGCGCGTCCGAGGCGGCCAGCGCCGCCTGTCGCAACAGATCCGCTCGCTCCCGTCCGGCCGGCGTGATCGCGAGCGCCTGCTCGAGGAACGTCAGGGCTTGCACCGGCGACCCGAGCGCCGCGGCGCGCTCCGCCGCCTGACCGAGCCAATCTCGAGCCCGCGCGGCCAGCGCGTCGGCATCCGGCCCGTCCGGTGTCGCTCCGAGCGCCTCGACGTAGTGTGCCGCGACGACCCCCGCGATCTCGTCGTCGGCGACCGACTCGAAATGATGCGCGGCGGCCAGATGGCGGCTGCGGCGATCCGCCTTCGAGAGCATCCCCGAGGCCACCTCCTGGATCAGCCCCTGGACGAACGCGTATTGGCCTCGCTCCGGCGAGCGGGCGTCGGCCTCGAACGCGAGGAACTCCTTCTTGGTGAGGTCCCGCAACCTCGGCTCCAGCGAGGCCGCGTCCTGACCCGTGACGGCCGCCAGCGCGTCGAGCGTGAAGCTCTTCCCCAGGACCGCCGCGTCCTGCAGCAGCGCACGGTCGTCCTCGCCGAGCGCGTCGAGCCGGGACGCGATCAGGGCGTGGAGCGTCTCCGGGATGCGGAAGTCGCCGAGGTCCCCCACCGACTCGTACGCGTCCGTGCCCAGCCGCAGCACGCCGCGGTCGGCGAGCATCCGTATCGTCTCCACCGCGTAGAGCGGGACGCCTTCCGACCGATCGGCGATCCGTGCGACCGCCTCATCGTCGGCGTCCGGCACCATCCCGCGCACGAGCTCGGCCATCGCCTCGTCCGACAGCGGATCGAGGTGCAGGGACACGAAGCTCCGTTGCCCCACGCCCCAATCGGGCCGGCGATCGGCGAGCTCGGGCCTCGCGAGGGTGAGCACGAAGATCGGCTTGTTCCGCGACCACTCGAGGAGCGACTCGATGAAGTCGAGCAGCCCGGCATCGGCCCACTGCAGGTCCTCGAAGACCATGGCCACGGTGGAGACGTCGCTGAGCCGCTCGAAGAACGCGCGCCACGCCGCGAACAGCTCCTCCCGGCCGCCCGCCGGACGTTCGCCGAGGCCCAGCAGGAACCCGAGCCGCGGCTCGATCCACCGGCGCTCGTCCTCGTCGGGCACGTGCTCCGCGATCGAGGCCGCGAGCTTGGCGAGCGACGCGCTCGGCGGATCGGTCTCGGCGATCCGGGCGCGCATCCGGACCATCTCCCCCAGCGCCCAGAACGTGATGCCGTCGCCGTACGAGGGGCACCGCCCCCGGTGCCACCACACCGTCTCCTCGAGGCCGTCGATGTACTTCAGCAGCTCCCAGGCGAGCCGGGACTTGCCGATCCCGCCGATCCCGGACACCGAGACCACCCGCGACTTCCCCTCACGGCCGGTCGCGTGGAGCATCTCCTTCAGCAGGCGGAGCTCTTCGCCGCGTCCGACGAACGGTGGCTCGATCACCAAGCGTCCCGATCCCGACCGTTCCGAGACGACCCGGAGCGCCCGCCAGGCCCGGACCGGCTCCTCCTTGCCCTTGAGGGGGAGCTCCCCGACCTCGGCGAACACGACGGAGCGCGAGGCCGCTCGCGAGGTGCCCTCGCCGACCAGCACGGTGCCGGGCTCGGCCGCGGATTGGAGCCGGGACGCGGTGTTCACCATGTCGCCGGTGACCATCCCCTGGTTCCCGGCCGCCGAGCTCGTCGCGGCCTCCCCGGTGAGCACGCCGGCGCGGACCCGCAGCGGCAGCCCCAGCTCGGTCCCGAGGCCCTCGACCGAGCCGACGAGCTCGAGTCCGGTGCGAACGGCCCGCTCGGCATCGTCCTCATGCGCGACCGGCGTGCCCCAGACCGCCATCACGGCGTCTCCGATGAACTTCTCGACCACCCCGCCGTGCCGCTCGATCACCGTACGCGCCGTCTCGAAGTACCGGTCCATGACCGAACGCATGTCCTCGGCGTCGCGCTGCTCCGAGAGGGAGGTGAACGACACGAGGTCGAGGAACAGCACGGACACGAGCCGGCGCTCGGTGGCGCCCGACGCCGGCGTCGCGGGCGTCGCCTCAGAAGACGCCGCGCCTCCGGCGCTCAGCGCCGTGCCGCACTCGCCGCAGAACTTGCCGTGCGGGGGGTTCGCGGTTCCGCACGCGGGGCAGGTCAGGACGAGGGCGGCGCCGCACTCGATGCAGAACTTCCGGCCCGCATCGTTCGTCGTTCCGCAGACGGTGCAGTCCATGTGGGCGCGTGCCTCCCTCCGGTGGCCGAAGCGTATCCGGCGGACGCGACCGCCGCACGGAGATCGCCCTCGCGGGTACCCGGCCAACCGCGACGGTAAGCCCCGACCGCTGTTCGGCCGATACCCGTTCCATGAGCGACCACGAGGATCTCCCCCAGCGCTCCGTCCCGTCGGCGCCGGAGCAGCCGCACCTCCCGGAGCCACCTCGCGAACAGCACGTGGCCGCGGCGCTCCCGACGACCGGTGCGGCCGGCCGCGCGACGACGGGCCCCTCGCTCGTGGTGGCCGGCGGGGTCCTGGTCGTGGTCGGCGCGCTGCTCCCGTGGATCACCGCGTCGGGCCCGATGCGCAGCGTCTCGATCAACGGACTCGACGCGGGGGGATGGGCGTTCCTGCTCCTGGGTGGGTTCGCGCTGGCGCGCGGCGCCTCGATGCGGTGGCCGGACCGGGTTCCGATCCGGCTGGGAACGCCCTTGATCGGTGGCGTGCTGCTGGCCGGTCTGCTGGTGATGCGATGGGGCGCGATCCAGGACGCCGTGAACTCGGCGCGAACGTTGCCCGGCGTGACGGCGTCCCTCGGCGTCGGGTTGTGGGCCACGATCGCGGGGATCGCCGCGATCCTCGCCGGCGGGCTGCTGGCCGGGCGGCGGCGGTGATGGCGCCGGCCGTCTTCGCGCGCGGCTCGTGTCGATGCGTGAAGCATCGGGCCAGGCAGTGCAGGTCACGCCGGACCGCGTGAGAGCGGCCGGCCTGGGCCTGTCGCGGCCACGCGCTAAGGTCGCACCGTGACGAACCCGCCGATCATCCTGGTTCCGGGCTTCTGGCTGGGCGCGTGGGCGTGGGACGAGGTCGCGCCCGCCTTGCGCGCGGGAGGCTTCGACGTCACCGCCCTCACGTTGCCGGGCATGGGCTCGCTCGACGACGATCGATCCGGGATCGGCCTGCAGGACCACGTCGACGCGATCGTCGGAGCGGTCCGCGCAGCCGGGCCGCCGGCCGTCCTGGCCGTCCACAGCGGCACCGGGTTCGCGGGCTACGCGGTGACCGACGCGATCCCCGACCAGCTCGCGGCGATGATCTACGTCGACTCCGGCCCCGGGAAGGGGCCGATGGACGCCGACCAGGCCGGCGACCTGGCGTTCCCCGGCCTCGAGAAGCTCGCCGAGGACGAGAACCTCGAGGGGATCGGCCAGGAACGGCTCGACGAGTTCGCACGGCGCGCCGTGCCTGTGCCCGGCGGCGTCGTGCGCGATGCGATCGACCTGACGAACGACGCGCGCCTCGACGTACCCAGCACGATGATCTGCACCGCGTTCTCGGCGAAGGAGTACCAGGACGCCGCGAAAGAGGGCTACGCGTTCCTCGCCGGGCTGGACGAGATCCGCACCCTGACGTTCGTGGAGCTGCCCACGAGCCACTGGCCGATGTGGTCGAAGCCGAAGGAGCTGACCGAGATCATCGCCGGCATCGCGAGCGCCGCTAGCTGAGCGCGGGCCTCAGGCCCAGATCCCGACCATTCCGGCCAGAACCTCGGGCCAGTGCCCGTCGGGCCGGGTGTTCGGCGTGGTCGAGCCGCCGTGGCCGGGACGGTTCAGCGTCACGAGCCGGACGCCGGCGGCAGCCGCGGCCCCGTGCCCCCACCGCCCCACGCGCGTCACCGGCGTCCCCGGCTGGAAGATCATGGGCCGCCCCTCAGGGTCGCCGCCCTCCGCGTATTCGAGGACCCTTCCGTCCGGAAGGACGAACGCCGCGTCTTCGGCTGCGCCCGGCATCACGCACGCTCCGCGGTCAGCTGCCGCCGCTGACGGAGACCGGGATCGCCACGACTCGATCGCGGGCCGGATCGGCGAGCCAGACGTACGGGCCGAGCTGAGCGACCCCCGCACTCGTCCTCTTCGGCTGATGACCCGACGAGGGCCGACGCACGACGACCTCCCCCGTCGAGGCGACGAAGCCGAGGAGCCCGCCGTCGTTGATCCACACGATCCCGTCGGAGGTGCTGGCGCCGAACGCCGACGGTGCCTTCCGCCCCACCCCGACCACGCGATCCGTGCTCGGATCGATCTGGGCGACCCGGCCGTCGCGCCCGATCGTCCAGATGCAGCTCGGCGCGGCGACGACGAACGCGGCGTAGCCAGGCGTCGTGATGAACGCGGTCTCGTGCGCGGTCGCCGGATCGAGCCGCGAGATGCTGGGCGCCTCCGAGAAGTTGATCCACCACAGTGAGCCGAAGCCGTACGCCAGGCCCCCGCCCGACGTGGCGGTCGCGGGACCGACGACCTTCGCTGCGTTCGTGGCGGGATCGATCCGGAGCAGCTCCGGCGCCCCCGGACAGCAGGCCACCCAGACGGCGCCCCCACCCGTCGTGATCGCGGACGTCGGGGACGGAACGGGGATCCGCGCGGATGGTTGATCGGTCGTCGGATCGATCCGGACCACCGCGTCGCCGTCGAGCGACCAGACGGAGCCGAACCCCACCGCAAGCGGCTGGGGCGCGGCCTTCGCCGCCCTCGGCAGCACGTCCGGGATCGTCCCCCCGCCTACCCCATCCGAAGGGATGTGCACGAGCGAACCCATCCCGCTCTGGACCCAGATCGAACCGAAGCCGGCGACGATGCTCCCGGGGTTGCCGACACCCGCGATGGGGCGCGTCGGCACGATGGTCGGCACGGGGCTGCTCGGCGTCGGGCTCCCGGTCGGGAAGGTCGTCAGGGAGCTCGAGGACGCGCTCGTGCACGCGGCCAGGAGCGTCATCAGCACGACCGCCGTTGCGCGGACCTTCATCCGGTCCAGCGAAACTCGGCGACGAGCGGCCGTCAAGCCCGCCCGGTTCCGTCCGGGCGCTCGCGGGAGCACGTCGGCTGTCGATGTGCCCGGGGTGGGATTCGAACCCACACGGCCCCGAAGGACCCTCGCTTTTTAAGAGCGATGCGGCTGCCGGTTACGCCACCCGGGCGCGGCCCCAGGATGCTAACCCCCCGCTAGGATGCCCCCATGACGCGGCGCGCCGCCCGCGGCCTCGTCGTGTGCGTGTCCCTGTGCGCGGCGCTCGCGGGCTCCCTCCCCCCGGCCCTCGCGGTCGCCTACGGCGGCATCCAGGCGGCGGGACCGGCGACCAGTTGGAACCCCGGGAAGGCCCTGGCCGCCAGCGACGAGGCATTACTCAGCGCCTGGGCGAGCGACTGCCCGCCTCCGAAAGGGAAGTGCGCGCGCGACTCGACCCCGAAGATGGGCGTGTACATCCAGCGCAGCCCGGCCGGAGCTCGGCCGGCCGCCTGGAAGAAACCGATCCGCGTCAGTCCGGGATCGAGGCAGGCCGAGCGCGCGAGCGTGGGCGCCGACGGATCGCTCGCGGCCGTCGGCTGGGTGACGCAGACGAGCTACCTCCACTACGAGCCGGCGGCGCGGCGCGTGTTCTGGATGCGGGTGAGCACCGACGGCGGTGTGAGCTGGCGCGGGGCGCTGCAGATGACCGTCGCGGACGGACGCGTCGACTACCCGCGGATCGCCGTGAGCGAAAGCGTGATCTACGCGACGTGGACGAACGCGGCCACCGGCGAGGTCCGCCTCGGGATCAGCGATGACGCGGGGGCGACGTGGACGAAGCGGACGCTCGCCACGTCGTCGGCGCACGCCGACGGGAACCCCGAGGGGTTCGCCGCGCTCCCCGACGTGGGTGCGAGCGGGCAGAACGTCGTGGTCGTGTGGCAGGGCGACGACGGCGGCGCCGTGGAGATGATCGGCTCGAACGACGGCGGGTCGTCCTGGGGATCGGTGACCGAGCTCAGCTCCGCGAGCGAAGAGCCCGGGCTGGACTACGCCGCGGCGCAGGGCGCGAGCGACGGCGTGTCCCACCGTGTGGCGATCGCCTACGGGACCGACGGCGGGATCGGGGTGCGGACGTTCGACGGGGGCGGGCTGAGCGGCCCCCGCGACGATCCTTTCGACTGGCCCGCGCCGATCTCCGGAGTGACCTTCGTCGGCGGCTACGGTCCGGCGATCGCCCCGTTCGGAACCGACGGGCTGGTCGTCGCGGCGGCGGCCTGCCGGAACACGTGCGACACCTCGAACGCCAACGCGCGGATCGACGTCGTCACGACCGAGTCGGGCGACGACGGACAGTCGTGGTCCACGCCGATCCGCCTGACCGACGCGAGCCAAGCGCCGTACCGGATCAACGACGAGCCGTCGATCGCGCTGACCTCCGGCGCGCGGCGGATCGCGTTCGACCGCTACCAGACCTCGTTCACGAACTACCGCGTGGGGATGCGCTCAGGGTCCTAGCTCAACAGGTCCGGCGCAGGCAGAACCAGGCGAAGTCCGAGCGCGGGATGCACGCGTGGAACGTCGTGCTGCATCCCGAGCACCGGTAGAGGTGCCCGCCGCACACGCAGCCGCTCCGGCTGATCGGCTCGCACCGGACGCGGCAGGGCGTCGGCTTCACGTGCGCCGAGGCGCGCGATCGCCCGAGCCCGGCGGCCAGCCCCGCGCCGGCCAGCGCGACCCCGCTCGCGCGCGTCAGGAACCCCCGGCGCGTGAGCGGCGGTCTCACGCGGACCCCCCGGACACGATCCGGATCCCCTCCGAGCCCCGGAGCATCGCCTCCACGTCCTGGAGCCCGGCGGCCAGCCCGTGCGCCACCACGAACCCCGCCTCGTCGATCACGAACACGTGGGGGCTCAGCTGGACCGCGTAGGCGGCGGTGATGCGGTCGGCGCGTTCCGCGCCGACCACCGCGCGGTCGCCGCCGGCGCGCCACGCCTCCGGCGTGGCGCGCCCCTCCCGCCCGATCACGACGACCGGCGGCACGCGGCCGTCGTGTGCGGCGCGAACCACGGCCGGCACCAGGTCGTCACAGGCCGTACAGTCGGCGTCGGCGAACACCAGCAGGTGCGTGCGGCCCGCGAAGGCCGAGGACGAGACGGTCGCGCCGTCGGCGGTTCCGAGCTCCCACGCGGGGGCCGGCGAGCCCACGGGGATCCCGTCCTCGATCGGGACGTGATCGCCCTGCAGCGCGTCCAGCCGTTCGCGGACCGCGGCCAGCTCGCGCACCACACCCAGGAGGGCGAGCGCCAAGAACACGACGGCCACGGCGAGCACCGCCACCACGATCCACGCGGCCACGCTCACGGGGCCTCCACCGTCAGGGAGCGCAGGAGAGCCTCGAGCTCCCGGAGCGCGCCGGCCAGGTCGCCGCCGCGCCGCGCGATCACGTACAGGCTGAACGCGCGGCCGTTCGCCGAGAAGAATCGCTGGAGGCCGGCGCGGTCCGGGGGTCCGCCCTGCACGGCGCGGTGATCGAGGTCGGCCGGGCGCAGGCGCGGCACCCCCTCGTGCGCGTAGAGGCCGCGGCCGGCCGACGACGGTTCGAACTCGACGAGCGAGGCGACGACGCGGCCCGGACGCAGGGCGTCGACGACCTCGGCCGCGTACGTGTCTTTCGTGAGCGGCAGCGGGAAGTTCGCCAGGCGGATCACCGGCCGGTTCACCGCCGGAGGCGGAAGGTCGGGCGTCCACATCCGCGCCTCCCAGCCGCCCTCGACCTCGAGCGCCAGGCCGTGGCCCTCGAGCCTCACCACCGGACCGCCCCCACGAGCGCGACGCAGGCGACGGCGGATCCGGCCGCGACCGCGATCCGCCGCGACGGCTCCGCCAGGCGCGCGAGCACCGCGTCGACCCGCAGCAACTGGTCGCTGCGGTGAACGCGCGCCACGCCGAACACCGGCAGTGCACGTGCCAGCCCGAAGACGAGGCCGATCGCGACGGCGGCCGGCACGTCGGCCGTGAGCGCCCCGGCGAGCCAGGTCGCGTAGACCAGCGAGGTCGTCACGATCGTGACGACGCCGGTCCCCAGCTGCAGGCCGAACCCCAACCCCCAGACCCACCCCCGGTAGCGCGTCCGCCAGGCCTCGTCGACCTGTCGGTGGACGGTGGGCAGGCGCAGGCCGAACGCGCCGGCATCCAGCAGCAGGCCCGCGACGATCGCGACGCCGAGCACCAGCAGCCGCGACCCGAGGCCGAGCGAGATGAACGCGACAGTGCCGAGCACGCCGACCAACGCGCCCATCGCCGCGCCGCCGACGATCGAGCCCACCACGTACGCCGACGTGGTGAGCCACCACCGCGAGCCGCGTCCCCGCTCCCCGAGCGGGGTGATGCTTCCCAGCATCGACACGCCTCAGGGCGACCAGGTCGAACGGACGCCCGCGACCACGGCAAGCGCCGCGCCGACGGCGATGATCGGGCCCATGTCCATCCCTTCCCGGTCCTTCCGGTCCTTCTCGGCCTCGCAGACCTTCCTCGGGCCCCTCAGGCCTCGCGCCGGGCGAGTTCCTCGTCGAGGAGCGCGTCCTGCAACAAGGAGGCGACCTGTTCCCACGTCATCGCCGCCCCCTCGCTGCGGACCTCGCCGGTTGCGCCGTCCACGAAGCAGAAGTACGGCGACATCGCGATGCCGAAGGCCTCCCAGGCCGCGGAGGAATGCACGACCGGCACGTCGGACGGCGCGAGGTCGCGGAGCTTCGAGGTGCTCTCCAGCTCGCGGTCCTTCACCACGACCACGACGCGCGCGTCGCCCGGAAGCGGCTCGCGCACGGATGGACGCAGCCCGTCCCAGAACGTGCGGCAGGTCAGGCATCCGGTGGACAGGAACGCGACGAGCGTGTGCACGCCGGCCGTCATCGACACCACGACCTGATCGCCGTCGAGCGTCGTTCCGGCGATGTCGGCGGCCCGCGTGATCGTGCCGCGCGGTCCCGGCAGGTGCGCCGGCAGCTGCGGCTCCCCGTCCAGCCCCTCCAGCGCCACGGGCTGCGGACCCGCGCCGCCATGCTGGTGGGTCTCCTCGTCGGCGGCCGGCAACCGGCGCAGGACCTCGGCGTGGCTCCGCAGCAGCGCCACCACGACGACGGCCAGCAGCCCCAGCACGATCGTCTCGATCACCACGACCGCGACCAGGACGTTCACAGGCAGCCCGCCTCGTGCGTGCACGTGTGCTGGTCCACGGCGGCGCTGCAATTGCAGTTCAGGCAGTCGATCCGGCAGGGGATCACGCAGGTGACCAGACGGCACTGGATCGGCGTGACGTGCGGGATCTGCGTGTTGCAGTTCCCGTAGCGGAACACGACGCAGCACGTCTTGAAGTTCGTGCACTTCTGGTCGCCGCAGTGACAGCCGCCCGGGCACGCGACGCCGGCGTTCATCGAGCAGTCCAGGTAGTAACGACGGTTCGTGGTGCCGCACAGGTTCGTGCCGCCGTAGTTGCACTGCCACCAGCCGCCCACGAACGTCTTCGGCGGGCATCCGAAGTTGCTGCCGCCCGGCAGCTGACAACAGAAGGCGGAGTAGGAGCCGCAGCAGCGGCTCCCCGGCGGGCAGGTCGAACAGCTGCGCCGCACGAGGGCGTCGGCCTCGACCGGCCGGGTCGTGTAGCGCAGCGGCGCCACCGACATCGCGCTCGCGGCCATCGCGACGCGTCGCCACCGCGCCGTCCGCGCGGCGGCGCGTGGACGGGTCGCGCGGATCGCGCGATCGAGGACCGCGCTCACGCGGGGGGCTCCGTGCCGGGCCAGAGGCTCGGATGCCCCACACCGATCCCTGCGGACGCCAGCGCCTCCTCGGCGCCGGCGTGCTCGTCCACGTGGTGGTCGTGCCCGGTGTGGGCCGGCGCGGCCCATGCTCGCCAGGCACCTGGCGCCTCGGTCACGGCCACTACCGCGAGCCAGCCGGCCAGCCCGAGGCCGGCCAGCACCGGCAACGCGCCTGCGCCGAGGCCGCCGATCCACGCACCGAGGGCCGCCCCGCCGACGGCCGCGTAGCCGATCGCCACGACGGCTGCCAACACATCGAGCGTCAGGTGGAGGCGGCTCGGAGGCACGGCGGTCGCGCCGGCGCAGCCGCACGACCCGGCGTCGGGATGGGTCCGCAGGACGTAGCCCAGGAACGTCGCGAAGACGAGGTAGACCGCCGCGAGCGCGATCGCGCCGCCGGCGGCCGGAGCGACGGCGGCCCACGACGCCACGGCGATCTCCACGATCCCGACACATCGCGCCGCCACCGTCGATCCTGGCAGCCCCGCATCCAGCAACGCCTGCGCGGTCGCGCGGGGCCGGACCACCTTCAGGACGCCGCTGACCAGCAGCAACGCGGCGATGAGCGCGTACGGGGGGGCGAGGGCGTCCGACGTCACGTCCCTCGAAGCTACCGGGGGCCCGAGCGGGGCGCAACCACGCACGCCCCCGACTTGCGTCCGGGCCGAACTAGACTCGCCGCCCGATGCGGTTGCGTTCCGACGCCCGCGGATCGCTCGCGGCCGCGCTCGCCTTCGTGGCGCTCGCCGCCTGCACGTCGTCGTCCTCCAGCGGGACGGCCACCATCTCCTCGCCCCCGCCGTCGAGCACGACGGCCGCGAGCCCCAGCGGGGGGCCGAGCGGCGGCCAGGCGGTCGGCTCGACGCTGAACGCGCTCGCGCCCGCGGGCGGGTCGTTCCTGGTCCACGGCGCCTATCCCACCGAGCCGTCCCGCTGCAAACACGCGAAGCCGCCACGTCTGCTCGCGCGCTATCCCGGGAAGCTGACGATCGCCCGCGCGGGCGACGGCACGCTCGGCGTCACGGTCACGCTGCCGTTCGAGTCCTACCTGGAAGGGCTCGCGGAGGTGCCCTCGTCGTGGCCGATGGCCGCGATGGAGGCACAGGCGATCGCGGCGCGGAGCTACGCGCTGGCCGAGACCGGCTGGCACGGCCCGGCCGGCGGCACGCTCGCGAACCCGATCTGCGCGACCACCTCGTGCCAGGTCTACGGGGGCATCCCGGTGCCGTTCCTGAACACGACGCCGCGCTGGTACGCCGCCGTGCACCGCACGGCCGGCCAGGTCCTGATGTTCGGCGACCGGCCGGCCGACACGGTCTACTTCTCGACCTCGAACGGCCACACGTACGGCAACGACCAGGTCTTCGGCAGCGATCCGCTCCCGTACCTGCGCCCGGTGCCCGAGCACGACGACGGCGCGTCGCCGGAGTCCCACTGGACCGTGCCGATCCCGTTCGCCGACCTGGCTCGGTTCCTGCACGCCGGTGGGAACTGGCCGGCCGCCAGGATCACGTCGGCCACCGTCAGCGGCTCCTCCGTGACGCTCAGCGGCGGCGGCGCGCACGAGACGCTCCCGCTGAGCACCGTCCGCGACGACGTGAACGCGTGGTCGGAGTGCCTGGCGCCGTCGCGCTACCCGCCGGACGGCTGGAACGGCGTGCAGCTGGCGGAGACGATCCCCTCCTCGTGGATGACCGCGTCGGCCACGCCCTCGGCGCTCGTGATCCGCGGCCGGGGCTGGGGCCACGGCGTCGGCATGGTCCAGTGGGGCGCCTACGGGAAGGCGAAACGCGGTCTGTCGGCCGCGCGGATCCTCGCCTACTACTACGGAGGCCTGACGCCGACCGCCTATCCCGAGCCCGGCCTGATCCACGTGCGCGTGGCCAGCGGGCTGACGTCGCTGACGCTTCGCCCGTCCGGGACCGGCGGCTCGATCGACGGCGCGCGGATCGGACGAGGGCCGGTCGTGATCACCGGCGGCTCGACGATCACGGTGGCCGGGGCCGGACCGGCCGCGTAGGCTCCGGCCGTGGAGTTCCGTGAGGTGATCCGGCACCGCCGGATGGTGCACCGGTTCGCCCCGACGTCGGTCGCCCCTGAGGTCGTGGACCGGATCCTCGACGTCGGACGCCGCGGCCCGAGCGCCGGCTTCGCACAGGGCGTCGAGTTCCTGGTGCTCGACACGCCGGGAACGGTCGGCGCGTTCTGGGAGCTGACCGAGGACCCGGCCTTCCCGACCGAGCCGGGCGAGCTGGACGACGCGCCGCCGGTGCTGATCCTGCCGATCCCCGATCGCGCCCGGTACCTCGCGCGGTACTCGGAGCCGGACAAGGCACCGTTCGGGCTGCAGGAGGCCGAGGCGTGGCCGGTGCCGTTCTGGGACACCGACGCGGCGATGGCCGCGATGCTGCTGCTGCTCGCGGCCGTCGACGAAGGGCTCGGCGGGTGGTTCTTCGGCATCGCGTACGGACAGGACGCGGTGTGCCGCCGCTTCGGCGTGCCCGAGGGGATGCGGCCGATCGGGGTGGTCGGCCTGGGCACCGCGATCGCCGATGAGACCCCGACCGGCTCGGGCACGTCACGGCCGCGCCGGCCGCTCGCAGACCTCGTGCACCGCAACACCTGGTAGCTCAGGCGCGACGCTCGAGGGCGACCTGCCGGACCCGCCACGTCGCCGGGGCCGCCTCCCTCTCCCCGTCCGCGATCGCGCCGAGCGCCGCCTCCAGGTCGGGACGCGGCGCGACCTCGCCGTCCGCCGTCAGCACCTGGAGGTTGAGACCGAACACCCGCGCCGTCGCGTCCGCCGGCGGCGTGAACGACGCCACCGCATCGTGCATCCGCGCGGTCCCTGGAGGATCGGGCATCGCATGCAACGCCGATCCCACGAACATCCGCCCGCCGGCACGCACCACGACGGGCAGCGCCACGTCGTCCAGGTACGTGCGGAACGCCGGTTCCGGCGCCTCGATCACCTCGAGGTCGTCGAGCAGCAGCCGGCCTCCGATCGTCAATGTGGTTGACCAATCGACCACGACCGCCGGGGGATCCACGAGATGCGCGAGCAGCAGCCGCGCGTAGACGAGGTCCGCCGGGGGGACGGGGAACGGCACCGACGTCGCGTCGTGCTCGAGGAACCGGACCCCCGGCGGGGCGCCGGCGCGCGCGGCCGCGAGGAACGGACCCGAGCGCTCCAACCCCACGGTCGCCGCCGCGCCGGTGATGGCGTGCAGGAGCCGCGTGGTGCGCCCGGGACCGCACCCCAGATCGACCGCGAGGTCGGGAGTCGGAGGGGCCGCCGCCCGCAGGAACGCGGACGTGCTCGGCTCGAACATCTCGGCGACGAGCCGCAACCGTTCGGCCGC